>Ga0157372_10004154_pt1 | contig 15495 bp, 10 predicted proteins | sample C55metaG_FD_115307 | JGI IMG/M metagenome (GOLD analysis project Ga0157372, IMG submission 115307) | Corn rhizosphere microbial communities from Kellogg Biological Station, Michigan, USA - C5-5 metaG | ecosystem: Host-associated > Plants > Roots > Rhizosphere > Soil | place: USA: Michigan... | reverse complement strand
CAACAATGTTGACATACGGTTGTCATTACCATGTACTTATTTTGATTTGCAAACCCTGTTTCTGGATTATTTGTATTTTTACATAACAACATGGATTTTCAATTAACATCTCAATATAAACCAACCGGCGATCAGCCTGAAGCTATAAGGCAGCTGGTTGAAGGTATCAACAACGGCGACCCATATCAAACCCTTTTGGGGGTTACCGGATCGGGCAAAACCTTTACGGTTGCCAATATTATAGCACAAACACAAAAACCTACGCTGATCCTGAGCCACAACAAAACATTAGCGGCACAGCTTTATGGCGAGTTTAAGCAGTTCTTTCCCGAAAACGCGGTGAACTACTTTGTGTCGTACTATGACTATTATCAGCCGGAGGCATTTATCCCTACAACAAATACCTACATCGAAAAGGACCTGCAGATAAACGAGGAGATAGAAAAGCTTCGTTTACGTACTACTTCGGCTTTAATGTCGGGCAGGCGCGATGTGATCGTGGTATCGTCTATATCCTGCATTTACGGTATGGGCAACCCCGATGATTTTGCCGATTCGGTTTTCAAATTTGCCGTAGGTACGCGCATCAGCAGGAATGCTTTTTTACATCGTTTAGTTGAAATTTTATACGCCCGCACCACTGCCGATTTTAAACGAGGAACATTCAGGGTGAAGGGTGATACCGTCGATATTTTTCCGGCTTACCTGGATTATGCCTACCGCATCTCCTTTTTCGGTGATGATATTGAAGAGTTAAGCGCCTTTGATATTGGCACAGGTAAAACCATCGAAAAAATGACACACATGGTGGTTTATCCGGCCAACTTGTATGTTGCCCCCCGAGAGCGTTTCCTGCAGTCCATCTGGGCGATACAGGAAGAGCTGGAAACCCGCAAAAAACAGTTTATTGATGACGGCCGATTCCTGGAAGCCAAAAGGCTGGAAGAAAGGGTTAATTACGACCTGGAAATGATCCGCGAGTTGGGTTACTGTTCGGGCATCGAGAACTACTCCCGCTTTTTTGACGGGCGCAAGCCCGGTGCGAGGCCGTTCTGCTTGCTCGACTATTTCCCGGAAGATTACCTGATGGTGATTGACGAAAGTCACGTAACCGTTCCGCAGATCAGGGCGATGTATGGAGGTGACCGTTCGCGCAAGATCTCGCTGGTTGACTATGGCTTCCGCCTGCCGGCAGCTTTGGATAACCGTCCGCTTAATTTCCAGGAGTTTGAAAACCTCGCCCCGCAAACCATTTATGTAAGCGCCACGCCAGGCGATTTTGAACTGGAAAAATCGGGCGGTGTAGTGGTTGAACAGGTGATCCGCCCGACAGGATTGCTTGATCCGGTGATTGACGTTCGCCCGGTAATAAACCAGGTAGATGACCTGCTTGACGAAGTAGATAAAACTATTAAAAAGGGAGACCGCGTACTGGTAACCACCCTCACCAAACGCATGGCCGAAGAACTGGCCAAATACATGGACCGGCTGGGCATTAAATGCCGCTACATCCACTCGGAAGTGAAAACCCTGCAGCGTGTAGAAATTTTGCGTGGCTTACGCCTCGGCGAATTTGATGTATTGATAGGCATCAACCTATTGCGTGAAGGATTGGATTTACCGGAAGTATCATTAGTAGCCATTTTAGATGCGGATAAAGAAGGTTTCCTGCGGTCAGAACGTTCACTGATCCAGACTATTGGCCGCGCTGCCCGAAACGATCGCGGCCGGGTTATTATGTATGCCGATACCATAACCGATTCGATGCAGATCACGATGGACGAAACCAATCGCCGCCGCGAAATTCAGATTGCGTACAACACGCAACATGGCATTACACCGCTAACTGTTGGGAAAACGCGCGAGGAAATTATGGAGCAAACCTCGGTGGTCGACTTTAAAGGCGGTGTACAGCAGGCTTATGTGGAAACCGATACGCTGACCCTTGCCGCCGATCCGATAGTTCAGTATATGACCAAAGCCGACCTGAAAAAATCAATCGACAACACCAAAAAAGATATGCTCGCCGCCGCCAAAAATATGGATTTCCTGCTGGCTGCCAAACTGCGCGACGAAATGTTTGCTTTGGAAAAAATGATGGAAGAGAAATTTTAATTTGAAAATTTATTGATTTGAAGATTTGAAAACGACAATATTCACATTTTCAAATCTTCAAATTGCTTTATTTTCAAATTAAAACGCCATCAGCTATCTCAAATCATAATAAAACATTTTTACCGTTATATACCTTATATTTGTAAGCTCAAACTTAACAGTATGATTCTCATTCGTTTTCTGATCATATCTATTTGTATATTATACATTATCCGCAGCCTGGCACGTTACCTGCTGCCATTTCTGTTTGAAAGTGTTGTAAACAAAGCTCAACAGCAATATCAGCAGCAACAACGTAATTATAACGAAGGCCCAAAACCTGATGGAAAAATCAGGATTGACCATGTACCGCAACCTAAAAAAGGCAGTGTGCCCGACAGTGAAGGTGAGTTTGTTGATTACGAAGAAGTAAAATAAACCTAATCAATAAATCATGGACACTAACCCGGTATTTAACAGGCGTCAAAACCACAATAACACGCCCGAGTCTATTACGCTTATCATTACCAACGTAATCGTATTTATAGTTGCTACTCAAATTTTTGCTAATTGCACTAAAATTAGTACATTTTACTGGGTTGTTATAGGCGCATTGGGCGTTTACAACTTTTTCAACATCCGCAAATACCGCGAAGATTACGGCAAGGCGCAGGTTATTGCTTACGTAATATCTATCATTGTGCTGATTGCCATGTTTTTCCTGCTGCGCAGCCGTGCGCAAACCTGTTAAGTTATTCCTTAACAAAACTTATAATTCCTATTCTCATTGTAATTTCTATTTTTGAGGAATATAATATCCATTTCAAAAAACTTAAATGAATAACTGGTTTAAGCGTAACGGCATTCATTTTGCCATAGCTGCAATTTTTTTAGTGATCTGCTTTATATTTTTAACCCCGGCTTTCCAGGGAAAAACATTAGGCGGCAATGACGTTACAAGGGCACAATCAACCCAAAAAGAAATCAACGACTACAAGGCTAAAGACACTACCATACTGTGGACCAACCAAATCTATGGCGGTATGCCTACCTACCAAATATGGGCGCCTTATAAAGCTAATTTAACATCATGGGTTGTAACCGCCATAAACTACACTTTCCCTGCTCCGGTTGGTACAATATTGATGTTTTTATTAGGTACTTACTTTTTATTTATAGTGTTAAAGGTTAACCCCTGGCTTGCGGCGGCGGGTGCAGTGGCGTTTACTTTTTCATCGTATAATATTATCCTGCTAACTGCAGGGCACGCCAACCAGGCTTTCGCGATAGCATTTTTTGGGCCGATACTTGCCGGGATTATCCTTACCCTTCGCGGTAAATATTTATTAGGTTTTTCTGTAACAGCTTTATTTCTTGCTTTGGAGATCAGGGCTAACCACGTGCAAATGACCTACTACCTGATGCTGGCCTTATTGATCATGGTTGGCATTGAACTTTACCATGCCATCAAAAACAAAACCTTAAATGCCTTTTTAAAATCGTTAGGTTATGTTGCTGGCGCAGTTCTATTGAGCGTAGCCGTGAACGCCTCTATCCTTTGGAGCACAGCCGACTATGGCAACGAAACTATTCGTGGCAAATCAAATCTTACTCAGCATACTTCAGAACCAAGTAACGGCCTTGCTAAAGACTACGCTTATGAGTGGAGCCAGGGTGTGGGTGAATGTATCACATTCCTGATTCCTGACGCATACGGAGGAGGCTTTCTTCAAAAAAACAATAGTGCTGATTCACATGTAGTTAAAACTTTAACAGAAAAAGGAAGTGATCCAAATCAGGCTGTCGAAATTTCGGCAAATTATTTACCATCTTACTGGGGGAACAAACCCTTCACCGGGGGGCCGTTTTATTTTGGTGCTGTAATTTGCCTGTTATTTGTATGGGGCTTAATGATAGTTAAAAACCGTATCAAATGGTGGTTACTTGGCGCTGTGGTTTTAACCATGCTGCTATCTTTCGGCCGGAACTGGCCTTATGTATCCGATCTTTTCTTTAACTACTTCCCGCTTTACAATAAGTTCCGCGCGGTTGAATCAATACTGGCAGTTGCAGGTTTCTGTTTCCCAATCCTTGCTGTATTAGCGGTTAACGAGGCCATTGCAAATGAGGACAAAGCAAACCTGTTCAAAAAATTAAAAATCGCATTTTATATTACTGGTGGTATTGTATTGATTGTAGCTGTGGTACCTTCACTGCTTTTATCTTTCAGCGTAAGTGAGCAGCAGGCCGGTGTTATTGCACAAATAGGCCAGGCGCTTAAAACTGACAGCTCAGCCCTTACCCGCGCTTTAATTGCCGACAGGGAATCAATGGCGCAGGCCGACGCCATCCGCTCACTTATATTTATCGCTATTGCATTTGGGATTGCCTGGGCGTTCCTTAAAAAGAAGATCAACCCAACTGCTGCATCACTTGCTTTCTTAGCCCTGATCCTGGTTGACCTTTGGGGTATTGACAAGCGCTATTTAAATCAAGACCACTTTGCGCCGAAACAGGATAATGAAACGCCACAGCCGCGCGAGGTTGACCAGTTTATCATGAAAGATAAAGATCCTGATTTTAGGGTGTTTGACGCCACACAATCAATCAAAGGCGATGGTCTTACACCATTTTTCTACAAGTCATTGGGTGGTTACTCGGCAGCAAGGCTAAAACGCTGGGAAGAGCTTGTTGATAATCAGTTAAGCAAAAGCATTAACCAGGATGTTTTGGATATGATGAACGTTAAGTACATTATTAATTCTGATCCAAAAACCCAAAACGTAGGTATGCAGGTAAATCAGACAGCCTGCGGCCATGCATGGTTTGTTAAAAGTATTAAATATGCCGACAATGCCGACCAGGAGATGGTAGCCATCAGCAGCTTTACACCAAAAGATGAAGCTATTGTTGATAAACAATACAAAAGCATTATCGACGAAAAAACTTTGGGAGCAGGTGCCGGCGAAGGCAAAATTGAGCTTACCAGCTACTCACCCGACCATATGGTTTACACAAGCGGTTCTACCGCCTCACAAATTGCGGTTTTCTCCGAAGTATACTATAACAAAGGTTGGAAAATGTATATCGACGGTGTTGAAAAACCTTATTTCCGTGCCGATTATCTATTACGTGCTGCTCAGATCCCAATCGGTAACCACAAAATTGAGTTTATTTTCCATCCGGCTTCATACTACACCGGCGAGAATATTTCATTAGCTGGTTCAATCCTATTGGTGCTTGCCTTAGGTGGTGCCGCTTATACCGAAAACAAAAAGAAAGCTCCGGCTGCAAAACCGGCGGATAAGAAAAAAGCATAATCGGCTTAATATTTAAAAGAAGCGATGGGCAATGCTCATCGCTTTTTTTGTGGGATTTTCTTTCCAGACTTACGAAGTTTCAAAAACTTCGTAAGTCTTCAGTTGCCCTAAGGTAGCCCCTCATACTTGCACCCAAAAAATAATTGATTAATCATTCGTCCTTCTGTTCCTTAACCAATACCAGCCTAAATTAAAGGCGATGACAAAATGATTCAAAATGGTTTGGGCCAAGCCATAGTTACGCTTCATGATCTCAAAGCGTTCCATTAAACTTTGGCGGTGCTTTTTCTTCGACATGCCCCCTACCAGGTATTTGGCCACATATCGATTAACGTTAACGATTTTTTTAGCTTTTTTGGCCGCGCGGATTATCCAGTCGATATCCGAACTCAATTGATATCGGCGGTCATAAGGTTCGGTCAGTGAGCGCCTGATATAAATAGCCTGGTGACTAATGCTCATGCCGTATTTAAAACCGCGCCAGGTAAACTTAGCTGGAGCCTTATGCCGGCGCTGTCCTAAACTGCTGCCGTCATCGGCGATCATTTCTGTCTCACCATAATAAATGTCGGCATCTTCTGCAGAAGCAAAAACAGCGGCAACGGTTTCATTGTCGTAAAACTCATCCCCCGAATTCATGAAGATCACGTAGTCACCTGTTGCCAGGGTAAGCCCCTTGTTCATCGCATCGTAAATGCCTTCATCCTTTTCGCTGATGAATTTTGCTATTTTGCTTTTATATTTATCAATTACCTGTAAAGTGCCGTCGTTAGATAAACCATCCACAATAACATACTCAATATTGGTATAGGTTTGATTAACTACCGAGCGGATAGTACGCTCGATATCTCTTACGTTATTGTAAACAATGGTGATAACGCTTAATCGTGGATTAAACATTATTACCTCCCTTGCTCACTAACCTTTGATATACTTCGATATGTTTTTTAGCGATCACTTCTTCCGAAAAACTATCCATAATGGTTTGCCGGGCCTGTTGGTTCAACTTGTCCCTTTCAGGATGCTTAATAATCCACTCCATGCCATCAGTAAAACTTACGGATGAACGATAGGTTGCCAGGTAACCACTATGCTCATGCCGCACCATATCCGGGATGCCACCTGTAGTAAAAGCGATTACAGGTGTACCGCAGCTCATACTTTCCATTACGGTGTAAGGTAAATTATCTTCAAGGGATGGGATTAAAAAAGCATCGGCGGCTGCATAATGTAGGGCCAGTTTCTCATCGTTATTGATGGTTCCTAAAAAACTGGTTTTAAAAGGAAAGTCGGGCAGGTTTTCTGTGCCCCGGTTGCCGAACACCACCAGTTCTATCTGGTCTGTCTCTGCACCTAAACGCTGTCTTAGTAATTCCATACTTTCCAACAGGTATTGAGTGCCTTTATGCAAATCTTTACGCGATGGCATAAAGCCACTTAAAAAGATAAATTTATCCGTCGGCAGGCCCGCTTTGGCTTTTGCTTCCTTTTTGTCTATCGGCTTAAAAACATCCGTTTCCAGCGTATTTGGAATATTACTTGTGGCTTTGCCCCGCATCAAACTGCTTTTCTTTACAGAAGCTTGCATCCATAAACTTGGGGCGATAATGTTGAAGTCGAGTTGCTGGTAAGCTTTGTTTTTTTGCTGCCAGATGCGGTGCGAAATATCGTTATCCCCTGCATTGATCAGCAGCGGGCAGTCACCGCATTGTTGCTGATAATGATCGCAGGTATAACGCACATGACAACCACCGGTAAAGGCATTACTATCATGAAAGGTCCACACCACAGGCTTGCCCAGCTTTCTAATTTCGGCTATATGTTTAGGATCCAGAAAACCGTGATTAATCCAATGCAGGTGAATGATATCGGCGTTTTTAACATCCGGATGATTAACTACCGAACGGCCAAACCAGGTAAAGGAAAAAGGTGTACGGCTATCAGGTCTTAGAAACCTTTTGGCCAATATTCGCTCCAGAATGATGGTTGCAGCCGTATACGACTTTTGGATGATACTGCGGTTAAAAGTCTTGATATCAGGATTATTTCCAAATTTATAATGTACTATAATTTTAGAATCGATATTTTGGCTAAGTAATGCCCGGTTAAGGCGCATGCAGGCCCTGCCCGCGCCGCCATTACCGTCATACGTATTGAGGTGCACCACTTTTAACATGGCTCAAAAATACATTTATTCATAAAACTTAAACCATATGAAGAAACTATACATCGTATTGTTTTTGGCAGCACTGTGCCAAACCAGCCTTAAAGCCCAAACAACCGGAAGCTATTTTACATCTAACCCAACCCTAACACCCGATGGCAAAACTGTAATTTTCAGTTACGAAGGCGATCTTTGGAAAGCCGATATCAACAGCACAGCCGCCACGCGATTGACCGCCATGCAGGGTGAAGAAACCAGTCCGCGGGTATCGCCCGACGGGCAATGGCTGGCCTTTTCATCAAACCAGTTTGGCAATAACGATGTATATGTAATGCCCCTCGCCGGCGGCGATATCAAACAGCTTACCTATAACGATGCCGGCGATAATGTGGATTCCTGGAGCTGGGATTCGAAATCCATTTACTTTAACTCAAGCCGTTACAATGGCTTCAGCGAATACAAAGTAGCAGCTACCGGCGGAACACCCGTTAGGCTGTTTGGTCATTATTTTAATACCATACACGGTGTTGTTGAGCATCCGCAAACCGGCGAGCTATTTTTCAGCAATACCTGGGAGAGCATTTATTTCCCCACCCGTAAGCATTATAAAGGCGCTTACAATCCCGATATTCAATCATACAATCCTAAAACCAAAGCCTATAAAAAATATACCGACTGGCAGGGCAAGGATTTCTGGACCACCATTGATCAAAAAGGCAATATCTATTTTGTATCCGACGAGGGCAACGAAGAATATAACCTGTATACCTTTATCGATGGTAAAAAAACCGCGTTAACCCAGTTCCCCACCTCTCTCAAACGCCCGCAGGTAAGTGCCGATGGCGGCAAGGTAGTGTTTGAAAAAGATTACCAGATTTTTGTTTACGATGTGGCATCCAAACAAACGCAGAAGCTAAGCTTAAACCTGTTCCGCAATAATGTACTGCCCAAAGACCAATCGTTTGAAACAGGCGGTAAAATTGAAGGGGCAGCATTATCACCCGATGGCAAAAAGCTGGCTTTTGTATCCCGCGGCGAATTATTTGTAAGCGATGCCGAAGGTAAATTCGGCAAAAAACTGGAGCGTAATACCAGCGAACGCGTTACCGAAGTAAGCTGGATGAGCGATAACAAAACCCTCATTTTTGGTCAAACCCTGGGTGGCTATCCTAATTGGTACACCATAACAGCCGACGGCAGTGGCGCCGAAAAACAGCTTACCACAGATAAAGGCAGCAATCGCCTGCTGAGCATGAATAAAGACCGCACACAAGCCATTTATCTGAGCGGCCGTAATGAACTGAAACTTTTGGATCTGAAAACACTCACATCAAAAACTATTGTTACCGATGAGTTTTGGGGATTCTACAACCCTCCTCCTCGCTTTTCGCCAAATGGCGAGTACGTGGTATACAACGCTTACCGCAATTTTGAGATGGACGTTTTTGTTTATGAGATAAAAACCGAGAAAATACTGAACCTTACCAATAGCGGTGTTACAGAATCGGCGCCATTCTGGTCGCCGGATGGTAAGTATATTTATTTTACATCATCCCGTACACAGCCCGAGTATCCTTATGGCTCAAAAGATGCTCACGTTTACCGCATGCCTTTGCAAAAGTATGACGATCCTTTTAAGATGGATAAGTTTACGGCCCTGTTTAAAGAGGAGAAAAAAGACGACGATAAAAACAAAAAGGATAAGGACAAAAAAGCGTCTAACAAAAAGAAACCTTTATCTGAGCAGCCAACGCCTAAACCGCCTGCCGATATTGTGATAGACACCGAAGAACCGATGAAAAGACTGGAACGCATCAGTCCGGAGTTTGGCCAGGCGCAGGGCCCCTATGTAATTCAAAAAGGAGATAAAACATTGGTATACTATGCCTCAAACCATAGCGAAGGTAAGGGGGCGCTTTACCGTACCACCCTTGAAGCTTTTGAAAACCCTAAAACTGAAAAAGTTGGCAACGGCGACTTCGGCAATTACAACATTTTTGGCAACGGTGATAAATATTTTGTACTGGCCGGAGGCAATATCTACACCCTAAACATCGATGCTAACAAAGTGGATAAGTTAGATATCAATTACAGCTTTACCCGTAACATGGCCGGGGAATTTACACAGATGTTTGATGAAACCTGGGCCGGACTGGATGAAAACTATTACGACGGCAATTTCCACGGGGCCGACTGGAAAAAGGTTCATGACAGCTATAAAACATTTGTCCCTTATATTAATAACCGGGCCGACCTGCGCCTGTTGTTGAATGACATGCTTGGCGAGCTTAACTCATCGCACCAGGGTTTTTACTCAAATGGCAGCGAGGAAAAGAAAACCATCTCTTACCGCACTATGGAAACCGGGATCATTTTTGAGAACGATTCGCCATACAAAGTGAGCAGTATAGCTATCCATAGTAATGCCGATAGAGCCGGCATCGACGTAAAACCGGGCGATATATTAAAAGCGGTTAACGGTATTATTGTTGATGAAAAGCAGGACCGCAACTATTACTTCAGCAAACCATCACTTGACAAGGAAATTGAGCTAATCTTTAATCGTGGTGGAAAGGACGTTAAAGTAAAACTTCATCCAGAGTCAACCGGTGACCTGTCGGGCAATCTTTACGACGACTGGATCAAGACCAATGCTAAAACAGTTGCAGAAAGAAGTAAAAACCGCATTGCCTATTCATACATGAAAAACATGGGCGATGGCGCCCTGGAAGATTTCCTGGAAGATATGGTTGATGATGCCTACAACAAAGATGCCCTTATCCTCGACCTGAGATATAATACCGGCGGTAACGTACATGATAATGTTTTAAAATTCTTGTCTCAAAAACCCTATTTGCAATGGGCTTACCGCGACGGTAAAAAAACACAGCAATCAAACTTTGCACCTGCGGCCAAACCGATCATCCTGCTCATGAATGAGCAAACCCTTAGCGACGGCGAGATGACCTCACAAGGCTTTAAACAACTGGGCCTGGGCAAAATTATCGGCACCGAAACCTACCGTTGGATCATTTTTACCAGTGGTAAAGGTTTGGTTGATGGATCATTCTACCGTATCCCTGCCTGGGGTTGCTACACGCTCGATGGTAAGGATATTGAAAAAACAGGCGTAACACCGGATATTTATGTAAAAACAGATTTTGCGGACAGGATAGAAAATAAAGATCCGCAATTGGATAGGGCTATTGAGGAGATTTTGAAACAGTTGCCTCCTGCTACATCAAAAGGAGAAAAATAATCTGTTCATATTTTATCGAACTATTTTTTAATTTTAAATTGGCTGGTCGTTTATCATGACCGGCCAATTTTTTTCCTAAACAATCGCAAAATGTCTGAAGTAACAAACACTGAAACAAGTGCCGAAGGGCCTGAAAACATTACTCATATTCCGAAAATAGCCTACCCTAATATAACATCTATTGTAAGACTATTTTTCATGTACCTTGTTTTTCTGATCATCGTTATAATAACCGCGGGCATTGTATTTATGAATACTCCAAAAGAATTTCCGGCGGTGAGATCGATATTCAAAGTATTGACGAATGCTGCTCCTGTACTAATGGCAATACAGTATACTTTAAAAAGGAGTGAAAAACAACAAGGTTATCCATCAACCATAAATTACAATAAAATTGAAGGGTGGCTTATCCCGGTGCTGATTATAGCGGCAACAGCATTCTCAATCATTTTAGAACGAATTTCGGTATTGCTACCAATGCCTTTGAAGGTTCGGGAGATATTTGAGAGGGTGTTCACCAAAGATCTGTTCTCGTTCATGAGTGTTGTTATTATAGCTCCAATCGTAGAGGAAATATTATGTAGGGGCATTATTTTAAAAGGATTATTAAAAAATTATGCCCCTAACAAAGCCATAATCATTTCTGCGATCCTTTTTAGCGTACTGCACTTAAATCCCTGGCAGGCTATTCCAGCATTTTTCGGGGGCTTATTTTTAGGTTGGATCTATTATAAAACGCAATCCGTAATTCCGGGAATGATTTTTCATGCTGCCATAAATACTACAGGATTTGCATTTTTGTTTTTAGGGAACTCCAAACAAGACCTACCTGATATTTTTGGAAAGATGTATTATCCGGTTCTGTTGATTTCCGCATTAGTTTTCACTGTATCATGCATCTTCATCAACAAAAAAGTGAAGGTTGCCGTAACCAACCAATCTCTAACCACTAATCTCCAATAACTTATTTAGAACTTATCCAAATAACATTTGTGTAAAGCACTGAGGGCTTTCAAATGTTATTTTTTGTAAATTCGCCGCTCTAAGGCCAGTTAATGGGCTTAACGTCAATTTCTTTTACTTTTCACCTAAAAATCAAATACAAATGGCTTTTGATTTAGATATGATCAAAAAGGTTTACGACCGCTACAGCACACGTGTTGATGCTGCCCGTAAAGCGACCGGTAAACCCCTAACTTTAACCGAAAAGATTTTATATGCCCACCTTAGCGAAGGCGATGCTCAAAAAGCATTTGGTCGCGGGGTTGACTATGTTGATTTTGCACCAGACCGTGTAGCTATGCAGGATGCTACTGCTCAGATGGCCCTTTTGCAGTTTATGCAAGCCGGTCGCCCGCAGGTTGCCGTTCCATCTACCGTACATTGCGATCACTTGATCCAGGCTAAAATCGGCGCTGTTGAAGATTTAAGTACTGCTGTTGACGTTAACCGCGAAGTTTACGATTTCCTGGCTTCAGTATCTGATAAATATGGTATCGGTTTCTGGAAAGCCGGTGCAGGTATCATTCACCAGGTAGTGTTAGAAAACTACGCTTTCCCGGGTGGTATGATGATCGGTACCGACTCACATACTCCTAATGCAGGTGGTTTGGGTATGATTGCTATTGGTGTTGGTGGTGCCGATGCCTGCGACGTAATGGCCGGCTTACCATGGGAGCTTAAATTCCCTAAACTGATCGGTGTTAAATTAACCGGTAAACTTTCTGGTTGGACTTCAGCTAAAGACGTTATCCTGCGTGTTGCTGGTATCCTTACCGTAAAAGGCGGTACCGGTGCTATTGTTGAGTACTTTGGAGAAGGTGCACGTTCAATGTCGGCAACCGGTAAAGGTACCATCTGTAACATGGGTGCCGAAATCGGCGCTACTACCTCTATCTTTGGTTACGACGAAAAAGCTGCTGCTTACTTAAAAGGTACTAAACGTGCCGACATCGCTGAACTTGCTGACGCTATCGCAGAGCACTTAACCGGCGACGAAGAAGTTTACGCTAACCCAGAGCAATATTTCGACCAGGTTATCGAAATCAACCTGAGCGAGCTTGAGCCACATGTAAACGGTCCGTTCACTCCGGATTTGGCATGGCCTATCTCTAAATTTGCTACCGCTGTTAAAGAAAACGGCTGGCCTACTAAATTAGAAGTTGGTTTGATTGGTTCATGTACCAACTCATCATACGAGGATATCACCCGTTCGGCTTCTATCGCTAAACAGGCTATCGATAAAAAATTAAAAACTCAGGCCGAGTTCACCATCACTCCGGGTTCTGAGCAGGTACGTTACACTGTTGACCGCGACGGTTACCTTGATACTTTTGCTCAAATGGGCGGCGTGGTATTGGCTAACGCCTGCGGACCATGTATCGGCCAGTGGGCCCGTCATACTGATGATCCTACCCGCAAAAACTCTATCATCACTTCGTTTAACCGTAACTTCGCTAAACGCCAGGATGGTAACCCTAACACCCACGCTTTCGTAGCTTCACCGGAGATTGTTACCGCTTTCGCTATCGCAGGAGATTTAACTTTCAACCCGCTTACTGATACTTTAACTAACGAAGCTGGTGAGCAGGTTAAATTTGACGAGCCTCAGGGTATCGAACTACCTGTAAAAGGTTTCGCGGTTGAAGATGCAGGCTACCAGGCACCGGCCGAAGATGGCAGCAAAGTTGAAGTTATCGTTTCTCCAACTTCATCACGTTTGCAATTACTTGAGCCATTCAAAGCATGGGAAGGCACCGACATTACAGGCCTTAAATTGCTTATCAAAGCAAAAGGTAAATGTACCACCGACCACATTTCGATGGCTGGCCCATGGTTGAAATTCCGCGGCCACCTGGATAACATTTCAAACAACATGTTAATCGGTGCTATCAACTACTTTAACCTTACTGCCGATAGCGTTAAAAACGAATTAACCGGCGAGTACGGTCCAGTTCCGGCTACGCAGCGTGCTTACAAAGCAGCAGGTATCGGTTCGATAGTAGTAGGCGACGAAAACTATGGTGAAGGCTCATCACGTGAGCATGCAGCTATGGAACCACGTCACCTTGGTGTGCGTGCCATATTGGTAAAATCATTTGCCCGTATCCACGAAACCAACCTTAAAAAACAAGGTATGCTGGGTATCACTTTCGCCGATCCTAACGATTACGAAAAGATCCAGGAAGATGATACTATCGATATCACCGGCTTAACTACGTTTGCCCCAGGCCAACAGTTAACCGTGGTATTACACCATAAAGATGGTTCAACCGAATCATTCCCTGTAAACCATACTTACAATGCACAGCAAATTGAGTGGTTTAAAGCAGGCGGTGCGTTGAACATCATACGCAAGCAAATGGCATCTTAATTTCGGATATCGGAATTTTGATTTCGGATTTAATATTTGAAAGCCTTCCCTAAACGGGAAGGCTTTTTTGTTATATGATTTTGCTGTATACTCGAGCTTAGAAATTAACGTTTAAAAACGAACCAATTTCTTATGAGATCATTGCTGCTAATATTAGGTTTGCTAATCGTATCACCAATCTGTTTGAGCGCACAATCAGCACCAAAAAAAAATCGTTTATGCACCGCATCGTATTTCAAGCATAAAACAAACAGGTGATTTATTAGCAGTTAACCAAATGGTTATCCTTAAAAACAAGAATCTTGGCGCTTTTATAGCGGATCTTAAAAAATCTCAGATAATGCTGGGCAAAAATATTAACGATATACCTCCAATGGTTAGGGATTTCTTAGCCTCTTTTAGCAGGGATAAATTCTCTATTGCAGCTCCAGGCAAGGACTGGAATTGCTGCGATGGCAACTGGGATGAAAATCTGCCTACCCGTCAGCTTATCAACATCGGCGCTGACGGCAATCTTTTTATAATTACCTATAAAACTGGAGGCATAGGAGTAATGACACACCTTGTTTTATTAAGATACAACGATGATAAAATAATTGACTTCCGGGCTGGGATAGGGAGAAATGATTTAAAAACTACAGCACAAGTTCTAAAATACCTGGCTACTAATAAGAATAAGCACTTGGAATTAAATACTAACATCATCACGGTATAATGCCTATATGAACAACCATTAAATCAACTAATTGCAATCCAAAACTGGTTGAGTTTTGGCGATAACTTAGCTTAGACCGGCAGCAAGCGCTTCAGGTTAATTTTGATGCATGTTTATTTAGGAAAATACCATCTTTCATGGAATCCAAAACATAATCCTAAAATAATAACGATTAAAGCAAGCAAAATAAAAACAAGCGTAACAATTTTATCGGCTTTCTTATTTGTCTTTATGGCTTCCGCGCTTATTTTTTGAGCAGCATCTTTTTTTAAATCTATTGATCTAACCTTGGTTAACCGTCCTCTCATTATTGTAAATATAAAAATAAAAAAGGCCACGCGATAAATCGCGCGACCTTAACATATAAATATTTCACTTAGAATTTATACCTCACAAACGCCTCCATTGCCTCATATTCAGCAAGGCCAAGACGATCATAGCGTTGGGCTGTGTCACGGGTGCGGTCTTCTGCACGTACCCAAAACTCCCTTGCATCATCGCCCGGGAACACAGGCCTGTCCTTTTGCGACTGGTGTTTGAAAATAGCGTTACGTTTGCGGATCACCTCCT
>Ga0157372_10004151_pt1 | contig 15503 bp, 13 predicted proteins | sample C55metaG_FD_115307 | JGI IMG/M metagenome (GOLD analysis project Ga0157372, IMG submission 115307) | Corn rhizosphere microbial communities from Kellogg Biological Station, Michigan, USA - C5-5 metaG | ecosystem: Host-associated > Plants > Roots > Rhizosphere > Soil | place: USA: Michigan... | reverse complement strand
CTGCACCGAGAACGGCGTCTCGGCGTCGCCGGCGCAATACATTTCGCCGTAGTTGCCATACACCGCAATGCCCAGCTGATTGGCCGGCACGGTGCCGAGGGCGGGAATGTAATCAGCCACTTTGCCCTGCCCGATCAAGGGCCGGACAGCGTCAAGAATCTCGTTCAACAGCGCTTGCATGCCGGGTTCCGAAGTCTCGCCCCATGGGATTGCGGGGACACTGGGGCTAGACGCTGCGCAAGCTTGCGGAATCACACAAACCCCTTTGTAGGAGTGAGCCTGCTCGCGATAGCGGTGTATTTGTGAAGTTGATCTTTCTGATACACCGCTATCGCGAGCAGGCTCACTCCTACAGGGTTGTATGTATGACTGCGATTCAGTGTGCGCCGTCGAGACCGGCGAGCAGCGCACTGTCGCGGCTGTAGATATCCGGCGCATAACGCACCTGCCCATCCTTGCCGACCTGCGCCGTCCAGTAGGTCATGAGGATCGGCACCGGAGCCGACAGGCGGAATTCGTGGGTGCTGCCGGTGGCGAGCAAGGTGTCGGTGCGCGTACGTTCCGCCGGGGTCAGCAACAGGTCGCGCAGTTGCATCGGGTGCTCGACCCGCACACAGCCGGAGCTGAAGGCGCGCGGGCCTTTGTCGAACAGGGCCTTGCTCGGCGTATCGTGCAGGTACACCGCGAACGGGTTGGGGAAGCGGATCACCAGTTGCCCCAGCGGATTACGCGGCCCGGCCTCCTGGCGCAGCATGATGTTGCCGGGGTTGTCCCAGTCGATGTCCGCCGCGGCCAACGGCTGGCCTTGGGCGTCGAGCACTTGCAGGTTCTGCCGGCTGAGGAAGGTCTGATCCTTGCGGATCGCCGGCAGCTTGTCTTCTTTCCAGATGGTCGGCGGCACGGTCCAGGTCGGGTTCAGGGTCAGACGCGTAACCCGGGATTTCAGCAGCGGGGTCTGCCGCTCGGCGCGACCGACCTGGGTACGGGTCTGCCAGACCGGCACGCCGGCCTGATACAGGGTCAGCTCGGCGGCAGCGACGTTGACCAGCAAACCGTCGGGCTCCATGTCCTGCGCCAGCCAGCGGAAACGCTCAAGGTTGACCCGCAATTGCTCGCGGCGGGTCAGCGGGCTGATGTTGAGCTCGGCAATCGTCCCCGGCCCAACTACCCCGTCGGCCTGCAACGAATGGTTGGCCTGAAAGCTCTTCACCGCTTCCACCAGCACGCCCTCATAGGCATTGCCGGGCGTACCGATGGCGTGAGTCAGATAGCCTTCGTTGAACAGGCGTTGGGCCAGTTCCGGCACGCGTTTGTCTTCCATCGCCGGGCGCAGCAACGGGCCGTTGCCCACCGACTGCCAGTGCGGCAAGGCCTGCAGCCGCTGGCTGGCGTAGAGGTGGCGCAGGCTCTGGTATTGCGCCAGACGCGGACGCGCCAGATCGAACGCGGTCTTGATGTCGTGCAGACCGGGCACGGCGATCGCCAGCAATTCCGCCTGACGATCACGCGGGGTGTCATCGGAATGCCACAGCGGCTCGAAATGCGATTGCAGCAGACGACCGTAATGCAGGTCCTGCAGAGCTTGCAGGTAGTAGCGAGTGATATCGATATCGGCACACAACTCGCCGTCCTGCGGCGGATTAGTGGCGACCGGATAACGTTTGGGATTGAGGCCATCATCGGCCAACAGCTGCAACTGCGCGCGCAAGGCCGGCAATCGCCCGGACTCGCTGGCCCACACCGGCAGCCAGTCCTGCTGCTGATAAAACGCCTGCAATTGCGTCAGCGCCGCGCCGCTCAGGTGCGCGGCAATCGCCGGGCACGCCTGGGGCAAACCGATCAGCACCGCTTGCAGCGGACTTTGCGGCTCGAGCGGCATTTCCGCCGGCGGCGTCGGCAGGGTCTGCAACGGTGGCAGCGGCTCATCGGCGCAAGCGACAAACGGCGCAGCGAGCAAACAAATGCTCAAGTAGCATGCGTACTTTTTGAACAACTGCTTTACTCCAATCCGTGGCCGTCTGAATGACGGTCAACCTTACATCAGGTGCGCTGAACAGTCAGGCTCGAAACAGGGGTCTGTCGGGTATGACTGGGAGTCAGGAGCCAAAGTGCCAAATAAGTAGCAAGTGAGGACACTTTATAAATGTTGACGTATTTGCGCCGACTTCTGCTGACCACCGCGACCCTCGTCGTCGTGAGCAGCCCAGCTTTCGCCGCCGGCAAACCATCGCCGGTTCTCTTCACCAGCCTCGCCCACGCCGCGCCGGAACTCAATCCCCAAGCGCTGAAAGGTGCCTTGAGCGCCATGCAATGCGCAGTGAACAATGGCGCGAGACCCTCACGCCACTTGGCGATCATCGACTATTCGCAGCCCTCCACCGCCCGCCGGCTGTGGATCTTCGATCTGAACAGAAAGAAACTGGTGCTGCGCGATCTGGTCGCCCACGGTTCAAATTCCGGGGAAAATTTCGCTACCCAGTTCTCCAACCGCGAAGGCAGTTACCAGTCCAGCCTCGGTCTGTTCCGCACCCAGGAAAGTTACGAGGGGACCCACGGTTATTCGCTGCGCATGGACGGTCTGGAGCCGGGCTTCAATGATCTGGCCCGCGACCGGGCGATCGTGATCCACGCCGCCGATTACGTGAATCCGTTGTGGAGCAAGCGTCAGGGCCGCATCGGGCGCAGCCAGGGTTGCCCGGCAGTCCGCCCGCAGGTGGCCAAGCAGGTGATCGACAAACTCAAGGACGGCCAGTTCATGTTCTCCTGGTACCCGGACCAGCGCTGGCTGAAGTCCTCGCCGTACCTCAACTGCCAGCCGCAGCAAGTGGCGAGCATCTTGAGTACCCACGCCAGCTGACGATCAGGGCGACGACCATCAGCGCCGCCGCAACCCCGAACGTGTAGTGCAAGCCACTGCCGATGACCTCGGCCGGGGCTTGCGTCGGGTCACCCGTAGCGAAGGCGAACACCGCGCCCATGACCGCCGCGCCGGTGATCAGCCCGAGATTGCGTGACAGCCCGAGCAGGGCCGACACCACGCCGCGCTGATCCTGACTGACCATGGCCATCAACCCGCTATTGTTGGCCGCCTGAAACAACGCGTAATTGCTGGCAATGACCGCCATCGGCAGCAGATACGCCGCCAGACCGAGACTCATCGGCAACAACGCCAACAAACTGCAACCACCGGCCAACCCGAACAACGCCCCCGGCACCACCCGCCGCGCACCGAAGCGATCCACCAGACGCCCCGCCGGCACCCCGCCACACGCCGCCAGCAGCGGCCCGACCGACAATGCCAGGCCGACCACGGTGCTGCCCAGTCCCAGGCCCCGGCTCAGGTAAAACGGCCCGACCACCAGCGTGGTCATCATCACCGTCGTTACCAGCAACGTTAGCGCCAGGCTGCTGCTCAGACGTGCGTCGGCAAACAATGACAGGCGAATCAGCGGCGCCCTGGCGTTCATCTCGACCGCAACAAACACCCCTGCCCCGCACAGGCTGACCAGCAGCAACATCAGCGTGTAGCCATCGAGCGTCATCGCCAGCGCGTAGGCGGCCAGCGTCAATACCAGCACCACGGTGCCGAGGTAATCAAACGCGACTGCCGATTTGGCCGGGCGATCGGCCGGTAGATAACGATAAACCAGCCACGCATTGAGCAGGCCCAATGGCACGTTGAGGACAAAGATCGACGGCCAGCCGACATGCGCGATCAGCAGACCACCGAGCGATGGCCCGAGGCTGGTGCCGGTGGCTGACATGGTTGCCAGCAAGCCCATCGCACTGCCCGCCCGTGCCTTGGGCACCGCATCCGCCACCAGCGCCACCGTCAAAGCAAACATGATCGCCGCGCCAAGACCTTGCACGGCCCGCGCGCCGATCAACCAGCCAAGCCCCGGAGCCAGTACGCAACACAACGAAGCGCTGGTAAAAATGCCGATCCCGATCAGCAGCAATCGCCGCCGCCCGAACACATCGCCCAGACGTCCGACGCTGACAATCAACGTGGTGACCGCCAGCAGGTACGCCAGCACGATCCACTGCACCTGTTGAAACGCCGCCTCGAATGCTGTGGCCAACGTCGGCAACCCGGCGTTGGCGATGCTGGTGTCCAGTGACGGCATCAACATCGACAGCGCCAGACTGGTCAGCGCCCAGCGGGCTTGAGGGGGCAAGGGGGATCCGGGCATCGGGCGCTCCTGGTGCAAAGGTCAGACGGCATAGCCTGCGTCTCGACAAGGCAAGGCGCAAGACGCATGCTTTGCACTTGATACCTGCACGGAACGCCATGTCATGAGCACACCGGATCTGAACCTGTTGATCACCCTCGACGTGTTGTTGCGCGAAGGCAGCGTCGCCCGCGCCGCGCACATTCTGCGGTTGAGCCCGTCGGCCATGAGCCGCGCCCTGGCCCGGCTGCGCGAAACCACTGGCGATCCGTTGCTGGTGCGCGCTGGCCGAGGTCTGGTGCCGACCCCGCGTGCGCTGGAATTGCGTGAGCGGGTCAGCGCTCTGGTGCAGGAAGCCGAGGCGGTGTTGCGCCCCGCCGAAGTGCTCGATCCCGGCCAGTTGCAGCGCACCTTCACCCTGCGCAACACCGACGGTTTTGTCGAAACCTTCGCCGCCGCGCTGCTCGCGCGCATCGCTGAAGAAGCGCCCGGCGTGCGCCTGCGCTTTGTGCAGAAAGCCGACAAGGACAGCACGCCGTTGCGCGAAGGCCGGGTCGATCTGGAGACCGGCGTGGTCGACGACAGCACCGACCCGACGCTGCACAGCCGCATTCTGTTTGAGGATCACTGGATCGGCGTGGTGCGCGAAGGCCATCCGTTGAGCTCGGGCAAGATCAGCAGCAAACGCTTTGCCGGCGGCCAGCACATTCTGATCTCACGGCGCGGGCGCAGCAGCGGCCCGGTCGACGAAGCGTTGCTCGCCGCAGGTCTGACGCGGGATATCGTCACCTCGTTCGGCGGCTTTTCGGCGGCGCTGACGCTGGTCCGCGAATCGGACCTGATCGCCACGGTTCCGGAGCGTCACACCAGCAAGCTGCGCATGGGCCTGCACAGCTTCGCCCTGCCCTTCAGGATGCCGCCGATCAGCGTGTCGATGCTCTGGCACCCGCGTATGGACGCCGACCCGGCGCACCGCTGGCTGCGCAACTGTGTACGGGAAGTCTGCGTCTAACGCGCATCGCCGCCGGCCGGTTTATAGAACAGGAATTTGCCGACCGCGGCGGTCTTTTTGTACTCCTTGGCCCAGCTCGGATGCACCTGGCGATCATGGAAGTACAGTGCGCCATGGGTGCGATCCGGCAACTGGCGGTTGAGTGCCTTGCCGGCGATGTCCTTGGCCAGGGTGTATTCGGCGTCTTCCTTGACCTGATCGGCCTTGCCATCGCACCACCAGGAAAACTGGCAGCTCTTGGTTTCCGAACCTTGCTTGACGACTGCACACACGGTGTCGGGGAAGCCGTCATGGCCGAGGCGGTTCATCACCACGTTGGCCACCGCCTCCATTTCCAGCGTATCGCGGCCCTTGGCTTCCCAATAGATACTGCGCGCCAGGCAGGTGATCGGATCGTCCAGCGGCGCGGTGCCGGCGGGGTCAACCGCCTGCACTTCAGTGGGGGTGATCGCTTCGGATTTGGGAGCTGGCGCCGCGCTGACTTTGTCGGCGGCCTTCTCTTCCAGCACCTGGGCTTTCTCTTCGGCCTTGGCCTTGATCGGCGCCTGTTCAGTGGCGCTTACAACACCGACCATCAGGGTTAATGCGAAACAGCCAGCCAACCATTTCAATCCCATGTCAGTTCTTCCGGCAACGCCCGTTCCGGGCAAGGTGTTTCGTGGGGGAGACGCCCGGTTCCCGGGGCCTTCGGAGAGTGTAGACGGCAAATACCGACGTAACGTTCCGCAGAAAAAACCGCTCGATGAAGAAAAAGACATTGCACTGACCGGGGGCCTTTCGCGCATCATGAGCGCACTCAGCTCAAGGGAGATTTCCATGCGCTTCATGCCATCCGTCTTGCGTTTTGCCGCGCTGTCCGTGGGCTTGGCCGTGGCCGCCTCGGCCATGGCTGCCGACGAGTCGCAACTGATCGAGTCGATCAATGCCTACCGCAGCCAACCGCAGCGTTGCGGCAGCCAGGCGTCCAGTGAACTGCCACCGCTGTCGGCCGATACACGGCTGAGACTGCCGGCCGCCGGTGCGGTCGATCTGCAACAGGCCATGGCCAGCGCCAGCTACCCGATGGTCAACGTGCAGGCGATCACCCTCAACGGCCCACGGGATGCGGCGTCGGCGATGAAGGCGATTCAGAGCTTCTGTCAGGTGGTGCTGGATCCGCAGTTCGTCGATGTCGGTGTCAGCCGTGCTGATCGTGACTGGCGCATTGTGCTGGCGCGACCGTTGCTCTCGGCGAAACTCGGTGATGCGCAGAGCGAAGGCCAGAAGTTGCTCGAACAACTCAACGCCGCCCGCGCCCAGCCGCGCCAATGCGGCGGCCAGGCCTTTGCCGCGGCCGGGCCACTGGCCTGGAACGCGAGCCTGGGCACGATTTCCCAGGATCACAGCCGCGACATGGCCAACAACAACTACTTCGACCACAAGGACCGCGACGGCCGCACACCCGGAGACCGCGCCGAACTGGCCGGCTACAGCGGTCAACTGGTCGGCGAAAACATCGCCGCCGGGCAAGACACCGTGCGCAAGGTCGTCGACGGCTGGCTCGCCAGCCCCGGCCACTGCGCCAACCTGATGAACCCGCAATACAAAGAACTCGGCGCCGCCTACGCGACCGATCCAAAGAGCAGCGCCGGGATCTACTGGACGGCGATGTTTGGGGCGCAGTAACTCCTCTTCAGAAAACACCGAAGATCCGATGTGGGGATTGGTGGTGGATGAAGGATTCGGGGCTGGCCGCGATCAAGGGTGGGAGTGGGCTTGCTCACGAAGGGGCCGGCACATTCAACATCGGTGTCGACTGAGCGGACGCCTTCGCGAGCAAGCCCGCTCCCACTGGGGATCGTCGGTGAATGAAGGATTTGCGGCTGGCCGCGATCAAGGGTGGGAGTGGGCTTGCTCACGAAGGGGCCGGCACATTCAGCATCGGTATCGACTGAGCGGACGCCTTCGCGAGCAAGCCCGCTCCCACAGGGGATTGTCGCTGAATGAAGATTTCGGGGCTGGCCGCGATCAAGGGTGGGAGTGGGCTTACTCACGAAGGGGCCGGCACATTCAGCATCGGTGGCGACTGACCTGACGCTTTCGCGAGCAAGCCCGCTCCCACAGGGATCGCGTTTATTCTGATGCAAGGCGGTGAATGCACATCCTGAGTTCAAACCCAGATCGCATCCCATAACGGATAGTCACCGAGTTTTTTTACCAGTCCGGCCCGCAGTGGATTAGCCACTACATAGCGGGCCAGTTTCACCAGATCCTCCTCTCGACGTAATGCATGATCATGAAAACCTTGCTGCCAAAGGCCTCCGGATCTACCGCTCGCTGTGTTGACTGAACGAGTACTCAGGGATTTGACCTGGCACATCAATTGGCCAAGTGTTCCTTTTTGCAATTGGATCAGCCAATGAAAATGATCGGGCATAACCACCCATGCCAATGTGTCGGCAAATCCCTCTTCCTGCGCCTGCCTGAACTGATGCACAACCAACCGGCCGAGCCTGTAATCCGTGAACACCGGCTCACGCCCCAAAGTATTGGCGGTTAGTAGGTAGATCTGATTTTCTTCGCAATGACGGCCGGTTCGCAGGCGATGTGATGAGTAACGCTTGGGCATTCCTTTGCCTTGTTCATGGTTGAATTCAAAAAAAGGCTAGATCAGCCATCACAGTGCGCCGAACATGTTTGTTGGCAGGATGTGTCTGTGCACCAGAAAAAGGGTGGGAGTGGGCTTGCTCACGAAGGGGCCGGCACATTCAACATCGGTGTCGACTGAGCGGACGCCTTCGCGAGCAAGCCCGCTCCCACAGGGGATTGCTGCTGGATGAAGAATTTGCGGCTGGCCGAAATCCAAGGTGGGATTGGTGGTGGATGAAGAATTCGGGGCTGGCCGCAATCCAGGGTGGGAGTGGGCTTGCTCACGAAGAGGCCGGCACACTCAGCATCAATGTCGGCTGACCTGACGCCTTCGCGAGCAAGCCCGCTCCCACAGGGGATTGCTGCTGGATGAAGAATTTGCGGCTAGCCGAAATCCAGGGTGGGATTGGTGGTGGATGAAGGATTGGGGGCTGGCCGCAATCTAGGGTGGGAGTGGGCTTGCTCACGAAGGGGCCGGCACATTCAGCATCGATGTCCACTGAGCGGACGCCTTCGCGAGCAAGCCCGCTCCCACCGGGGACATCTGCGATGTTCAGAATTGCAGGCACAAAAAAAACCGGAGTCATGGCTCCGGTTTTTTTATTGTCAGTGGGTCCTCATCCCCGCTGCATACATCGCCAGTTTCAGCACACTCGCCACCACGGCGAGTGACACGACACTGCCGAACCAGATCAGCAACAACCAGCCCAGACGCTGGTACCAGCGGCTGGTTTTGACCTCACGCGAATCAATGGTAGCCATCGCCAATCCTCACTTTGCCGCGGAATACGTAGTAGCTCCAGAAGGTGTACATCAGGATCACCGGCAGGATGAACAGTGCGCCGATCAGGGCGAACAACTGGCTCGAAGGCGGAGACGCCGCCGCCCACAGGCTTACCGATGGCGGGATGATGTTTGGCCAGATGCTCAGCGCCAGGCCGATGTAGCCGAGCAGCATCAACACCAGAGTGAACACGAACGGCCAGTGGGTGTGACGCTGACGCAAGGTGCGCAGCAGCCCGAACAACGCCAGCAGCGCCAGCACCACCAACCCGGCGAACACCATCAGGTGTCCGCTGGTCGACCAGCGAGTGGCCAGCTCCGGGTGCAACTTCAGTGTCCACGCACCAATCACCACCACCATCGCCGTCAGCAACCACGCCAGCGGCCGAGTGAACAGACGCATCCGCGACTCGAGCATGCCTTCGGTCTTGACCAGCAACCAGGTGCTGCCCAGCAGCGCATAAGCCACCACCAGACCGACGCCGCACACCAGCGGAAACGGCGCCAGCCAGTCCAGGCCGCCACCGGCAAACTGCCGATTCACCACGGGAATGCCCGACACGTAGGCGCCGATCGCCACACCCTGGGAGAACGTCGCCAGCAGCGAACCGCCGATGAACGCCTTGTCCCACCAGTGACGCTTTTGCGCTGACGACTTGAAGCGAAACTCGAACGCCACGCCACGGAAAATCAGCCCGCAGAGCATCAGGATCAGCGGCAGGTACAGCGCCTCCAGAATCACCCCGTAGGCCAGTGGAAAGGCGCCATACAACGCCGCACCACCGAGCACCAGCCAGGTTTCGTTGCCGTCCCACACCGGGGCAACGGTGTTCATCATCACGTCGCGCTCCTGCTCATCCGGGATCAGCGGAAACAGGATGCCCAGGCCCAGATCGAAGCCGTCCATGATCACGTACATCATCACCCCGAAGGCGATGATCACACCCCAGATCAACGAGAGATCGATACCTTGAATACCCATGACTCAGTGCTCCTTCATCGGGGCGGTAGCCGCCGAAATAGGCCGGCGCGGGGTTCGCAACTGATCGCCCTCCGGCGGATGTTCGTGATGGGGCTGCGGGCCCTTGCGCACCAGTTTCATCATATAGCCGATGCCCACGGTGAACACCGAGCAGTAGATCACCACGAACAGCAACAGCGAGGTGCTCATCTGCGCCACCGAGTGGTGCGACGCGGCGTCATGGGTGCGCATCAAACCGTAAACGACCCACGGCTGACGCCCGACTTCGGTGGTGATCCAGCCGGCCAGCAACGCGATCAACCCGCTCGGCCCCATCAGCAACACCAGACGCTGGAAGCCGCGATGCTGATAGAGCTTGCCGCCACGACGCAGCGCCAGACCGAGCACACCGACGAGGATCATCAACATGCCCAGCCCGGCCATCACGCGGAAGCTCCAGAAGATGATGGTCGAGTTCGGCCGATCCTCTTTCGGGAAGCTCTTGAGCGCCGGGATCTGCTTGTCGAGGCTGTGGGTCAGGATCAGGCTGCCGAGGTACGGGATTTCCAGCGCGTACTTGGTCTTCTCCGCCTGCATGTCGGGGATGCCGAACAGCACCAGCGGCGTCGGGCCGTTGTCGGCATTTTCCCAGTGGCCTTCGATGGCAGCGATTTTTGCCGGTTGATGCTCCAGGGTGTTCAAGCCATGGGCGTCACCGACCACCGCCTGAATCGGTGCCACGATCAGCGCCATCCACAACGCCATGGAAAACATCCTGCGCACCGGCGCGGTATTGTTGCCGCGCAGCAAATGCCAGGCCGCCGACGAGCCCACGAAGAAGGCCGTGGCGACGAACGCGGCGATCGCCATGTGCGCCAGACGGAACGGAAACGACGGGTTGAACACGATCGCCAGCCAGTCCAGCGGCATCACCCGACCGTCGACAATTTCAAAGCCCTGCGGCGTCTGCATCCAGCTGTTGGACGCGAGAATCCAGAACGTTGAAATCAGCGTGCCGATAGCGACCATCACCGTGGCGAAGAAGTGCAAGCCACGGCCGACGCGGTTCCAGCCGAACAGCATGACCCCGAGGAAACCGGCCTCAAGGAAGAACGCCGTCAGCACTTCATAGGTCAGCAACGGCCCGGTGATGCTCCCGGCGAAGTCGGAAAATCCGCTCCAGTTAGTGCCGAACTGGTACGCCATGACCAGCCCCGAGACCACGCCCATGCCGAAGTTGACGGCAAAGATCTTCGACCAGAAGTGGTAGAGATCGCGGTAGGTGTCGTCACGGGTTTTCAGCCACAGGCCTTCGAGTACCGCGAGGAAACTCGCCAGGCCGATGGTGATCGCCGGGAAGATAATGTGGAACGAAACCGTGAACGCGAATTGAATTCGCGCCAGGTCCAGTGCCTCCATGTTGAGCATGATGATGTCCTCATCCAGGCTGAAAAGCGGCAGCACGTCGCCGGGCCACCGCCAGGCGCGAACGCCTGCAGCCAGTCAAATTGCTATGAATTTTTATAGGTAGCGGGTCAGGCCAGCGACGACGGGATCAGGTTGCTGACCTTGGCCGCTTCGAGGCGAATCGCGACGAATTTCGAGGTCGGCGTGTAGGTCCGGTCGCCATAGCTTTCCAGCGGCACCAGCGGGTTGGTTTCCGGGTAGTACGCCGCCGCCTGACCGGGCGGAATGTCGTAGGCGATCAGGGTGAAACCGCTGACCCGACGCTCGCGCTCGTCATCCCACAGCGCCACCAGATCGACCTTCTGCCCCGGTTCGAAACCGAGTCGCTGGATATCCTGTTCGTTGGCGAAGATCACGTCGCGCATGCCATAGACCCCGCGATAACGGTCGTCGAGGCCGTACAGCGTGGTGTTGTACTGGTCGTGGGAGCGCATGGTCTGCAGGATCAGATCCGGCTTGACCGGCAGGTTGCGCACGCCTTCGCTGATCAGGTGTTCCGGCAGCACGCACGGGGTGAACTGGGCTTTGCCCGACTCAGTGTTCCAGACCCGATCCGAGGCGTCGTTGCCGAGGTGGAAGCCGCCCGGGGTCAGCAGTTTTTCGTTGAAGTTCTCGAAGCCCGGAATCACATCGCCGATCAGGTTGCGAATGCGCCCGTAGTCGCCCACGACCCACTCCCAGTCGATTGGATGTTTGCCTAACGTGGCGGCGGCGATTCCGGCAATGATTGCCGGCTCGGATTTCAAGTGCGCCGACTTCGGTTTCAACTGACCGAACGACAAATGCACCATGCTGAAGGTGTCTTCCACGGTCACGCCTTGCGGACCTTCGGCCTGGATGTCGATGTCGGTGCGACCGAGGCACGGCAGGATCAATGCGTCGCGTCCGGTGACCAGATGGCTGCGGTTGAGCTTGGTCGAAATGTGCACGGTCAGGTCGAGTTTGCGCATCGCTTCGTGGGTGCGCGGGGTGTCCGGCGTGGCTTGGGCGAAGTTGCCGCCCAGACCGATAAACACCTTGGCCTCGCCCCGCTCCATCGCGCCAATCGCCATGACGGTGTTGTGGCCGTGCATGCGTGGCACTTTGAAATTGAAGCGTTTTTCCAGGGCGTCCATCAGCTCCTTCGGCGCCAGTTCATTGATGCCCATGGTGCGGTCGCCCTGCACGTTGCTGTGACCGCGCACCGGCGACAGGCCGGCGCCCGGACGGCCGACGTTGCCGCGCAACAGTTGCAGATTGATGACTTCCTGCAGGGTCGGCACCGAGTGCACGTGTTGGGTCAGGCCCATGGCCCAGCACATGATCACGCTTTTGGCGCGGCCATACATGCGCGCGGCCAGTTCGATGTCGTGCAACGGCACGCCGGACTGCTCGAGGATGTGCTCCCAAGTCGTGGCGTCGACTTCTGCCAGGTAGCTGTCCAGACCCGAAGTGTGCTCGGCGATAAACGCGTGATCGAACACCGGTTCGCCACCGCTGGCCTGGGCTTCACGCTCCCACTGCAGAAGGAATTTGACCATGCCGCGAATCATCGCCATGTCGCCACCCAGGGCCGGGCGGAAGTACGCGGTGTTGGTCGCTTCCCAGCCGTTGCTGAGCATCTCGATCGGGTTCTGCGGGTTCTGAAAACGCTCCAGGCCACGTTCTTTCAGCGGGTTGATGCACACCACCTGCGCCCCGCGTTTCACCGCTTCACGCAGCGGTTCGAGCATGCGTGGGTGGTTGGTGCCGGGGTTCTGGCCGATGACGAAAATCGCGTCGGCATGATGCAGATCCTCGTAGACCACGGTGCCCTTGCCCACGCCCAGCGTCTCGCCCATGCTCACCGCACTGGCTTCGTGGCACATGTTCGAGCAGTCGGGAAAGTTGTTGGTGCCGTAGGCGCGAACGAACAACTGATAGAGAAACGCCGCTTCGTTGCTGGCCCGGCCCGAGGTATAGAACTCGGCCTCGTGCGGCGATTTCAGACCCTTGAGGTGTTCGGCGATCAGCGCGAACGCGTCTTCCCAGGTGGTTTCCACATAGCGGTCGATCCGCGCGTCGTAACGCATCGGGTGGGTCAGACGGCCCTGATATTCCAGCCAGTAGTCGCTCTGCTCGGCCAAGCTCGATACCGTGTACTTGTTGAAGAACGCCGGGTCGACCAAACGCCCGGTGGCCTCCCAGTTCACCGCTTTGGCGCCGTTCTCGCAGAACTTGAGCATGCTCGCACCGGGCGCTTCACCCCAGGCACAGCCCGGGCAGTCGAAGCCGCCGTTCTGGTTGGTCTTGAGCATGGCGCGGATGTTTTTCAGGGCGTTTTCACTGCCCAGCCAGCTTTTGGTCAGGCTGATCACAGCCCCCCAACCGGCAGCGGCACCCTTGTAAGGTTTGTAACGGTCGACTTGTGACATGGGACATCTCCATGACGATGCACACAGGCATGAACCTGATCTTGGTTAAACAGCGACGGCCGACTTTGCACAGCAATAAAGTGGTCGTTTCAGTTGCCGGAGCAAGGATATGAACCGTTACAAAACATTGTCTAATCGCTATTTATGACCACATTATCGAAACCCTCTATCACGGCGAAAAACCCTTTATTTACGGGGCTTTGCGAAACTAAAGCGGTAACTTTCCAGAGAAAATAATTGATCATCGACGCGCTCAATCAAGCAGTCATAAACAGTGATTGGACGAGATCTGAAGTTGCCCATAATCTGCGCTAACCGGTTCCGTCCATGCGGACTTCCCACTTCTGCGAGGCTGTCATGTCAGAGCGTGTCTTGATCGATGGTTACAACCGCCGCGTCGACTATCTGCGCATGTCGGTCACCGACCGCTGCGACTTCCGCTGCGTGTATTGCATGGCCGAGGACATGCAGTTTCTGCCGCGCCAGCAAGTGCTGACGCTGGAGGAGATCTATCAACTGGCGCAGAGCTTCGTGGCGCTGGGCACGCGCAAGATTCGCCTGACCGGCGGCGAGCCGCTGATCCGTCCGGGCGTGGTCAAGCTGTGCGAGCAGATCGCCGCCCTGCCCGGCCTGCGTGAGCTGTGCATGACCACCAATGGCTCGCAGCTGGGCAAACTCGCCGCGCCGTTGTTCGACGCCGGGGTCAAGCGGCTGAACATCAGCCTCGACAGCCTCGACCCGGATCGTTTCAAGCAAATGACCCGCACCGGTGATCTGGCGCAGGTGATCAGCGGCATCGATGCGGCGCGCAAGGCCGGTTTCACCCGAACCAAACTCAACGTCGTGGTGATGCAGGGGCGCAACGATCAGGAGATCAACGATCTGGTGAGCTTTGCCATCGACCGCCAGCTCGACGTCTCCTTCATCGAGGAAATGCCGCTGGGGATCATCAGCGAACACAGCCGCGCCGAGTCGTTTTTCTCCAGCGCCCAGGTGCGCGAAAAAATCGCCGAGCGCTACACCCTGATAGACTCCGCCGAGTCGACCCAGGGCCCGTCGCGCTACTGGCGGCTGGCCGAGGCGCCGGACATTCGTCTGGGCTTTATCTCGCCGCACAGCCACAATTTCTGCGGTACTTGCAACCGGGTGCGGCTGACTGTCGAGGGGCGCCTGCTACTGTGTCTGGGTAACGAGCATTCGGTGGATCTCAAAGCCGTGCTGCGCGCTCATCCGGGGCAACCAGAGCGGCTGGAGAAGGCCATCATCGAAGCGATGAAACTCAAGCCGTATCGGCACAATTTCGAAGTGAACGACGACGTTCAGGTCGTGCGCTTCATGAACATGACCGGCGGCTGAGCCGCCCTCACCCTGCGTAACCGGGATCGCCCAGCATGATCATCAGACCCAAGGTCAACCAATTCGCCATCCTCTTCACCCTCAAGGGTTCGATCGCCAAACGTATCGCCCTGCGCACCCTGATGGTCACCCTGCTGGCTTCTGCCATCGTGCTGATTGAAATGCTCCATCCGAGCAACTTCACCAAGGTCAACGCCACGCCGTTCACCCTGCTCGGGCTGTCGCTGTCGATCTTCATGAATTTTCGCAACAACGCCTGCTACGACCGCTGGTATGAAGCGCGCAAGGCCTGGGGGGATGTGCTGGTGCACATCCGTTCGGTGATTCGCGAAACCCATGTCATCCGCGAATCGGCGCAGCGCAAGCCGTTGCTGCTCAACCTCTGCGGGTTTGCTCATGCGCTGAATGCGCGGTTGCGTCGGGAAAGCGAAGCGGCGGCCAGCAGCAAGTGGATCACCCCGCAACACGATGCGCGGGTGCCGGACTACAGTGGACGGATTCTGCAGCAGGTCGGCCAGCAATGTTCGGATCTGCATCAAAGCGGTGAACTGAGCGAGTGGCGCTACATGCTGCTGGCCAATCACCTGACCAGCCTGACCCAGGCACAAGCGGTGTGCGAGCGGATCAAGACCACCCCGCTGCCCTTCCCCCACACCTTGCTGCTGCACCGCACGATTTACCCCTTCTGCATCCAGCTGCCGTTCCCCTTGTCCGAACCGCTTGGCTGGCTG
>Ga0157372_10004148_pt1 | contig 15519 bp, 12 predicted proteins | sample C55metaG_FD_115307 | JGI IMG/M metagenome (GOLD analysis project Ga0157372, IMG submission 115307) | Corn rhizosphere microbial communities from Kellogg Biological Station, Michigan, USA - C5-5 metaG | ecosystem: Host-associated > Plants > Roots > Rhizosphere > Soil | place: USA: Michigan... | reverse complement strand
TGACTGCGAAACAAGTCAAATGTCTTGCTCCAGGTATCAGGCTGGTGCGCAATTTCTCCCGGAGTGTGGGCCAGGCCTCGCTTCGCCTTTTCGGCCTCGGGTAATTCCACTAGTCGTGAAAGCTCGTTCAAAATTGCCGAACTCCTGTTTGTTCTTCCTTCGTGAACCTCAGTGTCCTTTGTGTTCATTGCATTTGATTGTTTATCTTTCCGCGTCCCACCAGAACACCGCACCCTTCTCGATCGCAGGCAAGGTAAACGTGACCTTATCGTTTGCCACTACTCCATCGACCTTCGAAACTTCACCCAGAAACGGCAGGAAATATCCTTGTGACTTGCTGGTCCCGGTTACCTCGATCCGTATATTCTTTTGCGGAGTTTGCACCGGGTTCACTCCGCCACGCAGTCCCACGAAATTCGCAAAGAATACGTGCGGCGCCCCCTCAACCTGCGCGATCGACGTCGCAATCGCCGGCGAAGCGGAAACTCGCACTGAGCTAGACGGCTGCAGCCTATCGAGAAATGCTTGCTCTTTATCCGGCGTGGTCGCAGCAAAATCCTTGCTCAACGCCGCAACATATTCCGCTCCCGGACATTTGCTGAATCGAGCGATATTCTGCGCGTCTCCTAATTGCAACGCATCCTCGCCGGTGATCACCAGGGTCCTGCCGCTATCCACGTACTTTCTAAGCGACATTCTCTCTTCATCGTTCAGCATCCGGACATCCGGAAGCACCAGCGTTTTACCTTGGAACTCCGCCAGCGTTCGCGGTGTTACTACCTGAAACTCCAAATGCTTTTGCATCAGCAGAATCAGAACCCCGCGATACGAGGTAATAAACTCATCGGCAAAATAGTCCCGCGTCTTAGGAGAAAAGTACACGCCTACCGGTGAAATCGGTGTACGTGGCTGGTAAAACGTGTTTTGATGGGCCTTGATCCAGGAGAATATCTCCCGTCGCGTCGCATAGTCGTTTGACCCGGCCATCGAATGCCCCGGCGCATCCCAGAAATTCGCCCCCGCCATAATTTGTGACATGGCAAGGTTTTTCATCGGCTCACGAGGGCCTATCTTCTTGTAGCCGTCCCACGAGTAATTCAAAATCCACGTTGCCTTGCCTTGCGCAAAAGCGCGAAACGAATGCATCCCAACCTGATAATTGAACCAATCCAGCGGGTTCCTCGCGACCGCCATGTGATCGCCTTCGCCAAATTCATACTCATGCGCGACCGCATCCACCACCGCGTAGAGGCTGTAAACATCCGCACCCACCCGAACTGCTTCCTTTTCAATCCCGGGATAGATCTCCGGAATAATCTTGATTTCCGGATTCACGGATTTCGCATTCTGCCCGATCTCCGCCATAAAATCGGTGAAAGTTTGACTTCTAAAATCCACCCACTTGCGAAAATTAGCATCTGCGAAATCCCCCAGCTTTAAATCTTTCTTGGCGTCTAATCCCGTCTGCTTACGGAATGCCTCGACCGTGTAATCGTCAAAGCTTGCCCAGGTATTTTCCCAACCCTCAAAATGCGTCATCCAGTAGGGAATATCGACGTAAATACCGTCAATCCCGGTACCGGCGATCTGCCGTACATGCTCCATATAAGTCTTGCGCCACGCCGGCGCATACGGGCTGACCCATACGTCCTCATCGCCCTTCCTGATCCAAAACGCGCTGCCGCCGCCGAATATTGCCGGTTCCCCAGTGATTTTTCGCTGCAACCAGTCAGGATGGTCTTTGGCTAGAGTATGCGGTGTCTTGTCCCCGTTGGCGGTAATGCACTCGGTGCCCGCAATATAAACAAATGCGTAATTCTTCGCCGCGTGGGCTTTGTCGGCTACGGCTTTAATCGCCTGCAATTTCTCGGTGGGATCGAGAAAGCTTTCGTATCGCCCCTCGATATCATTGTCCACTTCAATGCCGAAAACGGCATCACGCTTGGCGTTTGCAACAATGGTCCCGGCATCGCCGCCTTTCAGTCCATAGGCGCCAATGCGGACATAATGGGTCCAGTCCTGCTCCACGGAATCGGAAGCAAGACTGGGCACAAGGTACACAACCAGCAAAAACGCGAGACACGGCCCGCGGGTTCTCCATCTTGGGTTCAGCAAGAGAGGGCCTAACCGAGAGAGAGGGATCGATTCCGGCAGGTTTCGTATCATTACGTTTGTTAACTTTTACTTTCGGTATAGACAGGTTGTCAAGTATAAAATACGGACTCGACTTTGTTTACGGCAACATAAGCGCACACTGACGCGACCGAGGAAGAACCTGTGCTTAACGAAGAACGGCGCCGCCTGATCGTGGAAATGGTGAAGCACGACGGCCGCGTGCTGGTGGGACCTCTGGCGAAACACTTCCACACTTCCCAGGTCACGATTCGCAAAGACCTCGACATCCTGCAGGCGCAAGGTCAGATTCACCGCAGCCACGGTGGCGCATTGCCGCCCCATACCAGCGTCCTCGAAGATCCCACGCTTCGCGAAAAAGAAAAGCTGCACCGCAAAGAGAAAATGCAAATCGCGCGCGCCGCTGCCCGCATGGTGGAAGAGGGTCAAGTGGTAATTCTGGATTCCGGAACTACAACCACTGCCATCGCACGCGCCCTCCGCGAATTTGAAAGCCTCACGGTAATTACCAATGCGGTGAATATTGCGGCTGAGTTGTCCGGCTCTTCGCTGGAGGTAATTTTGACCGGCGGCAGCCTGCGGAAAAATTCGTTTTCTCTGGTAGGCCCTATCGCCGAAGAAACCTTGCATCGCCTGAACGCCGACATCCTTTTTCTCGGAGTCGATGGCTTCGATCTTCACTACGGCCTGAGCACGCCCAACCTGCTCGAGGCCAAAGTTAATCGCGCCATGATGGACGTGGCCCGGGTCACCGTTGCAGTGTGCGACTCCAGTAAATTCGGCAGGCGCAGCCTGTCTTCGATCGCTCCGGTTTCAGAAATTCAACATCTCATCTCGGATCGCGGCATTTCTAAATCCGACCTGGCGGCGTTGAAAAAGCTCAGCCTGCAAGTCACGCTGGTGTAAAAACTATTTGCTCACGCGAATTGCCTCCACCCCGCGGAACTGCTTGAACATCCGCTCTGCATTTTTGTAATAGACCTTCTCCAGTACCGCATCCGGTAATTCCATGCCGTAAATTTTCCACCGCCCCTGGCCCGGATATCCCCAGTAATCGAAGGACTCATCATCCGTTTCCAGCCAGCGGAAATGGTTCCGATACATGGCTTCATCCATGCTGTTGTCGGTTCCGAACATGATCCGGTCCTGGTACTTGATGAAGAATTCCCGTGCCCGTCGAGGCTGCCGTCCAAGTTCTGCCTCGCGCGCACCAAACTCGACCATCACATTCGGCAGCTTATCCAGCAGACTGGAAACGTAGTCCAGGTTTTCCGGCCAGTTGGCCACGTGCAGCGCTACAAATGTTGTATGCGGATGCTTGGCGAACATTCGGTCGCGCGCCGCCAGCAACTCCTCTTTGGAAGGGAACTGCGGTCCGTAAAAACTCCAGTCCGGATGCTCCGTCAATTCCTCATAGCGTTCGTTCTGGTTATCGATCGGATGAAAAAACGCCTCCGGATCGGTGCTGTGAATCGAAACCGGAATTCCCAATCGCCCCGCTTCCTCCCATATAGGATCGAGACGCGGATCATCGATGGCAATTAGCTTCCCGGATTTGTCGCGATCAGTCAGGCCCAGGTCCTTCAATTGCTTCAAACCCCGCGCACCGCGCCGCACTGAATCGTCCAGCTGCGCCACCATTTCCTGGCTGAAATTTGGATCGTCAATTTTGCTGAAATCGATTTGCTCGAAAACAATGAAGCGCCCGGGGTACGGCTTCACCATCTCATCGATCACGCGCTGCAGCTTGTCTCCCCACATGCCGGTCAGGATTACTACCGTCTTCACGTTAGTGTCATCCATGATCTTCACCACCTGCTGCGGCGGCATGTGCTCGTCAATGCCCTGGGCGTCATTGACGTGATTGTGAACGTCAATCACGTAGTACTTGGCCTTGTCGATATTGTGGACCGGCGCATGCAACATTGATACTGGATGAAAGTCTTTCAGTAAAAGTGTTTTCTTCTGCTCGGCGTCAGGAGCTGCGTTATACCCGATCTGCTCCTTGGGCTGAGTTTGCTGACCGCGGGCTGCGCGGATGGCCGGCCAGAGCGCAACTCCACAGAGCACCAACAACAGAATCAGTAATTTATTTTTCATGACGGGTCCTCCTGTTTTGCCTAATTCCTGGTTGACAATGCCGGCAAACGAAAGTAAAAGTAATCGTTCGCAATATAGCGCAAGTGCGGTCCTCATCGACAGCAAAAACTAAAAAGTTTTGCACGATCCCGAATGTCCCTATGACGAAAAGCCCAAAGTTTACTGTTATCGCGCTAACCCTGATTGGATTCACGCTTCCTTGTATCTCGACCGCTCAAGCTCAGCCAGCGCAGATTGAAAATCCCACACTGCTGGTTTCCATCAGCTCCAAAACCGGCGCTTACACGGTTCGCGAAAAAAGCGGCCCCGTGCGCCTTACCGCTGACGTCGCAGCCAAGGTCAACAGGCAGTGGTTGCATTCCACCGATTATCCGAAGCACGCAGTCTCGTCCTCCGCGGCGGCTGAAGATACTCCGCAGCTCACCATAACGCATTCGGGTTTAGCCGGGCGGCCTGATCTTGTATGTTCTGTCCGTCTGCATTCCGATCCCGCTTACGCCGAAGTGGTCGTCAATGTGCGCAACACCACTCAAAAGCCGCTGGAGGTGCAGGGAATTCGCGCTATTGAAATCCGCGACCCTCGCCTGCTCGATCTCGGTGCTCCCGCGTCCGCTCTTCGCATTCTCTCCGACAGTTTCAGCGAAGACCGCCCGGCTATGGCTATCCACGATTTCGGCGACAACACCGATGGCTTGTATCGCGGGGTCGGCAGCCAGCTTCTCTACAACCGTCAGAGCAAGCAGAGTTTATTTGTCGGAGCGCTGAGCTCAGAAAAGTGGCTCACCATGCTTCGCCTACACGCGCCCCAATCAAAGATCACAGCCTACGAAGTCGAGTCTGCAGGCACGACAGAACTGGAACTCGAAAATTCTTTAGAAACATCTTCGCCGGAAGATCGAGTTGAGCTGAGCCTGCCGGTCGCGCCCGGAGCAACAATGTCTTCCGAAAGTGTCATCCTGGCGCTCGGTCCGGATTATCATGCGCAGCTCGAAGCTTATGGCAGAATCATTCGCGACCTGCATCATGCTCGCGTCACTTTGCCATCGCTGATAGGTTGGTGGAGCTGGACGGCTTATTATTTCGGCCTTAATGAAGGGGCCGCTCTCACTAACGCGCAATTGCTGGCCGAGCACCTCAAAGAATACGGCTACAACTATTTTCATATCGACGAAGGCTATCAATACGCTCGCGGAGAATACACCACCGAAAACTCGACAACTTTTCCCGAAGGCATGAAGGCTTTCGAAGCCAAGGTCCAGCACCTAGGCCTCAACCCCGGCATTTGGACCGCGCCCTTTGAAGTTTCCGAGCGCTCGTGGGTCTATCAAAACCATAAAGACTGGCTGGTGCACAACCTTCACGATCAGCCGATCCACGCCGGCTTTGTTATCAACAACCCCGCACGCAAGAAGCAGCTCGATCAGCTCTACATGCTCGATACCACCAACCCCGGCGCGCAAAATTATCTTCGCCAGACCTATGGAACGCTGGCCCACGATTGGGGCATCCGCTACATCAAGCTCGACTTCATGGATGATTCCGCCATCGAGGGCCGCCGCTACCGCCCAAATACCACTGCAATGGAGGCGCAGCGAATTGGTCTACAGGTAATCCGCGAGGCTGTCGGCGAAAACGTAATTCTGGATAAAGATGGCAGCGCGATGTTGAATCCCGTTGGTTTGGTCGATTCCGGTCGCATCTCGCAGGACACCGGCCACACCTTTGAATCGAGCCACGATGCTGCCACGGGCGTCGCCGCACGGTACTACATGAACCGGAATTTTTATGTTGGCGATCCCGACGCGTTTACCGTTTCTCGCCAGACCGTCGACGAACAAGAGTGGCACGGCGGCAAGCGTCCCCTGACCCTCGACGAAGCTCGGGTCTCGATTGCACTGTCTGCGGTTTCCGGCGGGATGTTCGAAATCGGCGATGATCTACCTACGTTATTTGCCGACGCTGATCGCATGGCGCTCGTGGAAAATCGCGATCTCATCAACATGGCCCGCCTCGGTCGCGCGTCTCTCCCCGTGGACCTGATGACCTACGCAGCCGAAGACACCATGCCGAGTATTTTCGTGCTGCACGAAAGCAAGCGGCAATCAATCGTCACGGTATTTAATTGGACGGAAAAGCCACGTCAGCATCAGCTTCAATTTTCTGATCTGGGATTGCCCGGCGGCGCCCAGGTTTCCGATCTGCTCGACGACAAAACGCCCTTCCAGCAAGAGGCTGCGTCGATTTCGTTGAGCCTCGCCCCCCACTCGGTGCGCATGTTCAAGATCATCGACAGCTCAATCCCAGCCGCAGCGCCACAGGTGAACGCGTACATTCCGGAGCATGCCTCGGTCGGGCAGCCAACCGCATTTTCAGCTCAGACCGAAGCAAACGGTGTGCCAGCCGTAGACTATCGTTGGGATTTTGGCGATGGCAGTAGTGTCTCGGGAGCCGCGGTGCAACATACTTTCACTCATCGCGGAGATTTCACGATTCACTTAATAGCTGACGGGATCGAAGGCGTACCGTTCGATAAAACTCAGCAGATTTCCGTTTCTGGTTCTTTCGATTCCACGTTCGATCCCCAGCACATCATCCGCCGGGAGAAAAGTTCTGAACTCCCCTAGAGCTGAGATTGCCTCCACCTTCTCGCAACATATGAAAATGTAGGGACGGGGATCCACGCCCGTCCGCGCTAGCCACGTTGAGTAAAAACAAGTCGAGAAGGTGGGTTAGTCGTCCGCATTCGCGATAATTTCCGGCGAAGCCGCCGGCACCGCAATTTCCTGATCTTTGTACTGCAGTTGGTAGAGCTTGTAGTAAATCCCGCGCTGCGCCAGCAACTGCTGGTGCGTACCCATCTCGCGTAATTGCGCTTTATGCATCACAATGATCTTGTCCGCACGCTGAATTGTAGAAAGCCGGTGCGCGATAATGATCGATGTCCGTCCTTCAATCATTTTGTCCAAAGCAGCCCGGACTTTAAATTCGGTCTCCGTGTCCACGCTCGAAGTCGCTTCATCCAGAATCAGAATCTTCGGCGAATGCGCCAGCGCCCGCGCAAATGAAATCAGCTGCTTTTGTCCGGTTGAAAGCGTCGTGCCGCGCTCCCGCACCTCTTCTTTATAGGTATTCGGCAGCAGGTGAATAAAGTCCGCCAGGTTCACATCTTCCGCTGCCTGCCGCACCTGCTCATCGCTGATCGAATCCGTGCCTAAACGAATGTTCCCCTCGACAGTTCCCGTGAACAAAAACGGATCTTGCAGCACCACTCCAAACCTGCGCCGCAAATCCGTCAGCGGCATTTCTTTTATATCGACGCCATCAATCCTGATCGCTCCACGCTGCACATCATAAAAACGCAACAGCAGGGAAATGATCGTTGTCTTGCCAGCTCCGGTGTGTCCCACGATCGCCACCGTCTCTCCTGGTTCGATAGTAAAGCTCACATCCCGCAGCACCCAATCCGGCTCCCGGGCTTCACTATCGGCGTGTGTGGCGCGGGCGCCCCCGCCCGCGAATACTTGGGACTTCTTTCTGTCCTCATCACCGCTCGGCACACTTCTATATGCAAACCACACCCGATCAAACTCAATTCTGCCAGGCCCTTGTGGAAGCTTCGTGACCGGCGCTTCCGTAATTTCTGCGGGAGTATCCAGCAGCTTGAACACTCTTTCCGCCGCTGCCATCGCCGATTGCAGAATGTTGTATTTCTCGCTGAGATCCTGGATTGGACGGAAGAAGCGTTGCGCATATTGCATGAACGCGACCAGCACACCGAGTGTGGTTACGTTCCGAACCAGGTGAAACGTAAGCAGCGTCTTAGGACTGAAGCCCACCGCGATGCCGGTAATCGTCCACTGCCGGATAACATCGCCGCCGCCGAACCAGATCACCAGCGCAATCGCAATCGCCGACAGGATTTCGACCACCGGGTAATACACCGCGTGGGCCATGATCGCGTCTTTGTAAGCGTCCATGTGCTGCGCGTTCACGTCAGAAAAAGTCTTGAACGCCTTCTTCTCGCGATTAAAGAGTTGGAGCACTACCATGCCGCTCACGTGCTCCTGCAGGTGGGCATTAATCCGGGCAATGGCCACGCGAATCCGTCGGTACGAATCTCGTACACGGTCGCGGAAGATTTTCGTCGCAAACGCAATAAACGGAAGCACCGCAAACGTGATCAGCGCCAGCTTCCAGTTCACCGACAGCATGAGGGCGAGAATCCCGGCCAGCACGAAAATGTCTTCGAAAATCGAAACCACGCCCGAGGTAAACATTTCGTTCAGTGCATCCACGTCAGTGGTTACCCGGGTGACCAGGCGCCCCACCGGGTTCTTGTCATAGAACCCGATGTGCATCCGCTGCAGATGACGAAAAATTTCGCTGCGCAGGTCATACATCACCATCTGACCGGCCCACTGCATGAAGTAGGTTTGCAGATATTCGAGAATGAAGCTGAAGATCGTCAGGCCAACATAAATTCCTGCAATTTCGGCAATGCCTGTCAGCGGACGCGGACTCAGCCAACTCGTCAGCCATGCCGGCTTGTTGTGCGTAGGCGCAAGGTAGCGGTCGATCGCCACCATGGTCAGGAACGGTCCCAGCACGTCGGCGGCCGCCTTCAGCACAATCGACACCAGCGCCACGGCGACCTGCCATCGGTACGGCCGCAAGTACCGCAACAGCCGCTTCATCAGTCGGCTGTCATACGCCTTTCCTAGAACATCTTCTTCGTGACCAGAAGCCATTTCTAGTCATTCTAAATTGTTCAGTGGGAAAGAATCTTTAACGATGTCCTCGGATTACGTTTCGTGACCTGGTTTTCGTGGGGACAGCCGCCCTCGGCTGTCCGATTAGCCAGCACTGTCCGTGTGGCTCGGACACTTTTGTCCGACAAGGATTTCCAAGCCGACGTATTCGAAAGAAAAGTCTTAAGCTGCCCAGAAGTCCTCGGCAGCAGCGAGCCGCCGACTGGTCAGCCCACTGAAATTTCGTTCCAAATTACGAAAGAGTGGAATTCCGTATGCCAGCCCTCTGAATCTCACTCATTCATCAGACTTGCGAACCATGCAGGAAATTGTTCATGCCGGACCACTTGTAGGTGATGCGGTGAATGCGATTGACTTGTCGGATCTGTTCGATGCCGGGGCGGTGTGGAAGAAGCCGTAATTGCTGATTGTTTTAACGGCGCGTAGGTCGAGAGACCTCTGCGCGTGGAGTCTCAGTAGAACTCCAGAACCACCCAATAAGCGCCACTCGGATATCGCTGCGTGCGCGCATAACAAGTCCCGGCGGAGTAGGTATGCAGTCCGCGATGGGAGATCACTTTGGAAATCTCTGCAGGCAACGACTCCGGTTTCATGCTGGTATAGCGCAACATATAGGCCCCGGGCGGAGGACTCGCCGCGCTCAACGAATCAGCTTTCGCCATTGCGCAGGCGCTCGATTGCACGTCGTTGTCACTTACGTGCCGCAGCTGCGGCATCTTGGCCTGTGCCCGCAACTTCTCGACGCTGACGGAAACGAGTTCTTGCGCTTGTTGCACTGAGTATGTCGCCATGCTCAATCCGAAATCCTGCGCCACATAAAGCACGTGCCCCTGGCGGAATACGCCAAATCCAGCCACGTTGAATTTCGGACTAAGCAAATTGTCGCGGTGCGGCGGGGACGCCATCAGCGCGTCATGCGCATCTTCAACGTTTGGAGCGACAGCTACGTTTTCTTCCATCCGTTCAAGATGCAAATTCGAAGCGGCAGTAATTCGATCAGTGGGGGAGGGCTCGCCGGAAAATTGATGTGAAATGTGTTTTTGCGCCGCCATCGTTGCCGCATGCGCCCGCGCCGCGCGAGTAAGGCCTTCGTCCATTTTGAGCGGCGGCAAGCCAGCGCGTGCCCGATCAGCGTTGGCTTTATCCAAAAGCTCGCGCTCGGCTTGCAGGTCGAAATTAGGAGCGTCGTACGGTGAAACCTGCTGCCAGGAGCTGTTCGGCGCGGTATCTGCAGCCGCGGCGGGCAAAGCCGCTCCGGCAGCTGCCAGATGCAGAGGAATCGCCGCGATAAGGGCCAGGAACATGAGTGTCTTAGCCCCAAAACGCTAACCGTGCGCTTTGGGTACTCCCTGTCTACGTTCCAGATGCCCTGGGAGGAATCTGCTTTGCTTCGAAAAGAATAACTTCTACAATCCGGTTCAGCACCTTACACCGGAGATATCCCGAATTGTCCACTCTCCCATTGCTCCTAGGTCTGCTTATCGTCATTAACCTTGTCCTACTTCTGTGGCTGTTCCTGTACCAACGTTCTGGATCATCGCAAGCTGCTGGAATTGAAGCACTTGTCGAGCGCTCGAATGGGCTGCAGAAGGCCCTGACCGAGCAGTTCTCGGTGGCCACGGCGGACATGGCCTCACGCCTAGAGCAGACCAAAGGCGACCTCCGCCAGCAGGTAGCGGATCGGCTGGCCGATGGATTCTCCGGCATCCGGCTGACTGTGGAACACCAGATGAAAGCTGGGCGTCAGGAACAGGCGGAGCGGCTCGGGGAAACCCGCTCCGAACTTGCTGGGGCACTGGCCATGACGACTTCGGCCCTGAAGTCAGAATTCGATCGTCTGAACCAGCAGACCGCAGACAGTCTCGAACGCATTCGCGAGCGCGTCGACGCCAAGCTGATGGCCATCACTGAACAGGTGCAATCGAAACTCGACCAGAACATCAAGGAGGGCTTCGCGCAATTTGAAAAAGTGCAGCAGCATCTGCGCGCGGCTGAAGAACAGTTGCGGGAAGTGGGCGCGCTCGGCCATTCCATCAACGACTTAAACAATCTCTTGAAACTGCCGCATCTGCGCGGAACATTCGGCGAGGCCAGCCTGGAACGTTTGCTTGCAGATTTTCTGCCGGCCAACATGTTTGAAATGCAATGCGCGGTGAACGGCGGCGGCCGCGTGGACGCGATGATTAACTTTCCTGATCGCCGGCTCCCAGTTGACGCCAAGTTTCCCCGCGAGCAAGTCTTGGCGTTCTTTGAGGAGAGCAGTGAGGCGCAACTCGACGAAGCCCGCGTGGAGTTCGTACGCGTGATGAAAGCCGAAGCCAAACGCATCAAGGCTTACATTCAGCCCGAGCACGGCACCACAGAAATCGCGCTGATGTATCTGCCCAGCGAAACTTTATACATGGAAGCTGTTCGCAACCGCGATCTCGCCGATTGGCTCAACCAGCAGCACGTGTTTCCGGTCTCTCCGAATACATTGCTGATGACGCTGCAGACGATCGCGCTCGTTCACAAATGGTATGAAGTCGCCAGCCGCTTCGAGAAGAGCCGTCAGGAGCTGGCGAAAGCTCAAAAATCTTTCGACCACTTCCAAAACCAGTTCGAAACCGTCGGCAAGAGCTTGAACAAAGCGCAGGAAGCATTCGACAAAGCGTCAACTCATTTAAAGACTTATCGGGGACGGGTCACGGCGCTCAGCGGGCAGGAGCAGCTTGAGCTTGATGCCGCCAACGAGGCCACTTTGCCTCTCATCGACAAAGCTAGCGCCTAGTGCATTTCACAGCCGCGACTTCCAATACCCCGGCCTGCGCTTGTGGTGCGCGACCGCCACGATCTTTACAGAATCCCGGTCGTCGAGATACACGATTGAAAAAGGGAAAGTGCGAAGCACACAACGGCGAGTTCCATACAGGTATGCGGGATAACGTAGTGGAGACTCCGCGATAGCGAGCACGGAATGCGATACAGTAGCACGGAAATCTGTGGCCGCCTGCGGACTGCGATCTCTATACCACTGCGCGGATTCTCGAAAGTCACGCCGCGCTTCTGGATGAAAGCCAAAGCCCTTACTCATCAGGGAATTCTTTAGCCAACTCTCGCAGAACTTGATCGCCGGGAATCATCTTCACTTTCCCTGAGCGGATTTCATCCACTCGGCGTTTAATTTCGTCAGCCCAGGCTTCGTCGACCCCTTCCTCCGGCGCCGCGTCGTCCAGACTCTCAACCAAACGGTCAATCAGCAGACCGCGCTCATCGCTCGACAGCGCCATTGCCTTGTCGAGCACCTCGGCAACTTTTGGATTCATCTGTGCCATGCCAGCCTCACCGGTTCATTTTACCTCGGCGGCCAACTTGCATATAAAAGACAAAGTTCTGCTCGTGAGTTTTCTTCGTGAACCTTCGTGTACTTCGTGGTAATGCTCTTTGGAGGGTTAGCGCTCTACGCCCTCTCATTCAAATACTTCTTCATACACCGGACGCACGGAACATACCCCTCCCGCAACGCTTCACGCGCAGCCACCGATCGCAAATGCGTTTTGTCGAGGATGTAAGTGCACCCGGTAACATGGAATGTCTTCCCGTCCGGATAAATCAAAACCATCATGTCCGGAGGAACTCGCTTTCCGGGTTGCGCATGTTCGCTACGCAAATTCCTGCCGATGCCCGAAGACCGTGCTACCTCGAAGCTGCCCGCGACCAGCATTGCTGCCGCTGCGGCCACCATCCACCCAAAGAAAGTTCTTCTGGTGGGGTGCGTGTTTTCATCCAGCCGGCGCTGCAGTCGATGGCCGAATCCTAGCGGCACTTCCACCATGCGCTCATCCCCGTAAAGCTCCACCACATTACGCGTCCCCGCAAGAACCGCGCTGCAACGCTTGCACCCAAGAAAGTGTTCGTCCATGGCAGCGCGCAGCCCGACATCTACATCGCCGTCGAGATAATTTGAAATCTCCCGCCACACCTCTTCGCACTTCACTACCATGTTTTTGTCCCCTTTCCGAAGGACATCCTGCTTATCCAGGGTCCGCCCAAACCCGGCGCCAGCAGATCGCGCAACATCAGCCGTGCCCGCAGCAAACGAGTCTTTACAGAGGCCGCCGAAATTTTCAACGCTTCCGCTGTCTCTTCAATGCTCAAGTGCTGCATGTCTCGCAGGACAAACACTTCACGATAAATCTCTCCCAGCGATGCGAGTGCTTCGGTCAGCTTTTCGCGAATTTCTTTACGCTCCAGCGTCTCCGATGGAATCTCGCGCCAGTCGGCGAAATCGCGCGGCACGTAATTTCCCCCCTCATCCGGACGGTCGGCAATCGGTTCCATCACGTCTGCATGATTTTTTCTTCTGCGCATGCGCGCCTCATTCACCGCAATCTGGATCAGCCAGGTGCTGAACCGCGCTTCCTCTCGAAACTGCTTGATGTACCGGAACGCCTTTAAGATCGCCTCTTGCGCTGCATCCTCGGCGTCGGCTGAATTTCTCAGAATCGCAAACGCCGCGGAATAAACCCGGCGCTCGTACGGTCGCACCAGCTCGTAGAAGAGATCCGCGTCTCCATCTTGGACCCGGCGCACCAGCTCCGCTTCGCTCAGTTGTCCCGCTGGATGCCCCAGCGAAGTTGCTGATTCCTGCATCGTTCCTCATCGCGAAGACTGACTCAGCGCGTCCCTACTCCGGCCTGTACTCTGGATCTTTTTTCCATCCGGTAAACATCGATACAAAATTGCTCCACCCGTGAAGGACCACCATCACCAGGTGCCCAAACACAAACGCTATCAACGCCCACATGATCAGGAAATGCCAGAGCCGCGCGTAATGAAAACCGCCCATCATCCACGCCAGCCAGGAAAACTGCACCGGCTTCCAGATCGCGATCCCGGTGAGCATTGACAGAAGGCCAAGCACAATTGCCGAAGTGTAGGCATGTTTCTGCAGCGGGTTATACGTTTCTTTTGCCGCCGGCTTCGGCCCGAAGAAAAAATAGTGCCGTAGCATCGGCCACACACCGGGAACATCGCGTGGAACAAACAGAATCTGTCTATAGTTTCCGCTGAAGAGTTGATATCCCACATACAGCAGGCCGCTGGCGATGTAAATCCAGACAAACGTCAGGTGCCATTGCAGCGCCCCGCCCAACCATCCCCCGATGGCAAACGCCTTCGGCCAGTGAATCAGATCTTTCTGCGGGATCTTTGCGCCGAAGCTGGGAAACGCTCGAAAGATTTGCAGCCCGCTGCCGACCAGCACAAACAGCGAAATCGCATTTACCCAGTGGCAAAGCCGCACAATGAACGGATGCTCGTAAACCGCTTGCGTTACCTCGCCGGTTTTCGCATCTTCAATTTCAACTACGTGGCTAGCCATTCCATCTCCGCCTACAAACCATAAAAATGCGAGTAGCCCTGATCTTCCCAGTAACCGACTCGATACAACTCCGAAGCTACTTCAAACTTGGTTAGATACTTTGCCTGTTTGTATCCGATCTTTGTGGGAATCTGTAGCCGTAATGGGGCGCCATGTTCACGCGTTAATGGCTTGCTATACATTTCGTAACAAAGCAACGTCTGAGGATGGAGCGCCGTCGCCATATCCAGCGATTCGTAATAATCATCCGCGCATTCGACTGTCACGTAAGGCGCGAGTGTAGCGGCACCAATCATCTTCAAAAAATCCGAGAGGCGAGCTCCGCCGAAATTGCCGATCACGTCCCACCCTTCAACACAAACGTGCCTGGTGTTCTGCGTGATCTTCGGCAGGCTTTGTATTTGGGCGAGAGTATACTGTCCCGGTTTTTCCACGGAACCCGCGACTGTCAGCTTCCAGTTATTCAGATCGATTTCGGGATCATCCACGTCGTAATCGTTGACAGGAAATTTGTCGAAGGGGGCCACTTCGGCATCGGTGAACGTCGGCGCAAGATGCCCGCTACGGAAGAGAACGCCCGAGGCCCAATCGCTGAAACCCACACCGGCCTTGAGAAGAGGAGCTTGCAGTTGCGGGATGGCGAATGCTCCCAGCGCTACCACCGGCGTCAGCTTCAGCAATTCACGTCGGCTCATGCTTTTGAATTTCTTTTGATTAATGTGTTCGGTCACGATTAAGCTCTGCCAAAGAATTCACAATCCTACCGCAGATGGGATTCGCAGGGCAGGCAAAAGTTACCACCCATCGCAGCCGTGTGGGTCGGCCGCTTTGTCCAGCTGGTTTATGTGTGAGGAACACCCGTTTTGAGAATCGCAAACCACAGAAGCACGACCTGCCATGGAAGAGAGGCAATTCATGGCTGTGTATGCTCCCGGATCTCGGGGAACGAGCTTCAGCGCGACCACTGGAAGTATATGGTGGGCCCGGAGAGATTCGAACTCCCGACCTAACGGTTCGTAGCCGTTCGCTCTATCCAACTGAGCTACGGGCCCACAGATGGATTCTACTATCCCACTTGCCAAAAGAGAAAGTCTGACAGTCAAAACGTATCTCTTCGCTTGTTCGTGGCTGAGTGCCAAGTGCAAACTGCTGACG
>Ga0157372_10004146_pt1 | contig 15520 bp, 16 predicted proteins | sample C55metaG_FD_115307 | JGI IMG/M metagenome (GOLD analysis project Ga0157372, IMG submission 115307) | Corn rhizosphere microbial communities from Kellogg Biological Station, Michigan, USA - C5-5 metaG | ecosystem: Host-associated > Plants > Roots > Rhizosphere > Soil | place: USA: Michigan... | reverse complement strand
TACCGAATCGTTCAAAGAGCCCTGCCCATCAAAAACCGGGTAGCTTATCCTGGCCACACTGCAGCCACTATCGGGTTTATTACCGCAATCATCGGCACGCTCTTTTATGGCCTGGTAAGTATACTTCAGGGTATCCCTGGTAATTGCAGGGATAACTTTAGGAGGATTAGGATGGAAGCACGATGTGATTATCATCGAAACAGAAACAAAAATTATAGTTCGTTGAATACCTATCATCGATAACATTTGCTTATTTAACATACCTGCTGATCACCGTGTTTGGTTGCAATAATTGTTTAATGGATTTGTAAGGTATTAATAAGTCCACCGGACCACCCGAATACCCCCTTATCTCATAGATATTATAAGTAAATAAAATACCCTCCCCGGTGAAACAATAGTTGTTATTGAGGGCAAATTTATCATTAGCGAAATCGTAACCGCTATCCGACGGATTCACACCTGGAGCTAAATTCGCATCGGAACGGAACTGCTTTTCAGCTATTTTTAAGAACTCATTTTCGTGGCCTTTTTTCAAAATATCTTTCAGATATAACATCTTATTGGCCTTCGTATCCCAGTTGAGAAAGTAGGTATAATAGAAGCCATGCATCCAGTTTGTAGAATACGTCTCAGAGATATTCAAAACAACCAAACCTGGATACTGCTGACTTAACGATGTTTCACACTCGAGGGTGTAAGGTCTTAAGTTTTCATCTCTTTTGCTTTTTTTCAGTTCACTGTTATATACTGAAACAAATCTCTTTGCCACAGTATCCAGGTCGTTCATTTTGTTGAGTGTGTCTATCCATGCTAATTCGCTGATCAAACGATTTTTTACGCTATCGTTCAACAAGGGCATATTTTTAAACACTTGGTACGTTATCCGGGCATATCCGCAACCAGTGCTGTCGTTTTTACAATCGTCGGCCTCTTCTTCAACAACGGAGGTTGTGTAGGTTAGGGTATCAGTTGCCTTGCCTGGGAGTGATTGTTTTTTGTTATGGTTTGTGCATGAGAGCAGGGCCACCATTACAAATAAACCGGCAACTAACCTTGCTGTTTTCATGCTTTTTGTACCTGTTGTTTTGTTAACGACGCATTGAGCCATCCGGGTTCCAAACCGGCTTCGTATTTTTTATAAAAATCGATAGCTGGTTGGTTCCAATCCAGCACCTGCCAAACCATACCGCTAAAGCCCAGTTCGCGGGTGGCTTGCATTACCCGCTCGAACAGCAATTTGCCGATACCTTTGCCACGCATATTTTCGGTAACGATCAAATCTTCCAGGTATACCCGCCTGCCTTTCCAGGTAGAGTAACGGATATAGAACAGCGCAAACCCCACGATATATCCATCCGCCTCGACCACAAAGGCCGTCCAAACCGGGTTAGCGCCAAAACCCGCATCTTCAAATTCTTCCAGGCTTACCTCAACTTCATGCGGTGCTTTCTCGAATACTGCCAGTTCGTGCACCAGTTCAAGCAACCTGGAGCAATCCTCACGTTTTGCCTCGCGTAAATTTATTTGCATATTGTTTTTTTACTTAGATGAGACACACCCCTGCCCCTCTCAAGAGGGGAACCCACTACTCATTCTTTATCTCAATTATTTTTCCAATGTTTGATAACCCGTTGCCCGAATATCGTGCTGCCTAAGCGCACCATGGTGCTGCCCTGCTCAATAGCCAGCTTATAGTCGGACGACATGCCCATCGATACCTCTTTAAAATAATCATCCTTACGAAAAAAGCTCACCTTAATACCATCAAACAAGGTTTTTAGTTCGTAAAACTCGTCTTTTATCTGCTTTTCGTTTTCGGTGTTAGTGGCAATGCCCATCAGGCCGGTGATGCGCACATTCTCCATCGCCCTAAACTCATCCGATCGGAGCAGTTCTATCAGTTCATCATAACCTAAACCAAATTTGGTGTCCTCATCAGCAATGTAAACCTGCAACAGGCAATTGATCACCCGTTCGTTTTTTAAAGCCTGTTTGTTTATCTCCTGCAACAGCTTCAAACTATCCACCGATTCGATCAAACTGATAAAAGGCGCTATATATTTTACCTTATTGGTTTGCAGATGGCCGATCAAATGCCATTGGATGTCCTTCGGCAGTTTCTCGTACTTCTCTACCAGTTCCTGTACCTGGTTTTCGCCGAAGGCACGTTGCCCGGCGGCATAGGCTTCCTCAATATCCTCAACAGGTTTTGTTTTGGATACGGCTACCAGTTTTACACCTAAACGCCCTGTTTCGACGTTTAAATTTTTTATATTATCAGCAATACTCATTAATGCTTAATTTTACCTTTTAAATGGTGCTAAATTACAGAATGCGTTTTTATATCGTCTTGTTTTTTTGTGCAGGATGTTTTTTTATGGGGTGCAGCGAGAATAACGACTACCCCGACGGGTTGCCGATGCATCAGGTGGCCGAGATTTTAACCGATATACATATTGTTAACGGCAGTTTGTATAACGTTAGCAATCAGCCAGATAGCGTATTAAAACATGGCATGGGCCTGTATCTTGAAGTTTTCAAGATACACCATACCGATAGCGCCACCTTCAGAAAAAGCCTGCAGTATTATAGCACCCGCCCTGATTTGCTGGACATTATTTACACCGGCGTATCAACCCGTTTAACTAAAAAGCTCGATTCGCTTAAAAAAGTAAAGGCGCATCTTGATGCTGTAAAACGTAAGGATCCGCATTTTATAGCCGACTCGATAAAGGCGAAGAAAAAAGCCGATTCGATAGCCACGGTAAAGGCTAAACATACTGCCGACTCGATAAAGACCGCGAGCAAAAAAAATGATGAAGAAGCCAAAAGATTAAAGCAGTTTCACAACAGCATCAAGTTTAAAAACAAAAACATCACACCTGCCCAATAAATGCTTTACCCCAATAACAGCGTTGATAAGCTTGGCTTTACCGAGGTAAAGGAACTGATTAAAGCACATTGCCTGAGTACCATGGGCCAGCAAATGGTGGACCGTATACAGGTGATGAGCAATTACGACCAGATACGTAAGTTTTTGAGCCAGGCGCAGGAGTTTAAGAATATCCTGGAGAATGATTCGCCGTTGCCTATACACCATTTTTTCGATATTAAAACCCTGGCCAATAAAGCTCGTTTGGAGGGCGCTTTTTTAACTGAAGAAGAGTTTTACCAGGTACAGGCCTCATTGACCACCGTTTTTGCCGTTATCAATTATTTTAACGAGCGCGAAGGCCAATACCCCGATCTGGAAGCTTTGTTTGAGCATTTGCCGATAGAGAAGATCATCCTCAAGCATATCGACCGGGTGATCGACCAGAAAGGCAAAATACGTCCTAACGCATCAAACGAGTTACTGGAGATAACCAACGGCATAGCCAAAGCCGAACAGGAAGCCCGCCGCAAGATAGACCAGATATTTAAAACCGCTACCGGCAACGGCTGGACGGCCGATGGCAGCCTTACCGTACGTGATGGCCGCCTGTGCATACCCATGCTGGCCGAAAACAAGCGTAAGCTGAAAGGCTTTATTCACGATGAATCGGCTTCGGGACAGACGGTTTTTATGGAACCCGAAGAGGTATTTTCTCTTAATAACAAAATACGAGATCTGGAATTTGAGCGTCGCCGCGAGATCGTAAAGATACTAACCGCCCTCACCGATGAGTTGCGACCCTATACCCCGCTGTTGTTATCATACCATAGTTTGTTAACCAAGCTGGATTTTGTACGTGCTAAGGCCTTGTTCGCGATGGATATTGAGGCCACTATGCCTGTGTTGCATACTGATGCCCGTATAAAATTAGTCAACGCACGCCACCCCTTGTTATTCCTAAGCTTTAAAAAAGAGCATAAAACGGTAGTACCGCTAAATGTACAGATTGACGAACAGGATCGCGTTGTAGTAGTATCCGGCCCGAACGCCGGCGGTAAGTCGGTCTGTATGAAAACTGTTGGCCTTTTGCAGATGATGGTACAGGCCGGTTTGCTGATACCTGCCAATGAAGCCAGCGAGGTTGGCGTGTTTAAGCAGATATTTGTAGACATAGGGGATGATCAATCCATCGAAAGCGACCTGAGTACCTACAGCGCCCACCTGAGCAAGATGAAGAACTTTGTGGAGCAGGCCAACGGCAAAACGCTGATATTGATTGACGAGTTTGGCACTGGTACCGATCCGCAGTTTGGCGGCCCTATTGCCGAAGCCGTGCTCGAATCGCTCAACTATAAAAAGGTGAAGGGCATGGTGACCACGCATTACAGCAACCTGAAAATATTTGCCAGCAATACCGCCGGACTGGAAAACGCATCGATGCTGTTTGATAACCAGGAGATGCGCCCGCTGTACATGCTCGAGGTGGGCAAACCCGGCAGCAGTTATGCTTTCGAAATAGCGCAAAAGATAGGCCTGCCGAAAGATGTGCTTAACCTCGCCAAAAATAAGATCGGCGACAGCCAGAAAAAGGTAGATACCCTGCTTATTGATCTGGAACGCGAAAAGAACGAGTTATACCTTTCGAAAGTACAACTGGAAAAGCAACAACGCCGGGTGAACGATCTGATCCGCGAAAACGAAAAGCTAAAGGCTTATTACGACGAAAACAAGCGTACCCTGGTAAGTGAAGCCAAACAGGAAGCCAAAAACATCATCCTTAACGCCAATAAACTGGTGGAGAATACTATCTCGGAAATTAAAAGCAGCAATGCCGATAAGGAAAAGACCCGCCAGTTACGCGAGCAGTTAAACAACGAGGTTAAAAAGAACACCGTTAAGCCTATCGCCACAAAACCTGTTGCCGAAGAACTGAAGATTGGCGATTGGGTAAAACTGAACGACAGCGACACCACTGGCGTGATTATGGAGATAGCCCGCGATAACCTCATCATCGCCATTGGCGACCTGCGTACCGTGGCCAAAAAGAACCGGGTGCAAAAGGTATCGAAAAAGGAAGTACCGAAGGAAGTTCGCCGGTCGTTCAACAGCGATACCGGGAGTTTGGCCAGTTTTAGTCCGGAGATTGATGTGCGTGGCAAGCGTGGCGAAGAGGCACTATACGAGATTGAAAAATACCTGGATAAAGCCATCATGATGGGCTTCGGCAACCTCAAGATCATCCACGGGAAAGGCGACGGTATCCTGCGCAAGCTCATCCGCGATTACCTGCGCAAATACAGCGAAGTTGACCGTATGGAAGACGAACACGCCGACCGTGGCGGAGATGGCATTACGTATGTGTATTTGAAATGATGGAAGATGTGACAGGGACGATGGAAGATGTAATTTGTTTAATATGCTAATAGGCGCTGTTGGGTTTATTTCACTAATAATCAGCTGGTTTTTTATAAAACCTTACTTGCGTACCCGTGAAAAGCGAATCTGGTTATTAAGGACGTACCTTATTTTAATCCCTATTGCAGTTGCCGGATATTTAATAGTTTATTTTTTGAATAAAGAACCTGACGCATTTAATAATGGCATGGAACTACTTACAAACAACAAGGAAATTTCAGCTAAGATAGGTTCTTTCGAATCATATACTTTCAATAAAACCGATTTGTCCAAAGACACAGATAATCCCTACGCTTTTAAAATCGAGTTGACTGGGTCGTTGGCATCGATATACCTTTCTTGCAAAGTTCTTAAAGATAAATCGGGTACATGGCATCTTACAGAGATAAAGCAAGATAGTTTGGTAAAAGCTAAAACAGATTACTAGCTCACCTGAACAAAAAATCACCCACCTATCTAACATTCCAATTAAACCCAACCGCTACCCCTGCCGATTGCAAATTAACCTGCCCGAAACCGATCTGCGTTAACGGCAGCTTTAAATAAGGCTGTACAATCAACCCAAGCTTGTTGTTGAGCCGGTGCTGGTAATTAACATTCATATTCAATACGCCCAGCAGGTGTTGGTTTTGATTAGCTATATCAACATCGATACCATCTTTAGCCGGGTCGGGAAAGGTAAAGCGGTAATCTTCCTTTAACATGATGTATGATGATAAACCCGTACCCATGGCAAAGCTGTTTTTACCCTTGCTATACACCTGGTAATTGATATTGAGCGGCACATCGAGCACGTAACAGTTGGCATTAACGGTATTGGGCTTGGCGTTGCTTGTCCATAAGGCTGCACTCCAACCCGGGTGGTTTGTTCTGTAATTGCCCAAGCCGGTTTGGTATGGTTTGATGGCATAAGAAGCCCCGGCACTGATACTTAATTTCCTGGTGAGTTTTAACGAAAACTGAACGGTCAGATCTATACCGGCACGGTTGTTACCGAATGACCCGACCCCGTTTACATCGGGCGCCGCCAAAACAGCCAGGGCAAAGCGCGTGCCGGTTGCCACAATGGTTTTTCCGGGCGTTTTAGGATCAGCAATTTTAACAACATCTTTTACCGAATCAATATTTGTGGGCATCCCTGGAAGGTTTCTATCGATAGACAATTCTTCATTTGCAAACGCCAGGCTCAATGTTTGTAACGTAGTGCCATCCCTGTCTACACTATCGGCAGGCTCATTATCCGATATATTTTTTGTGTAGAGAGCATGACGCCGCGTTGCAACAGGGTGATTTACCAAAATATCCGAACCTGTATTTACATGTGATGCAGCTGCCTTATTTTGTCTGTTAGCTTGATGAGATTGCCCTTGGTGTAACGCATAAGCAGCTCTAACCGGGCTATCAGGATGTTTAACAGGCGTATGCAGCATAAAGTACAGGCCCGAGAAAAAAAGCAAAGATGCTGCCATCCCTCCCGAAATACTATACAACCAAATTACTCCACGTTTTTTCTTTGGTTCATCCGGTAAGATACCCTCCATGCTTTCCCAGCCAATTTCGAGGAGATCATGGTCGCTTTCGGCAGACAATTTGCTTTTGAAAAGAAAATCCAGTTCGTTATCACTATTCCGGTTCATATATATCCAGATTATTAAAGAGTGATTTTCAAATTAATTCCATCTATCATACCCACTGCATAGTAGTTATCTGGCTCGGGAGAGTTGGGCATTCGCGTTTCCGCTATGATCATTTTTTTCAGCTTTTCCCTTGCCTTAAACAGGTTCGATTTGGAGGTACCATCAGATATGCCCAGCAGTTCGCCAATCTCTTCGTGCGTATAACCTTCAATGGCATACAAATTAAATACGGTGCGGTAGGCCTGGGGGAGCTTCTGTACCATGGCCAGCAGGTCGTCATACTCCAGTTTATGATCAGGCAGTACATAATCGCCGGCGTACTCTATATCGTCCAGGCTCTCGGTGTAGGCCATCTTTAAATTGCTGCGGTAATAGTTAATGGCGGTATTGATCATGATGCGGCCCAGCCATGCTTTAAAGGGCTTTGCGTAATCGAATTGATCCAGTTTGGTAAAAACTTTATAAAATCCCTGGTTTAATACCTCCAAAGCCTCATACCTGTTCACCGCATAGCGCAAACATATCCCCATCGCAAAACCATAAAATGTTTTGTACAGTGTTTTTTGATCTTTCCGATCGTTTTTAAGGCAGCCTGCCAGTACCCTTTTTAACTCTTCTTCTCCCATTGTGGGGTGTATTACTCCGTAATAAGTTTTTGCCGCAATGTGCGTAACACAGCAAAACCCGGGTAATGGTTGCCTGGGTGGAAAGTTTTTTTTGACAGGAATTTAAAAAATCATAAAACGCTTAATTATTTAAAACACAAGGCAACCAATAATTAATTGAGCGTGTTGTGCGGATACAAAACACAAAAAAATTAATCCGTATAAAAAAATGAGAACAACAAAATTCAGCCATTTGATGACGGTCGCTTTAATGATTGCGGCCGTGTCGATCACGTCGTGTAAAAAAAGCTCCGGTACCGATAATACTACCCCGGCACCTGTAGCCATAACCGGCGTGCAGATCAGCTACAATCAAACCTTCGGTAATATCCTCACTGATAATACCGGCCGTACGCTTTACTTTTTCTCTAAAGATGCCGCTCCCGGAGCTTCGGCCTGCACCGGTACTTGCCTGGTGACCTGGCTGCCGTTTTACCAGGCTAACCCAACCTTAGGTACGGGATTAGTAGCTGCCGACTTTGGCGTTATCACCCTGCCCGATAACTCAAAACAAACCACCTACAAAGGGTGGCCTTTATACTACAACGTAAATGATGTTAATACAGGCGACGTAAAAGGCGATGCCGTGGGCAGCCTTTGGGCCGTAGCCAGAGCCGATTATAGCGTGATGTTTGCAAACGCCCAGTTGGTTAGTTTAGAAGGGGCCAACTACACAAGCCTGGGTGTTGCAGGCAACGGTATATCGCAATACTTAACCGACGATAAAGGCCGCACCCTGTATTACAACGTTAACGATACCTTTAACCGCAACGGCTTTACCAATACCGACGCTACACACAATGCAATCTGGCCGTTTGCACCCACTACCGGTGTCGACGATATACCAACCGTATTTACTAAAAGCCAGTTTGGCGTAATTGCCACTGTAACCGGTGGGCAGCAGCTTACCTACAGGGGGCACCCTCTGTATTACTTTGGCCAGGATAATGCTACAAAAGGCAATACCAAAGGCATTAGCGTGCCCACACCGGGCGCGGCTATATGGCGTGTTGCCAATACCAGCATACCGGTATTACAATAAGAACCACCTTGTATAATAACCCGAAAAGCGGGCGGGGGGCCGGAATGGCCTTCGTCCGTTTTTTTATTTAAGAACAGGCTACATCGGCCTGCGTAGCCTGTGATGCCGGTACTTCCGCTCCCACACTTTGTACCAGTTTTTATTTCGGGGATAGCTGCGGTGCGAGGTTGCGTTATTGCAAATGAGCGCGATAAGCAATAATACCATTACACCGGTAAAAACCGGGCTCAACACATAAAAGAACCCCAGCGCCTGTATCTTAGCCGACCCAATATTGGCGATAAGCGCGGTTGCACCTGCCGGCGGATGCAGTGTTTTGGTGATCTGCATGGCTACAATAGCCAGTGAAACCGACAAAGCCGAACTTAACCATACTTCGCCGGGTACAAGCTTATGCAGGGCCACACCAATAAACGCGCCGATAACATGGCCGCCAACCAAATTACGGGGTTGCGCCAGCGGACTATTGATAGCTCCATAGATCAGTACCGACGACGCCCCGAACGACCCGATCAAAAACATATTATCGTAAGCGGTTAGGTATTTGCTGTTGAGGAATCCCAGGATACCGATACCGAGGAAAGACCCGATAAACGTCCAGAAATGCTCTTTAAAATCAATCAGTGTTTCCTCGTAGATAATGTATTTCGCCCGCCTTACATGCCGCCTGATGTGTCGCCTCATAATTGCCGCGAAATTAACGATATGGTTTTGAATATACTAGTTAGTTGGTGGTTTAGGAGGATTGAGAATGACGCTCTAAGAGATTTGGTAACCTTGGCAACTCTGGTACGCCCCTCAAACAGTTACCAAGGGTTAACAGCGGTTACCATCCCTGTTTTACTTATCCCCGGTATTCCCTATCTTCGGAAAGAATAATCAAAAACTATGATACCTGCTTTTTACCGGAGTTTTTTGCTGCTTGTTTTGCTGTTTAGCGCCGTTGCTGCCAGCGCGCAAAAGATCATCGACAGTCAGGACCCGCACATCCGCTACCAGGGACGCATTGGCCATAAGGATGGGGCTGCGCAGCTGTACTGGTCGGGCACATCGATGGAGATCAACTTTACCGGCAGCACTATCAAAGTTTTGCTGAAGGATGAACGTGGCGAAAACTATTTCAACATCATCATTGATGGTAAAATAACCGTTCTGCATCCGGATACGGCCAAACGCTTGTATACGCTGGCATCAAACCTGCGCGATGGCAACCACACCCTGCTGCTGTACAAACGCACCGAGTTTAGTGATGGATATAGTATATTTTATAATTTTCAGTTGGAAGGTAAGGGCGAGATATTGACCGCATCGCCGCAGAAAAACCGGGCCATTGAGTTTTATGGTAACAGTATAACCGCGGGCTACGCTGTGGAAGATTTTTCGGGCGCCGACTCGTACCTGAGCCGTTATAAAAACAATTATATCAGCTACGGCGCTTTGGTGGCCAGGCATTATGATGCGCGATACTCGTTTATCGCAAAAAGTGGTATCGGGGTGATGTTCGGTTATTATAACGAAAACATGGGCCAGATATTCGACCGGCTAAACCCGATGGACCCAAACAGCAAATGGGATTTTAACAAATACACGCCCGAGATTATCGTCATCAACCTTTTCCAGAACGATGCTTCGCTGATGCGCCAGCCTACCCGGCCGGAGTTTGTAGCCAAGTTTCCGAACGGGCCGCCGGAGGCGCCGTATATTATCAACGCCTATAAAGAGTTGCTGAAAAGCATTCGCGCTAAAAATCCATCGGCACAAATTATCTGCGCTTTAGGCAGTATGGATGCTACTAAAGAAGGCTCGCCATGGCCGGGTTATATCCAAAGCGCGGTTGATCAGTTGAATGATAAAAAGGTGTTTGTGCACATGTTCGCGTATAAGAACACGCCTGGGCACCCAACTATCAAAGAGCATCAGGCCATGGCCGATGACCTGATAAGGTTTATGGATGCGAATATCAAGTGGTGATTGTTTGGCCCGCAAAGGCGCGAAGGCACTAAGTTACCAAGCATACCCTTTGCACCTTATGCGCCTTTGCGCGACTCTTACTCCGCATTATCGCCCGGCCCGGCATTGTCTTGATGGCTGTTTAGATGTTCGGCAGGGTTTACCGGTAAAGCTTGTTCGTAATTAGGTTCGCCCTCCTGCCCCGGCGCTTTAAAGTTGTTATCCTGCGGGTACTCTTCGGATGGTTTTGTGCGGGCAAAATAAGGGTTTGTATAGCCCGCGTTTTGCGAAGGATTGTTTTTGTCATCGCCGGTTGGCGGATGGTTCTCTTCGCCAAATTTATGGCCACCCATGGCCTGTCCTTCTTTTACAGGCTCGGTTTTGGCGCCAAAATTTAGCGGGCGTTTCAGGTCTTTTTCATCGGTTTCGTGCCCTTCGTCAACCCGGTGAGCCTCGGGTTGGGGTTGGTCATGCAGTTCGTTAGTTTCCATAACTTTATGCTTTGGTACTATAAACTTAATACATCAAAGCAAAATATTGTTTTACTGGCGGATAAATTAAACCCATAGCATTAACCAATAAGTTTTAATTTAGCATTACCAAATTATACCCGTATATATGAATAAAGTTGTTACCAATGCCGATGAGGCCATTAAAGGCATTACCGATGGCATGACGTTGATGATAGGCGGTTTTGGCATGTGCGGCCTGCCCGAAAAATGTATTGCCGCGCTGGTAAAAAGCGGTATAAAAAATCTTACCTGTATATCCAACAATGCCGGGCTGGATGATTTTGGCATCGGCCTGATGTTGAACAACCGGCAAGTGAAAAAAATGATATCCAGTTATGTGGGCGAAAATGCCGAATTTGAGCGTCAGCTGCTAAGCGGCGAACTGGATGTTGAATTGATCCCGCAAGGTACGCTGGCTACGCGCTGCATGGCCGCTGGCTATGGTATGCCGGCTATTTTTACCCCAGCAGGTATTGGCACCGAAGTGGCCATTGGCAAGGAGGTACGCAACTTTAACGGCAAAGATTATTTGATGGAAATGGCCTTTAATGCCGATTTTGCCATTGTGAAAGCCTGGAAGGGCGACACGATGGGCAATTTGATATACCGGTCAACCGCCCGAAACTTTAACCCGGTTATGGCCATGGCAGGCAAAACCACCATTGCCGAAGTGGAAGAACTGGTTGAACCCGGCCAGCTCAACCCTGATCATATCCATACCCCGGGCATCTACGTGCACCGTATTTTTAAGGGCGAGAACTACGAAAAGCGCATTGAACAGAGGACTGTAAGGAAGAGAGAGCAGGAAGCTTGACGCTGGAAGCAAGAAGCTGCAAAAGGTCTTTTTACTTATTAGGGGCATTATCTGTGGCCCGCGCTTTATGCTCATACTACACGAGTCCCGATCTCATCGGGAGGCGTTAATCACAGGGCCGATATCCACTACAAAATCTAACGCGGTTACGGGTGCCAATCATAACCCCAAAGTCATAACTCCAAAAAACTGATTTAATCACAATAGCTTTTATGTTAATTTGTGGTTAATTATGTATAAACAGGTTGTCGCTATATTTCTTTTGCTATTTGCGTTTCGCATCAGTTTTGCCCAGGAAACCTGGAAACTGGCTGTTGACAAAGAAGGCATCAGGATCTATACCCGGCATATTACAAACTCCAAACTCAAAGCTATTAAAGTGGAGTGCAGCCTGAATGTGCGTGCATCGCAACTGGTAAAGGTGATCATGGATATCGAACATTCGGGAGAATGGGTATATCATAGCAAAAATGCCTATGTTGTTAAACAGGTATCGCCATCAGAGTTATATTATTACAGCGAGGTAAGCGTACCCTGGCCGGCACAAAATCGTGATTATATATCACATATTATGGTGAGTCAGAATCCAAAAACCAAAGTGATCACTATCGATGCGCCTTGCATTGCCGACATGATACCGGTGAAGCCGGGCATCGTACGTATCAGCAACTCAGTGGGGAAGTGGACAATTGCACCTACAGGCAACAATATGTTAAAAGTAGAGTATCAGTTAGCGGTTGACCCGGCGGGCTCGATTCCGGCATGGCTGGTTAATCTTTTTGCTACCGATGGCCCGCTAAAAACCTTCGAGCGGTTAAAACTTCAACTGCAAAAGCCCGAATATAAATCTACCCATCTGGCATTTATCGAAGATTAACCCTGTAACGCTGTAACAGGTATAACGCACTTGTACATTTGTTACAGTGTTACAAAGTTACAAATATGCTATCCATGCCTATCCTTATTATGCGCATACAAGCGGCACTGGCAATCTTAAAAAAACAGGCAAACTTTTACTGCTAAATAGTGGCTTACGCAGGCGATAGACAAAACAATCTAATATATAAAAAAAATAACAACATGTTGATTGTCAATACGCCTATACAATGCTGCTAGTGGCGGAATGTAACATTGTAACACTGTAACAGGTATAAAGGTAGTGTTACACTGTTATAGCCCCCAAATAGCGGCAGCCATTCTCTTAATCAACTTATTCAACCATTTAACAAATTTAATTTCCAAACTCATTCTCCACACTTTCGCGCAGATCGTACAACAGCCACTGTTTATTGGTGATCATCCGCTTTTTGGATTGGATCAGCTTAATGAAATCGTTAACGCCGATGGGCTCGTTACCGTTGCCATGTATCAGCACAATACTGCCGTTTTGCGGTTGCTGCCCTTTGGCCAGCCAGGCATCGGTACCAATCGGTATAAGCCCGAAGTTAATGATCGCGTTAACCAGTTGCGCGTCCGACACTAAACCGGGGAAACGAAAAAAGCACGACGGTAGCAACCCGTTCCTTAACATAGCTTTCTCGGTTTCGGTAGCCTCATAATAAATATCAGTGCCTTTTTCCAGCAGGAAGTTTTGGGTAAGCGGCGCTTTGGCGCTAACGCGATGATTGAACGAGTGGTTTATCCAGGTAATATAAATCTGCCGGTGCGCCTGCATATCCTTCAGCCAGGTCAGGTCGGCCTGGTGGTTACGCATCCATACCCCGGTAACGGATAAGGCTACCGGTACAGGCTGCTCCACTTTTTTAAATTCGTTAAAAATATCAGTAAAAATACGCCTGTCTAAAGGGCGGTGGCTGGGGCAAAGGTCGGCAGTGAGCGTGATGCCGGTTTCTTTAGGCATACCGGTTTGTATGCCGGCGTCCTGTAACATTTTGTCCTGGCTCTCGGCTTTGTTTAATGCCTTTACATAGGCAGTAACAGCGAAATATTTGCGGAGCTTATCGATGGCAAGATGCGTAATCTGATATGATGATGCCTCGTCGATCTTGGTTTCCAGTTCACGCGGCTCGAGCAGTAGCAGATAGGTTTTGCCTCGATTGTCAAATTGCCGCAGCACCAGCCAATCCTGCGTATTGCGCTTAGCCGAACCAAAAAACACCTTGTAATTGGTGATATTGCTGTAAACGGTTTGAGCGGATAGGGTGCTTGCCGCGCAGATTATTAACAAGAAAGATAAAATGTATTTTTTTCTAAGCATAGCGCAAGTTTAGCAAATATAGCAAGCACAAGTGGGCCAACGCACATTACCCAAGCACAACACTTGCGCTATTTTTATGATAATCCTTTATCTTTGCCATATGGCACATTTATCAGTAAACATCAACAAAATAGCTACATTGCGTAATTCGCGTGGCGGCAATAACCCCGATCTGTTAAAAGTAGCTTTGGATTGCGAACGTTTCGGTGCCGAAGGTATTACTGTGCATCCCCGCCCTGACGAACGCCACATTCGCTACCAGGATGTTTACGATCTGAAAAAGGCCATCTCGACGGAATTTAACATCGAAGGTAACCCGGTTGAAGATAGCTTTGTTGAGCTGGTGTTGAACAACCGACCGGCACAGGTTACGTTGGTTCCGGATGCAACCGGACAATTAACCTCGAACCACGGCTGGGACACTATCGCCCACCAGGATTATCTGAAAGCTATTATTCAGGAGTTTCAACTGGCAGGCATCCGGGTATCCATATTTGTCGACCCCGTGGTCGAGATGGTTGAAGCTGCCGCTCTCACAGGCACCAACCGCATCGAGCTATATACCGAAGCTTATGCCAGCGGTTATCACATCGATAAAGAAAAAGCCATTGCGCCTTACGTGGAAGCTGCCAAAGCTGCACAAAGGTTAGGGCTTGGCCTTAATGCCGGCCACGATCTTGATCTGCATAATCTGAAATACTTTGCACAAAATATACCGGGTTTGCTGGAGGTGAGTATAGGCCACGCGCTCATCAGCGACGCACTTTACTATGGGTTGGAGAATACCATCCAATTGTATTTGAAGGCTTTAGCTGTTTAAATACAAACACGATCAAAATTGTAGTGTTTTGGCTTATCTTTCAGATAGTTAGGTTGGTGTAAAAACAGCGTCAATAATGCTTTATCGATTGTTAAGCAAATGTTATTTTTTTACCTTTGCTCAAAATTTACTCTGACCCAATTTCATGAAGTTAAACATCGATTACCAGGAAAAATTTCAGCAACGTCACATCGCTCCAAATGAAACCGACACAGCAGAAATGCTCCAAGCCATTGGAGTTGATACGATAGATGAACTGATCGCTCAAACAGTGCCCGAAAAGATACGCTTAAAGCAAGTGCTAAATCTTCCGGCGGCTAAAAGTGAGTTTGATTACCTGAACGATTTGAAAGAAACGGCTTCGAAGAATAAAGTTTTTAAATCGTACATCGGCCAGGGATATTACGATATGATTTTGCCTGGCGTTATCCAGCGCAACATCTTCGAGAACCCGGGATGGTATACCCAATATACTCCATACCAAGCCGAGATAGCGCAGGGACGTTTACAGGCATTGCTCAACTTCCAAACCATGGTGATCGATCTTACCGGTATGCAGATAGCCAACG
>Ga0157372_10004144_pt1 | contig 15522 bp, 16 predicted proteins | sample C55metaG_FD_115307 | JGI IMG/M metagenome (GOLD analysis project Ga0157372, IMG submission 115307) | Corn rhizosphere microbial communities from Kellogg Biological Station, Michigan, USA - C5-5 metaG | ecosystem: Host-associated > Plants > Roots > Rhizosphere > Soil | place: USA: Michigan... | reverse complement strand
GATATCATGATGCCGGAAACGGACGGAAGGAAATTCTTACGCCTTGCCCGCAGCGATAAAGCCGTCCGTAATATTCCCCTTGTTTTCTTTTCTGCCGGAACCGCCGCCCCCGAAGTTCAAAGAAGCCTGTCAAAGGCAGCCGATGGGTTTTTGAAGAAACCATTTACGGAAGAGGAGCTCTTAAGAGCCATTAGCAAGTTTTAATTACCGGTCGAGCCCGTTTTTATTGTCCAAGGAGAATCCTGGTGAAAAGTATTAGCCGTTTGCCGGAAATCAAAAGAGCAAACAGGAAACCGTTTGCTCTTTTATGCCACCAATCCGAGAAAGAATATTTAGTTGAGAGAATGTTCTAGTTCTAACCTCAGAGGCTTCATGCAAAAGAACCAGTCCTTGCAATAGACCTCTTTTTCCTTTCCTGCCATACGGTCCTCAGCAGCCCCGCAGCTATTAGCCGGCGGAACGATCACATCTTCGCCAGGCTTCCAGTCAGCTGGAAGCGCCACTCCATATTGATCGACTGTCTGTAATCCAACAATCACTCTCTTCAACTCTTCGAAGTTCCTGCCGAGTGAAAGAGGATAATAAATAATGGCCCGTACAATACCTTTTGGATCTATGAAGAACACGGCCCTGACAGCTTTCGTAGTGCTTTCGTGCGGTTGAATCATTCCGTACTTTTTCGCCACTTCCATGGTGATGTCTTCGATCAGTGGAAACTTTACTTCCAGGTTCTTCCACCCTCGAAACTCGATCTTTTCTTTAATGGTCCTGAGCCAGGCAATATGGCTGTACAGGCCGTCGACAGAAAGTCCGACAAGTTGAGTATTCAGTTGAGCGAATTCCTGTTCAAGGCTCGCAAACGTCATGAATTCGGACGTGCACACAGGAGTGAAGTCGGCAGGGTGGCTAAAAAGAATGATCCATTTGCCTGCGAAATCCTGTGGAAACTTGACAGGACCTTGAGTGGATTGGGCAACAAATGAAGGTGCGTCGTCCCCAATACGAGGTATGTGATAGGTTTGGGGAAGTTCTTTTGCATTAATAACATCATCCATAACGAAAGATTTTTGGTTCTTTAATATAGTTACAGAAACAGGGTATGCATATTGAATTTGGCCCTTACCATTCCTCCGCCCATACTATTTTGCTTTGCAAGGCTAAGGTGAGCGGTCTGCGAAGTGTCGTGCCATGTGTCGATGGATCTCCTGTAGATCCTTGCTGCAAGACCTAGCTCTATCTGGAACTCTTGTTCTAATTCGGCTATAGTAGTACCCGGAGAGAAGTAAATGGTTCCTTCTTTAAAAAACTCGGAGGTCTCTTCAAGATAGTTGCCTTTATAGATTTCCTTCTTCTGCGGCGAGTCTTCTGTGTGATGATGGTATATGAAGAACTCAAGTTTCAGGAAAGGAAAGTAATGGGAGAACCTTTCTTTTACCTCGTCGATCGTCGTATTTTGGAAGACACGTAGTTCCACTGGTTAGGTTTTAAGGGGTAAGCGAAAGTCAATTTTTTGACTCTCCCAATCCAATGACCACGGTTAGCGATAATGGTGATACGTATCACGCTGAGAGAGAAAAGTGGATGCGGTCAGTACAGAAAGTGAACCGGGCTGCGTCTGAAGACTGGTAAAAAAAAATCCTCTCAAAAGAGAGGATTTAATTTCTTGAAGGTCTTGGTTGGGATTTAGCCTTCGGAAGTGCCACCGGCAGGTCTTCTGTCGCGACGTTGATACGGCGGGTTCCTTCTGCTGCGTCTTTCACGTTGAGCTTCTTCCTGGCGTTTGCGGATCTGGGCTTCATGCTCAGAATGCCAACTCTGGAATTTCGTCATCGCTGTTGCTTCATCAAACAAGCCAAGCGTTACCCCACGCAATAAATGCTTGAGATAAAGCACACCTTTATATGATAAGATCTTTCTTACGGTATCAGTTGGTTGAGCACCTTTGTGTAACCAGTCCAATGCACGTTGACGATCCAACTGCACAGTGGCAGGAGTAGTCAGTGGATTGTAGGTACCGAGTTTTTGAATGAATTTACCATCGCGGGGGCTGCGTGCATCTGCAACGACAATGAAGTAGAAGGGTCTTTTCTTCGACCCGTGTCTTTGTAAACGGATTTTAACTGGCATCTTAAATAGAAATTTAAATGCGGTGAACAAATAATGATTGAGCGGCAAAACTAAGATATGCCTCGGAAAAACGCAATAAAGATTTGATAAAAATGTTAAACCTTGTATAAGTGGTCGAGAGAGGTTTGGACCGTTTTACCTCTTCATACCCGGCATCATCCTTCCCATTGGCATCTTATTCATCGTCTTCATCATTTCCCGCATCTGGTCAAACTGCTTCATGAAGGCGTTGACCTCAGAAATATCCTTTCCACAGCCCTTGGAAATGCGTTTCTTGCGACTGCCGTCGATAAGGTCTGGGTTTGACCTTTCCTCGGGAGTCATGGAGTTAATGATCGCCTCGATACCTTTAAAAGCATCGTCGCTTATATCGATATCCTTGATAGCCTTACCAACACCTGGGATCATGGCCATAAGGTCTTTTAGGTTTCCCATCTTCTTGATCTGCTCGAGCTGTTGCTTGAAGTCGGCAAAGTCGAACTGGTTCTTACGGATCTTCTTCTCCAGCTTTCTTGCCTGTTCTTCATCAAATTGCGCCTGGGCCTTTTCAACGAGTGTAGTGATGTCACCCATTCCAAGGATACGCTGGGCCATCCTTTCCGGGTAGAACACATCAAGCGTGTCCATCTTTTCGCCGCTGCTCACAAACTTAATAGGCTTGTTAACCGTGTACTTGATGGAAAGAGCAGCACCGCCACGGGTGTCACCGTCCAGTTTTGTTAAGACAACTCCCGAGAAATCGAGGCGATCGTTAAACGCTTTGGCCGTATTCACCGCATCCTGGCCGGTCATACTATCTACGACAAAAAGAATCTCCTGCGGATTGACAGCATTTTTGATATTGGCCACTTCAGTCATCATGGCCTCGTCGATGGCAAGGCGACCAGCCGTGTCGATGATCACTACATTTTTGTTCTTGCTGCGGCTTTCCCTGATAGCATTTTCTGCGATCTCGACAGGGTTCTTATTTTCCAGTTCAATGTGGACGTCGACGCCGATTTGTTCACCTAGGACACGCAGCTGCTCCATAGCCGCAGGACGGTAAACGTCTCCAGCCACCAGCATGGGCGAAAGCTTTTGTTTTTTGAGGAAGTTAGCCAGTTTCGCACTGAAGGTGGTCTTACCCGAGCCTTGCAAACCGGCTACCAGGATGACTGCAGGAGCACCCTTGGCATTGAAAGGAGCGGCTTCACCGCCCATCAACTTCACCAGCTCGTCCTTTACGATCTTCACCATTAACTGGCTTGGACTGATAGCGGTAATAACCTTTTCGCCCAGTGCCTGGTCTTTTATAGTGTCAGTAAACTCTTTGGCTATTTTATAGTTCACGTCGGCATCTACCAATGCACGGCGTATTTCCTTTACAGTTGCAGCAATATTTAACTCGGTAATGCGGCCTTCACCTTTAAGATTTTTAAACGCGCCTTCTAACCGGTCTTGTAAACTCTCGAACATAATTCACAAATTCTTTGACTACTTAAAATGAATTAGAGTGAACAAAGGTCGTTCACTCTAAATAAATTATGCGCAAAAATAAAGGAGGATGATGGACGAAACGCCTAGGAACCTAAATAACTACGCAACAGGTGGCATTTTTGTTGAGTTCTTAACTTAGTTATGGCCTTATCCTTTATCTGGCGAACGCGCTCCCTGGTGAGATTGAATCTTTCTCCAATGTCTTCCAGGCTCAAAGGATGGTCTACACCAATACCGAAGAAATAACACAGCACCTCTTTTTGACGTTCGGTGAGCGTTTGCAGTGATCTTTCGATCTCCAGCTTCAGGGAGTCGTGGTGATCCAACTGGAGGTCGGTCTTATCAGCATTTGGATTTTCGAGCACATCCAGAAGAGTGCCTTCTTCTCCTTCCGACAAAGGCGTGTCCATACTTACGTGGCGGGCATTGATTCCAAGTGAAGAGGTGACTTCATCGAGGTCCATGTTAAGCATTTCTGCCAGTTCCTCGGCTGAAGGTTCTCTTTCAAATTCCTGCTCCAATTGACTGAATGCTTTTTGAATCCGGTTGGTAAGTCCCACCTTGTTCAAAGGCAATCGTACAATTCTTGCTTGTTCTGCCAGTGCCTGCAGGATGGATTGACGAATCCACCACACGGCGTAGGAGATGAATTTGAAGCCCTTGGTTTCATCAAAGCGTTGAGCGGCTTTAATGAGGCCTAAGTTTCCTTCATTTATTAAATCTGGTAAAGAAAGTCCCTGGTTTTGATATTGTTTAGCGACAGATACAACAAAGCGAAGATTGGCCTTGGTTAATCGATCCAATGCTCGTTGATCTCCTTCCTTAATTAATCTGGCTAAACGGACTTCTTCTTCGGGGGTAATTAGCTCGACTTTCCCTATTTCCTGGAGGTACTTTTCGAGACTTTGAGACTCACGATTAGTGATAGACTTCGTGATCTTGAGTTGACGCATACTCATAGGACTATTGGTTTTTATTGATGGTTATTTTACAAGATTTGGCTTTGTTAGTTTTGGATTATCTCCAAAATATCCATCACAGTTTCGGTTGCTCACCTTCAGTTTTTCAACTGAATTGTCTACCAAATTAGCGAAAGGCTGTATATGAACAAAAATTTTTCGGGGAAATTTTAAAAGAAACCCGTTATTCGCTTCAAAATAGCCGTTCAAGAGGCAAAAAAAATGTTTTGAGGCTTCAAATATTTTTCTATTATTGCAGCCCTTGATAAGATTAACGGAGTAAGATGAGTAAAAAACAACTGTATACGCTGGAATATCCTGTGAGGTGTTCACCAACCATTTTATTTGACTTCCTTTCGAACCCTTCCGGCCTCCAGGAATGGTTTGCCGATAAGGTAGATGAAAGAGATGGCGTTTACAGTTTTTCGTGGAATGGCTCGGAAGACACGGCTGAAGTTTTAGACCAGGAAGAAGAAAAGTTCATTCGTTTTCATTGGAGCCACGCTCCCAAAGAGGAATATTTCGAATTCGCTATCGAAAAGTCGGAGGTCACTAACCAGACGATCCTTGTCATCAAAGATTTTGCTGAGAAGAAAGAGATCAAAGACCAAAGACTGCTTTGGGACCACCAGGTGAAGGATCTTTTCCACCGCTTAGGAAACTAATCCGCACACGGACAGAAAGAGCTTCCATTTCCCAAATAGAACAGAAGGTGTTGTTTGCCACTCTGATAAGGGGTGCTTGTAAGCTATTTTGATAAAGTCAAGTCCCTTACATGCCGCGTCAAATTCGTCTTGCTCAAAGGACCCAATCTTCCTGTAGTCAGATTCCTGCAAATGATGCACCCACTCGTCGTCTTTGATAGCGATGTAATAATCTTTCAAAGCGGTATACGAATCCACAATATTTTTTTCGCACTGTTGCTTTGATTCTTTTGCCAGGTGCAAGGTGCAGCTAAAGAAGTTGCCCCACCAGAACATAGTTCGTATAAAGAAAAAACTATTGTGGGTTGAATGTCTTGGGTAATCCAGGATAAGGTAGGGAAGACCGAGATAGTTTTCACCTTTTGATATTTTAGGAGGAATATTGAAGATGCCGCTCTTATTGATGGAGCTATACTTTTCAACCAGCGTTGTTTGTTTTTCCTGCACTTCTTCCAATAAGGTCTTCATCTTTTCTAATACCCTATTCTTCGTTAAAATGATATCGGCGTTTTGCATCAATTCCGTCTCAGCGCTTGAAAGGTGTATTTTTGAAACTTCCATAACTAAAATTATTAAAGGCAGCGGTGGTTAAAAAATTAGACATATTGGTATTCAAGGCCTTCATTGGGCCTTTCATTGCTACTTTTTTTATTACTGTGCTGGTTTTGTTGATGCAATTCTTTTGGTTGTGGGTAGATGATTTTGTAGGAAAAGGTATCAGCACGAGCGTTCTGTTTGAATTCATTTGGTACCAGAGTGCAGTACTAGTACCACTGGCCTTACCTCTTGCCATCCTGCTTTCTTCCATCATGACTTTCGGCAACATGGGTGAAAGCTATGAACTCGTTGCCATTAGAGCCGCTGGAATTTCGCTGTTGCGGTTTATGAGACCTTTACTTTTTGTAACAATCCTTATCTCCGGAATTGCTTTTGCCTTTTCAAACAATATCATTCCCGTTGCTACACTCAAGTCGAGAACCCTGTTATATGATATCGTAAGATCTAACCCGTCCTTCGATTTGAAAGAAGGTGTGTTTTATGATCGCATACCCAACTTCGCTATTAAGATCGGTAAGAAGGAGCAGGACAGCCTGATTAAGGATGTCATAATTTACGAGCAAAACAATGGAGCGCCGCAGGACAATTTTATCGTGGCATCCAATGGAGTAATGCGAGCTACAGAAAACAGGAGATTTATCGAGTTCGTTCTGTTCAATGGATGGCGTTATGAGGAGAGGGGAACGCCTCCTTCAACTGAATACATCAGGCTTGGATTCAAAGAATATAAGCGAATGTTCGACATCAGTTCTTTGGGATTGCAACAGCGGACTTCGGACAGTGTGAACAAGAACAATGCGCGCATGTTAAGTATTCGCCAGTTGTCGGTTGCCATTGATTCTATGCGTAGAGACAGGGCGAACTATGGACGGAAAGTAAGAAATGACGTTTTTGGTCAATTCGCATTTAGCAAGTTCATGGACAGTACCTGGACATCGAAGCGGCCCAAAACAGCCGGAATCAATAACTTTAGCCAAACCATCCCCGACAGCATCAGGAGTCTCATAAGGGAAAGGACGTTGGCCAAAGTGACTAACGCATCTGCAAACGCACAAATGGCGGCGGACCAGGATGTGCCCCAGAAAAAGTCTCTGTGGAGTTATGAGGTAGAATGGCACAAGAAACTAATGCTTTCCTTCTCTTGCGTCGTACTGTTTCTAATAGGCGCACCCCTTGGTTCTATCATACGGAAAGGTGGCCTTGGCAGTCCCCTGATTTTTGCCATTGTGTTCTTTATGCTTTTCTACTTTAGCAGTACCAGCGGCGAGAAAGCAGCAAGGGAAGGTTCGTTGCCACCCTATATCGGGATGTGGCTCTCTACCTTTGTGTTACTACCTATTGGTTTGTTTCTTACCTATAAGGCCATGCGGGATTCGCAGCTATTCAACAAGGAATATTATTTCCGGTTTGCCAGGAACGTTAGGTCTTTCTTTGGAAGGTTCAGAAAGTAGTATTTCCTACATTTGAAAGAAAAATTATGGCCCCCCTTACCTCAAGAAGAGACTTTCTTATCAATAGTAGTAAGACAGGCCTGGGCCTGTATATTGGATCCTCTCTTTTATCCTCCTATTCTACTGCCAGGGTGTTAAGCGATAAAGATGACACCGGCTTTCAGCAAACACCACTTCCATACGCATACGACGCTTTGACTGAAGCCATCGATGCGATGACAATGGAGATTCACTACACTAAACACGCTGCTGCCTACGCCAGTAATCTGCAGGCGGCTGCTAAGAAAGAGAATATCGACACCAGCAAGCCTCTTGAAGACGTCTTGAGAAATGTTTCAAAATACTCCACAACAGTGCGCAACAATGGTGGCGGGCATTACAACCATGAATTGTTTTGGAAGTCCATGACACCAAAGGCAGACCAGAAGCCATCCGGTAAATTGGCGGCAGCCATTGACCAGGGATTTGGCTCTTTTGATGCATTCAAGACGCAATTTTCAGATGCAGGTAAGAACCGCTTCGGAAGTGGATGGGCCTGGCTCATTGTCGATGCCGACAAGAAACTGAGAATTGGGTCTACTCCTAACCAGGATAATCCGCTGATGGATATTTCAGATATAAAGGGTTTCCCTTTATTGGGCCTTGATGTGTGGGAACACGCCTATTATCTACGCTATCAAAATAAAAGACCCGATTACATTGCCAACTGGTGGAAGGTGGTCAATTGGAAGTTTATCGAGGATAGGTTCCAGGCAGCGGGGGCGTAGGGGCCGGCACAGCAACTAAAAGAAGACAATCCCTAATGGAAGAGGTAGGTCCACTAACAGGATTTATCTCAGTTTTCACGAAAGAAGGTTAGTTTATTGAAACACTTCCTCTCGGTTCACGCTCTTCTTTATTCACCACTCACCATTCACGATTCACCATTTCACCATTCACCCTTCTTATCTTGCGGCAAATTTTGCTTGTGGATTCAAAGATGAATGAGAGGGGCAAGAGTAATATAAAGCTACAAAGATGGATAGCGATTGCTTCGGCAACTTTGTTGATAGCCAAGTTCGCTGCGTATTATCTCACAAGATCTGTTTCTATTCTGACTGATGCACTCGAAAGCATTGTAAATGTTGTTGCCGGTTTCATTGGCTTATACAGCCTCTATGTATCCGCAAAACCAAAAGATATGGATCACCCCTACGGCCATGGGAAGGCGGAGTTTATTTCGGCCGCCGTTGAGGGTACATTGGTTTTGGCTGCCGGACTTCTCATTATTTACAACGCGGTAAAAAATTTGATCTACCCCGTCGAGATCCACAAGTTAGACGTGGGTATTTATCTTGTTGCCGGCACCGCGATCGTCAACTGGATATTGGGTGCAATAGCAATAGCACAAGGAAAAAAGAACAATTCCCTGGCCTTGCAGGCAAGCGGCAAACATTTACACTCGGATACGTATTCAACCGCAGGCATTATTGTGGGATTGATATTTATAACGCTCACCCACAAGGTTTGGATTGATGGGGCAGTTGCGATCGCCTTCGGAACATTCATTATTTATACCGGCTACAAGATTATACGAGCTTCGTTGGCAGGTATAATGGACGAAGCGGATATGGAGCTGCTGGAGAAAATGGTCGACGTGACCGAAAAGAACCGGAAGGAGAATTGGATCGATATTCATAACCTCCGGGTGATCAAGTACGGTCACGTGTTGCACATAGACTGCCACCTCACGGTGCCCTGGTACTTAAATATCAACCAGGCGCACGGGGAAATAGACGTATTGATTGGCCTTATTCAAAAGAAATTCGGTGAATCATTGGAAGTCTTCGTTCACTGTGATGGTTGTTTATACAGCCAATGCCCCATCTGCATCAAAAGCGATTGTCCCGTGAGGCAGCATAGTTTTAAACAACGAGTTGACTGGGACCTTGACAATGCCCTTCAGAACGAAAAGCACAGTTTAAAGGACACCCAGGATGGGTAGGCGCCTTACTATGGAGACGTCTTAGTTTTGATTGTTATTTATTGATTATTAATTATTTAGCTGCTATGAGCGGGAGGACTCCAACACTGGCGAACTACGCAACGCCGAACAGCAACTGGACCGCCAAACCAAAACATTCTTCTTAATAATCAATGAATTAATAATTAATAATCGCCGGTTCCCCTAAGTATTCCCTAAGGATGGTATTGGGATAACATAAGGATAGTAATAAGATACCATAACAATAGTAATAGCACGCCACGACCACACCCCGACGAAAGTCTGACCATCCTTCGACCAACCCTCGACCAAACTTACGGGTCAATTTTAATTTACATGGGGTGAAAACTCGATAGGCTGCGAGTGGAGAATTGGATTGACAAGATAGAGTTCACTTTTAAAAAAAGCAATGATCTTGTGCTTTTTAGCGGAATAAATCATTCCGGCAAAACCAAGGCAATTCGATGCTTTTTGTTCAAGCCATCCGGGGTAGGCTACAATAGGTGTAGGAAAATCAATCCCAAAAATTCTGTCTTCTTCCCCCTACATCCTGGGTTAGACGTTTGATAAACCTCAACTTTTAATTGACGGGAAAAAAATAAATTTGCGCCTTGCTCAAAAGAAAGAAATGAAAACTACAACAATCTGGAAAAGTGGACACGCCTTTGATTCCTATAAAGAACACAACAAAATAGAGATCGATGCCAATGGGGGATTTAACCCAAAGGCCTTGCTGTTGAGCGGGTTAGCCGGGTGCACGGCTATTGATATCGTGGACGTGCTCGAAAAGATGCGTGTACCATTTGCCGACTTGAAGGTGGATGTAGAGACGGAGCAAACTACGGAGCATCCGAAAGTTTTTAAGGATATTCACATTAATTACATCATTACCACCGCAGAAGAAAACAGGGACAAAGTAAAAAAAGCCATCGACCTTTCCCTTGACAAATATTGTGGAGTGGCGGCGATGTTGAGGAAAAATTCAAAGATCGATTATACCATCACGATTCAAGCCGAGGCAAAATAAATATGCTTTCAAACAAGGCACAGTACGCGTTCAGAGCTTTGACCTACCTGGTTGATAAATACAACCAGGGGCCCGTACTTATTTCCGACATCGCGGAAAAGAAAAAGATCCCCTTGAAGTTCCTGGAAAACATTCTGTTGGAACTGAAGAAGGCAGGCATACTGGACAGCAAGAAGGGCAAGGGTGGTGGTTATTATATTCGGGAGCATCCTTCCAAAACAAGCGTAGCGGCCGTTGTGCGCATCGTGAACGGACCCATCTCCTTGTTACCCTGTGTCAGCCTCTATTTTTATAAACGTTGTGATAATTGCGATGAAGGGAATTGCGGTCTGCACGATGTGATGGCGAGCGTGCGTGACGCCACATTGAACATACTTGAACATCGTACCCTGGAGGACCTCGCCTCGGGCCGGGAAACTTTAGGATAATTTAATACCCTACTAGTTTGGTAGGATATTATCTTTATACTAATTTCACCGAATTATTCATTTTAAACCTTTGCATTATGGCTTTACGACTTGGTGACGTTGCGCCGAACTTCAAAGCGCAGACCACAGAAGGAGAGATTGATTTCCACGAATTTCTCGGCAATAGCTGGGGCGTCTTGTTTTCCCACCCTGCTGATTATACTCCTGTGTGTACAACCGAACTAGGAAGAACCGCTTTATTAAAAGAGGAATTTGCCAAACGTAATGTGAAAGTGCTGGCCGTAAGTGTTGATCCTTTGGATAAACACCTTGGCTGGAGAAATGACATCAATGAAACACAAAACTGTTCCGTCGATTTTCCGATCATCGCCGACGAGCACAGGGAAGTAGCTGAGTTGTATGACATGATTCATCCCAATGCGAACGCTACCCAAACTGTTCGTTCCCTGTTTGTGATTGGTCCGGATAAGACGATCAAATTGATGATCACCTATCCTGCCTCCACCGGTAGAAACTTCTTTGAAGTGCTTCGCGTAATTGATTCGTTGCAGTTAACATCCAAACACAGTGTTTCCACTCCAGCCGATTGGAAGCAAGGTGAAGATGTAATTGTTGGTACGAGTATTAGCACAGAAGATGCTATAAAGAGATTCCCGAAAGGTGTGAAGGTAGTTAAGCCTTACTTGCGTTACACTCCTGTTCCTGACGAGAAATAAGCCAGGATCCTACACTATTGTTTGCTATGTGAATAGAGAAATTTCTCTAAGTGGAATTGTGCGTCCAAATCACAAACAGATGTTGCATTTAGAACAATTACAGGAAATCTTCGAAACACACCCCGTTGAAGAAGCATTGAGGCAAACGACTCAATTATTTCCAGGCGTCGTGAAGTTCTCTTCTTCCGTTGGACAGGAGGACCAGGTGCTCACTGATATTATCGCGAGACACCAAATTCCCATAAACATTTTTACTATTGATACGGGCCGATTGTTTAACGAGGTTTACGATACCCTTGAAAGAACAACCGCAAGATATAAGATCAATATTGACGTTTACTTTCCCCAGGCCGAGGCCGTTCAAAAGATGGTATCGGAAAAGGGAGTAAATCTTTTTTATGAGTCGGTTGAGAACCGCCAGTCCTGTTGCGGCGTGCGCAAGGTGGAACCGCTGAATAGGGCATTGCAGGGCGCTTCTATTTGGGTGACAGGATTGAGGGCTTCGCAAACAGAACATCGCAAGCACATACCCGTTGTAGAGTGGCTGGAGGATAAAAAGATCTATAAGATCAACCCCTTACTACATTGGTCATTCGATGATATACTGAATTACATCAAAGCTTTTTCAGTGCCTTACAATCCACTTCACGATAAAGGTTTTGTGAGCATTGGTTGTGCACCCTGCACAAGGGCGATTGAAGAAGGAGAAAACCCACGCGCCGGAAGATGGTGGTGGGAGGTTTCACACAAAGAATGCGGATTGCATTTAGTAAAATGAAGATTATGAGTAAAAGCATTTTCCCAAGAGCTCTGGAAGACGAAGCGATTTACATAATGAGAGAAGTGGCTGCGCAATTTGAAAGACCTGCGTTGCTATTCTCGGGTGGAAAGGATTCCATCGTGTTGGTGCATTTAGCGAGGAAAGCGTTTTTCCCGGCTAAAGTTCCTTTCCCGATGATGCACATTGATACCGGTCACAACTTCGAAGAGACCATCGTGTTCAGGGATTGGCTGGCAGAAGAAACAGGCATTCGCCTGCTTGTTCGTTATGTTCAGCATTCAATTGACCAGGGAAGGGTCAAGGAAGAAACAGGAAAGTATGCCAGCCGGAATGTGTTGCAGACAGTGACACTGCTGGATGCCATCGAAGAACTCAAGTTGGATGCATGTATCGGTGGTGCGAGGCGCGATGAAGAAAAGGCAAGAGCGAAGGAAAGAATCTTTTCTGTTCGTGATGACTTTGGCCAATGGGATGCAAAGAAACAAAGACCTGAATTGTTTGACATGTTAAATGGAAAGATCAACGTCGGTGAGAACGTGCGCGTCTTTCCAATCTCTAACTGGACAGAGTTAGATGTTTGGAATTATATAAAAGAAGAGAAGCTTGCAATTCCATCGATCTATTACTCGCACAAAAGACAAATCATTGAAAGAGACGGGTTATACTGGCCTGCTTCACCTTTCCTGAATACATCGCACGATGAGATTCCCTTCGAGGCAACCGTCCGCTTTAGAACGGTAGGTGATATGACCTGCACAGCCGCAGTTCTTTCAGATGCAATCGACATTGACACGATCATAGAAGAAATAAAAGAAGCAACTATTTCGGAACGCGGAGCCCGTATCGATGATAAGCGTTCCGAGGCGGCTATGGAGAAGAGAAAGAATGTTGGATATTTCTAAGCAGTGAGAGAATGAGATAAAATTTTTGGGTATTTATTCTACTGAAAAAGTAGACTGAAACACAGAGTATGAAGGAGGACAACATGAAGGAGGCGCCAACAGATATAAAGATAATGGCAGCGCAGGAAGTGATACCCGCTGAAGTGGCGAAGGCCTGGCAGGGCAAGAACAACAAATATGTCGTTGCCCTTGCGATATTTACATTACTTGCCATCATTCTTTCTGTGCTGTTCATGAACGGACAATTTGATGCCTTGTTGAAGATCTTAAGCAAGGACCATCATATTTTCTACTGGATGGTGATGGTTGGATTCCTGGCCGAGATAGTGGCAGGATCGATGGGAATGGGCTATGGTGTGATCTGCACAACTGTATTTCTCATAATGAATATACCGCCACCGGTGATAAGTGCGAGTATTCACTCTGCTGAATCCTTTACTACGGCAGCAGGAAGTATTAGCCATTACAAGTTTGGAAACGTAAATAAGAAGCTTACAAAGAAGTTAGCCATCCCGGCAATTATAGGGGCAGTTATCGGCGCGCTGCTTTTAAGCTATGTGGGTGAACGCTACGCGAGGATGATTAAACCGTTAATTGCTGCTTACACTTTATACCTGGGTGTAAGAATACTTAGAAATGCTTTTGCTAAGAAGCAAGCGAATGGAAAAGTGAAAAAGAAAAGAACGCACATCACTTCTCTTGGATTAATCGGGGGCTTTATCGACTCATTTGGAGGAGGCGGCTGGGGACCACTGGTGACAGGTACGTTCATTAAGAATGGACGCACGCCCAGGTACGTGATTGGGAGTTCCACCGTTGCAAAATTTATATTGACACTGGCGAGTGCTATCACGTTTATTTTCACTGTGGGCATTCACCATTGGAATATAGTCGCAGGTTTATTATTGGGAGGCATTATTACAGCACCTTTTTCGGCGATGCTAACGGCGAAGCTGCCCGTGAAGAAAATGTTTGTAGTTGTAGGAGTTGTTGTAATCGTTATGAGTCTTATAAGCATTTGCAGGAGCTTGTTCCTGTAAGGTGTAATCAATTATTTCCGGTAGTACCAACCGGAATTTTTTATAATTATTTAGTCTAGTAAAAAGATAGACTACTTTATGTAAACCAATGTAGACAAGAAGAAATAACTATTTATGAGGAAGGGAAATGTACAAAGCCAGGGGGCAAGTCGGAAAAAAGGAAGTCGAATTTTTGGTGTCGTCACGATGATGATGTTGCTAAAAGGAACTGCATTTGCACAAAACATCATTGAGGTTTCAGGCATTGTCACCAGCCAGGAAAAACATGAACCGTTACCCGGCGTTGCGATCAGTATTAAAGGAACGGTTTCAGGGACCACTACTTCTGAGGAAGGGTCTTTTAGTTTGAAGACAAAGCAAAAGCCTCCATTCACTTTGTTATTTACTTCTATTGGCTTTGCACCGCAAGAAGTTGAAATTAAGAGCCTGGATTCTAAAGTGCAAGTGGCGCTCGCAACACAAACTGTCTTGGGAAACGAAGTAGTAATAACAGCTTCGCGCGTGCCCGAGAATATCCTGAGATCCCCCGTAGCGATCGAAAAGCTGGATATCCGGTCTATCAAGGAATCGCCTGCTCCCAGTTTTTATGACGCACTGGGAAATGTGAAAGGTGTGCAGATGACAACATCGAGTTTAACCTTCAAGGTTCCCAACACAAGGGGGTTCAATATTCCAAACAACTTCCGTTTCATGCAATTAGTTGACGGTGTAGACATGCAGGCGGCCACTCTCGGTGTTCCATTGGGTAATGCGATCGGGCCAACCGAATTAGACATACAGAGCGTGGAGATCACTCCCGGCGCAGCATCAGCCTTATATGGTATGAATGCCATTAACGGAATGGCTAACCTGATTACAAAAAACCCATTCACTTCACAGGGATTGAGCGTATACCAAAAGACGGGCATCAACCATGTTGACGGTATTGATTATGCTCCATCGCTGCTGACGGAAACGGCACTTCGTTACGCAAAAGCCTTCAACAACAAGTTTGCATTCAAGGTGAACATCAGTTATATGAAGGGTATTGACTGGATCTCTAACAGCCGCTATGACCAGAATCCTAACAGTTTGAAGAGTGCTAATCCTAACTATCCTTCTTTGAATGGAGCTAATAACGTTGCTTTCGATGGCTGGAACAAATATGGTGACGATGTGCTGGCCGGAAGTAACACTGTTTCCATAGGCGGATTGACAATAGACGGGAAGGCTAATCAATCGTTGCGGGTGGCGAGAACCGGCTATAGGGAAAACGAATTGGTAGACCCTAACGTAGACAACCTGAAGTTTGACGGTTCATTGCATTATCGCATCGGTGAAAAGGCAGAGTTATCCTACACTTACCGTGTTGGGAAGATGGATGGTGTGT
>Ga0157372_10004141_pt1 | contig 15528 bp, 10 predicted proteins | sample C55metaG_FD_115307 | JGI IMG/M metagenome (GOLD analysis project Ga0157372, IMG submission 115307) | Corn rhizosphere microbial communities from Kellogg Biological Station, Michigan, USA - C5-5 metaG | ecosystem: Host-associated > Plants > Roots > Rhizosphere > Soil | place: USA: Michigan... | reverse complement strand
GTTCGGCGAATGGGGATTCGTGCTTGCGGGACATCACGAATACAGAACGCCCGCGACGCTGCCGAATGGGCTCCGGTTTATTGACCTCAAGGGCGTGCCAGCCTTGTTCCAGTTCCCCCCGGATATGGCGCCACTCTCAATGCCGCCGAACCGTTTGAATGATCAGGTGCTTGTCCATCTGTATGACAAGGACTGGAAGGACATCAGCCATTGACGGTTTCGCGTCGCTCATTCATTCAATCGGCAGGGTTCTCGCTTGCGGGACTCTCGATGAAGAGCGAGTCAAAGATCGCCGGCGGCTTTGTGAATGAGTCGTTTCAGCAGGGACACCTGCTGCGCGACCGCGCGGCGTTTCCAGCGACGAGACGAATTGAAAAGACACAGATCGTCATCGTAGGCGGCGGAATTGCCGGCCTCAGCGCTGCATGGCGTCTGCAGAAGCGAGGCTTTCATGATTTCGTCCTTCTTGAAATGTGCGACCAGGCAGGCGGAAACTCGCGATGGGGCGAGAATGACATTACCGCTTATCCATGGGCTGCTCATTATGTACCGGTGCCGGGCCGTAAAGCAGTATACGTTCGCGAACTCTTCGAAGATCTCGGAGTGCTTAGAGACGGCAAATGGGAAGAGCGCTACCTTTGCTTTACTCCGCAGGAGCGGCTGTTCCTGTATGGGCGCTGGCAGGAAGGAATTGAACCTGCGGTCGGCCTCACACAGAAGGATCGAGATCAGTTGCGGCGTTTTGAGGATCAGATTCATGCTTTTCGCGCGACCGGAAAATTCACTGTGCCCATGGAGGTAGGGCTCTCAGAAGACACTGAGAGCCTGGATCGCATTTCCTTTGCCGATTGGCTGCGCGAAGAGCGAATGGATTCGCGAATCTTCAACTGGTATATGAACTACTGTTGCCGTGATGTCTACGGGGCAATGACAGATCAGACCTCGGCCTGGGCTGGAATCCAATACTTTGCATCGCGAGAGCCGGAAGAGAAAGGACCGCTTACCTGGCCTGAAGGAAATGGATGGATTGTTCGCAGATTGCTCGAACGCATGGGATCGTTCGTACGAACAGGTCAGATGGTACACAAGATTGTGCGGAGCGGTCGCGGCGTAAGAGTTTTCGCAGGCGACACTGGTTACGATGCCGCGTTTGTCATTTTCGCGGCGCCTACCTTCCTCGCACCGTATCTCATCGATGGATTAGCACCTTTGCGCACCTTTGAGTACTCTCCATGGCTGACGGCGAACCTGACGCTTGATCACTTGCCCAAGAACTATGGCATCGATCCGACCTGGGATACCGTCTTCATGGAATCCCCGACCCTTGGCTATGTTGACGCGATGCATCAAACACTGCGCACTCACGTGGACCGAACGGTATGGACCTTCTACTGGGCGCTGGCGGCAGGGTCCCCGTCCCAAAACCGGCGGTCTCTCCTCAGCACTGACTGGAACTATTGGAAAGAGGCAATTCTCCACGACCTTGAACGTGTCCATTTGGATATCCGGCAATGCGTGTCGCGAATCGACATTATGCGAATGGGGCACGCCATGGCGCGTCCCACGGTCGGGTCCATCTTCTCTTCCGAACGAAGGAACCTTGCAAGGCCGCAAGACCCGATTCTGTTTGCAAATTCCGACCTGAGCGGGTTCTCGATTTTTGAGGAGGCACAATATCGCGGGGTGGTGGCCGCAGAACACGCATTGCATCGGCTTTCATACATAAGCCGCCCCGAGCAGTTTTCGCGACTCCGCGACGCTGAATCTGCCAAATAAAGCGATTTATTCCCTTGTACATTCACTAATTTCGTTTGTATAGTCGAGAGTTTGAGGAAAGACCATGTCGAGAATCAACCCATACGTTGTGCTTCTTACGCTCATTGCCACTCTGGGCGGTTTGCTTTTTGGATATGACACGGCCGTGATCAACGGCGCAGTAGGCAGTCTGAAGGCCTATTTTGTCGATCCAAGATTCGCAGACCTCGCCAACCCGGCCCAGGCAAACGCCGCGAATTCGCTTCTCGGCTTTGTGGTATCAAGCGCTTTGATCGGCTGCATTATCGGTGGGCTGATCGGCGGCTGGGTAAGTACCAACATCGGACGTAAACGGGGATTGATTATCGCGGCCGTTCTTTTTCTGGTTTCGGCTCTCGGAGCAGCCGCTCCAGAGTTTCCTTTTGCAGCAATCGGACATGGCGGACCAGGGTACATGACGAACTTTGTCATCTACCGGATCCTCGGCGGGATCGGCGTGGGGCTGGCTTCGATGCTCTCTCCGATGTATATCGCAGAGATTGCACCACCCAAAGTCCGGGGCAATCTCGTGGCATGGAATCAGTTCGCAATTATATTCGGGATGCTCGTGATCTACTTCGTCAATTACGGGATCTCGAGAGCGGGTAGCGGTGATGCATGGCTCAATTCGATCGGCTGGCGCTATATGTTTCTTTCCGGCAGCATTCCGGCGGGCCTGTTCCTGATTCTGTTGATTTTTGTGCCTGAGACCCCGCGCTATCTCATGTTGAAGGGTAATGAGAGCGGAGCGCGCGCTGTTCTCGCTACACTGGTGACCAAAGAAGAGGGCGAAAAGGAGCTTTCCGAGATACGAGCGTCGCTAGGGAAACATCACTCGGGCAAGCTGTTCTCATTCGGCGCCCTCGTTATCATTATTGGCCTGATGCTGTCCGTGTTTCAGCAGTTCGTTGGCATCAACGTGGTTCTCTACTATGCCACGGATATCTTCCAGGGTATGGGCATGACGACCAATGCCTCTCTGCTTCAGACCATCATCGTCGGCGCGGTGAACCTCACGTTCACTGTCGTTGCCATTTTGACTGTTGATCGTTTTGGGCGGAGGCCTTTGCAGATTTTCGGAGCGCTGATCATGGCTGTCAGCATGGTCGCATTAGGAAGCGCATTCTGGCTTGGCGGCAAAGGGATGCTTGCTTTGATAAGCATGCTGGTCTATACGGCTGGCTTCGCTGTTTCATGGGGGCCTGTAACCTGGGTGTTGCTGAGTGAGATCTTCCCAAACCAGATCCGCGGCAAGGCTATGGCTCTGGCGGTTGCGATGCAGTGGATAGCCAACTATCTCGTTAGTTGGTCATTCCCGATCCTCGACAAGAATCCGTATCTTGTGGATCACTTTCATCACGGATTTGCTTATTGGATCTATGGCGTGATGGGTATCCTTGCGGCGCTCTTCATGTGGAGAATGGTCCCGGAGACAAAGGGACGCACGCTGGAACAGATGGAATCGTTGTGGAGGGATCACCGCATCTAGCGTTTGGTTCGATTCGTCTGATAGAGGTCTCGCGAGCCCCGTATAGGCTCGATGATCCCGCGATGATCTACTCACATCGTAGATGATATTACGAGCGATATCACTCTAATAGTACTTATCTTCCAAGGTACGGAGACAACTGCAAATTGCGCATCAACGCTCAGAGCTGGTGATGCAAAGAATCTCTAAGTTACTTTCTAACATTGATGTCACGCGTAGTATCGATATATAGCAGAGCCATTTACATGCAAAACTTAAGTTACTCCACACCATAAGTGTCGGAAAGCCAATAACTATCGCGTACTACGAAGTGTTGTGAGCTTACTCGCTAGTACCTTCGTTGTATGGACCCGATGTAACCATCAAAGCAAACTCCCCATTGAATTGGATGCCGAACCGTGTCCCCCGGTGTTCAGCGTTCTCGAAGGTCGAGAGCGATCGTCAGGAGCTCTTTGATGGAGGTCAGGTTCCCCATGGCGCTTGCAGGCATTTTTGCTCGTTTTGTTGCATCCGTCACAACTTTCTTCTCGAAGCGGCAGCTTGCTCGATTGTTCCAGGCCTCCGCTCCTCGAACTGCGTGCGGGATCGCGGCGACGCTTTTACTGATGGCAGAGCTGACTGGGTGCGGCGGCGGCGGCTATGCGGGCGGCGGGATTGCGAGCCTTTCGGCGACCTCGTTTGTGATGGATGCCGGACAGTCAGTGAATATCACGGCTAATCTGACCGGCAATTATCAGGTCGGTTGGGCCTTCAATGGATCATCCTGCAGCGGCAGCGCCTGCGGCGCTCTATCTTCTGCTTCTGGCACGACGACGACCTATACAGCGCCTTCGGGAATCACAGCGCCGATGCAGGTAACGCTGATTGCAGCAATCCCCCAGACAAAGAGTCAGGAGACAGTGAACATCACCGTAAATCCTGATCCCACGATCACTGGCACCCCGCCGGCAGGAATTGTGGGATCTACATACTCGACGATGATTGTGTCGGCCGGTGGAACGTCGCCGCTGAAGACGTGGGTTGCGGGCGGAACGTTGCCTCCAGGACTTTCTTTCAACGCGACAACGGGGGAAGTCTCCGGAACGCCAACGGCGACCGGCACATTCCCATTCATGGTGCAATTGACCGACACGAGCGCGGTTCCATTCACGGTCACGGCAAACAAGACAATCAGAATATCCAATCCTGTTCCACCGCTTACATTGGCAGGCGGACCTCAACCGATTGGCGAAGTCGGCGTTCCATATACGACGTCACTGGTTGCCGCGGGTGGCGTGACGCCCTACTCGTGGAGCATCGTTGCTGGTTCGCTCCCGGCAGGTCTCGCGATCTCGCCAGCAACCGGCATCATCTCGGGTACGCCGACGGTCCAAGGGACCTCGACATTCACAGTGCAGGTGCAAGACAGCACCACAGCGACTGCTTCGGCTCAAGTTTCCATTAGCGTTGTCTCGCCGCTTTCTCTGGCAGGTGGACCTCAACCTGAGGGCGTTGTTGGCGTGGCGTACAGCACTTCTCTCGTCGCCTCGGGTGGTTCGACGCCTTATTCATGGAGTGTCACGGCGGGATCATTACCGCCGGGTTTGGGCATCTCCGCAGCCACGGGCGTGATCTCGGGAACTCCAACGGCTAAAGGCACGTTCCCATTCACAGTACAGGTGAAAGATAGTCTCGGTGCAATCGCGACTGCGGCAATTTCCATCACCATCAACTCGCCGCTGAGTCTGACGAATGTTCTCCCAAACGGCACGGTGGGAGTTGCCTATAGTGCTCCCATCTCGGCTATGGGGGGTACTACTCCGTACGCTTGCACAATCACCGGATCCCTCCCAGCCGGATTGTCATTGTCGAACTGCGTCGTGAGCGGCACTCCGACGGTGGCCGGCAGTGCGACTGTAACGGTAAAGGTGGCCGACGCCAGCTCTCCTGCGCAGTCCGTCAGCCAGGTTGAGACGATCGTCATTTCACCGGCCGTACTGACCATGGGCAGTCCCTTGCCAAATGGCACAGTGGGTGTGGCATACAGCGCGAATATCACAGCTTCAGGCGGCACCACGCCCTACAGTTGTGCAATCACCGGCGCTCTTCCCGCAGGGCTCAGCCTCTCGGGATGCGCGGTGAGCGGCACACCAACAGTCGCCGGCAGCGTCACGGTTCTGGTCACTGTAACTGATGGCGGCAGCCCGGCTCAGAACACCAGTGCGAATGAGACCATCACTATCGCGCCTGCAACTCTCTCGCTGACCAATACTCTGCCGGATGGCACGGTAGGTGTTCCATACAGCTCGCAGATTGGCGCAACCGGCGGCATCACGCCATACACGTGTTTAATCACGGGTGCACTGCCTGCCGGCCTCACTCTGACCGGATGCACAGTAAGTGGAACGCCGACCGCGGCCGGATCATCTCCGATTACCGTAAAGGTGACCGATTCCGGGAGCCCAGCGCAGAACGCCAGTCAGAACGAAAACATCACTATCGCTCCTGCAGCGCTGACCATCACCAGCACTCTGCCGAATGGCACTGTGGGCGCGCCTTACAGTTCGACGATTACCGCTTCAGACGGCACACCGCCGTATAGCTGCTCGATCACTGGAACGCTTCCTGCAGGCTTGTTGCTGACAGGTTGTACGATCAGCGGCACTCCGACTGCAGCCGGATCATCACCGGTGACCGTGAAGGTGACGGACTCTGGCAGCCCCGCACAGAATGCAACCCAGAACGACACGATTGTGATCTCGCCCGCTCCGCTCGCTATTACGGGCACGCTTCCGAACGGCACGGTCGGAGTTGTCTACTCAGGAACGATCACGGCAACCGGTGGTACAACACCCTATTCATGTTCAATCACTGGAGCGCTGCCAGCGGGACTTACTCTGTCTGGCTGCACGGTGAGCGGTACTCCGACGACAGCTGGGTCCTCGCCGATCACGGTGAACGTAACGGACTCTGGAACCCCCGCTCAGAACGCGAGCCAGAACGAAACCATCGTGATCAATCCAGCGCCACTTACTATCGTCGGCACGCTGCCTGGCGGCACAGTGGGAACCGGCTATACCGGCACGATTACCCCTTCGGGCGGTACAGGACCGTATACGTGCTCCATCACGGGTACCCTGCCTGGCGGCCTGATTCTGACTGGATGCACAATCTCCGGTACGCCCACCACCGCGGGCAGTTCTCCGATCACCGTGACGGTGACTGACTCCGGAAATCCCACGCAGACTGCGAGCCAGAACGATAGCATCGTGATCAGCCCAGCCCCGTTGAGTCTCACGACTTCCACTCTGCCTGACGGCACGGTCGGTGTGCCTTACAACGCAACGATCGGTGCTGCCGGAGGAACCACGCCGTATGCCTGCACGATCACTTCAGGCACCCTGCCAGCCGGACTCTCGTTAAGTGGATGCACAGTGAGCGGCACGCCGACAACGGCAGGTAGCTCGACCGTGACGGTGAAGGTTGATGATTCCGGTCCGCCGGCGCAAACGACATCAGGTCCTGAGACCATCGTCATCAATCCTGCGGTTCTGACGCTAACCAACACGCTCCCGAACGGCACGGTAGGTGTCGCCTACAGCGCGACCATCGACGCAAGCGGCGGCACAACTCCCTACACCTGCTCTATAAGCTCCGGAACACTTCCGGCCGGACTCACGTTGACTGGATGCACAGTCAGCGGCACGCCGACAACGGCAGGCTCCTCCGCGGTTACCGTCACGGTGACGGATTCTAGCAATCCGGTGAAGACCGTGTCGCAACCCGAAACAATCACCATCAACCCGTCGGGCACTCTCAGCCTGACGGCAGCGTTGCCCATCGCCACCGTTGGTGTGCCGTACACCTACACGCTGCAGGCTACGGGAGGAACTTCCCCGTATACCTATTCTGTGACCGCAGGTTCTCTGCCTCCGGGCATCACGATGGCATCGGATGGCGTGATTTCAGGAACGCCGACCCAGCCCGGTGCAACCAGCTTCACCGCAACCGTGACGGACAGTGTGTCAGCAACGGCATCTGTGCCGCTCGTACTGCTGGTTCAATATCCCACTACGCCATACGACGGCGAACTTACAGGCCCGTATGCGTATCTCTTCCAGGGCTACGACGATGTGGTTGCGGGCGTGCTTGCCTATCAAACTGCTTCGGTTGGCAGCTTCACTGCTGACGGAACTGGCGGCATCAATATGGGCGAACTCGATGCGAATCATCAGTCGTCGCATCCGAGCGGAACTACCCTGGTTTCGCAGAACTTCATCGGCACTTACATTGTGAATGCCGATAGCCGCGGCTTCATCACGATCACGACCCTCAACAACGACGGAACGACGGATCAGACCTTCACGTACGCGATCTCGTTAAAAGCACCTGTGTCGCCGGCAACGGTATCCACGCAGGGAACACTGATCGAATACGACAACGATCAGTTGGTTGGGACGAAAGGATCCGGTAAGCTGCTCGCACAAACTCCAGCGGCTTTCTCCGCCGGATTAACGGGAAGCTACGCCTTTGGGCTCTCCGGAGACACTCCGTGCCTAATCTCCTGCACGGTGGGTATTGCTTCTGGTCCAGTAGCTACGGTCGGCGCATTTACCACGGATGGAGCGGGCAATCTAACCGCGGGCACGGCCGATGCAAACATTGCGAGCTTCAATTTTGCCAACACGCCGCTGACCGGCTCTTACCAGAGCACAGATCAGAACGGACGTCTGCAACTGGAGCTGGCCAATACCGGCATTGCTGACGGATTGTATCCAACCAATTATGCGGTCTACATCGTGAATGCAAATGAGGCATTCATCATGTCGATTGATAAGCACTCGGACTTCACGCTGCTGGCCGGCACCGCGCAACTGCAAACTGCCGCAAGCTTCAGCAATGCTTCGATGAACAGCGCGTTCGTTGGATACGCGAACGCTCAGTCCGATCCCGGCCTTCTCGGAACTACCTTACAGAATGTGTTGAACTATTCGAACGCGACCATCTTCCGTGCGAGCGGGAATGGAGCGGGAACGTGCAACACCACCAACATCGACATGGGCGGCTTGACGGCCACGATCGACAACCTCACCGGGTTGACAAGCGGTGACAAGAACAACCTGATTAACGCTCTGCTGGGTTCGTACGCCGCTACCGGAACGTCCTCTTGCACGGTAAGCAGCACCGGACGCGGCACCTTGAATTACCCGGGCCATTCGGGCCTGATCTCCATATTGCTCGGTCTGCTCGGATTGCCGACTGGGCCTCCCGATGCTCGCGTCTTCTACCTGGTAGCGCCCAATCAGGGCTACTTTCTGGAGACGAGCTACGCCGGACTGGGTCAATTCGAGCCTCAAACCGGAGCTCCGTTCAGCAACGCGACCCTGAACGGAACTTACGTGATTGGAACCATCCCGGCCAGCTCTCTCGCAAGCGTCAACAGCTCAGGCTATGCCACTGCTGATGGAGCAGGTAATGCGACTTACACACTCGACGAGAACGTAGGGGTGGGTACGCTGAACGTTCTCCAACTCGGTTTAGCTGGCTCCACAACCTACAGTTTGTCAGACAACAACGGCAACGTGACTCCAGCGACTGCGGGGCGCTATCTCCTCGGCGATGGAACAACGGTGATCTATGCATTGTCTCCTGGCAGATTCGTACTGGTCGACACGAATGCATTGACGACTTCCCCGGGTGTCTCGCTTGCCTACTGAGCCGACGGAACCTTAGCAGCAGTGAATGAACAGGAGTTGGAATATGAAACAGCTTATCGCGTTGAGTTTCGTAGCGGCACTTGCCGGGGCATATGCGGCAGAGGGGCAGCAGACCGCGTTTGCTACCCAATCGTTCGATGCTCCCCGGATCGATGTCACTGCCGGATATCATTTGATCAATGCAAACGCGCCGCCTGCGGAGTGCGGATGTTTCACCGCGAGCGGCGGGTTTGTTGGCGCGCAATACAATCTCAGTTCAAGACTCGGATTGGATGGTGAAGTTGGAACCGTACATGCGTCCAAGATCAGCTCCCTCGGGCAGAATTTGGCGCTGACGACTTTCCTCGCGGGCCCTCGCATAGCATTGCCTGGACGGAGGATCTCACTCTTTGGTGAGTTTCTGCTTGGCGGAGCACACGCCGGCGATTCGTATTTTCCGAATGGCTCCACGGGAGGTTCTAGCGCATCCACCTTCGCATATTCCGCGGGAGGCGGTCTCGATTTTAATCTCAATTCGCGATACTCGATCCGGGTATTCGATGCTTCCTTCCTGCATACGTCATTTCCAAATGGAGCCAACGGCATACAACGGCAACTTCAGATCAACGCAGGCTTCGTAATGCATTTTGGTGCGCCCCGAGGCGACGCTCCTCAGTACATAGCGCTCTCTCCGACTCCGCGCGCAAAGGCGGTGAAAGACATTGCTCTGGCGTGCTACACGAACAATCACATTGTGAACTCAGGGCGACCAGTGCACATTAGCGCCGAAACCTCTGTCGATCCGGATCGTTATTACTTCACATATGACTGGACCACTACAGGTGGCGCGATCGTCGGTCACGGAAACGTGATTACCATCAACACGGACGGATTGACACCTGGAACGTACTCTGTCGCCGGCCACGCTGTACTTGATTCGAATCCCTCTCAGGCGCTGAGCTGCAAAGTCGACTTTCAGGTTGCCAGCGAGCAGGATCAAAAGCAACAGCTGATGACGAAGGTGGCTGCACCTCCCGGAGACAATAGCTTCGAAATGGCAGCGCAAAAGAGTCTGCGCGACCTTTTCTTCAACTACGATCAGGCAGATCTCCGCCCGGACGCCGCGCGCGCAGTTCTCGATGACGCCGCGTTTCTGGTAGCTCATCCAAGCGTTCGCATCACCATCGCCGGCTATGCAGATGAGAGAGGTTCGGCAGAATACAACGTCGCGCTCGGGATGGAGCGCGCGGAAGCCACTCGCAGTGCTTTGATGTCCGCAGGTGTTGAGGGGCACCGTATCGAAGTGATCAGCTACGGAAAAGAACGTCCTTTCTGCTTCGACGATAGTGAAGACTGCTTCCAGCAGAACCGCCGAGCTCAGTTTGTTATTGAGTAGCGGGAACAAGCCTGCACTACGCATTTGAGTGCTAGTCCCGTGGGCTGTCGAAAGGGTCTGTCCTGACCCCTTCGACAGCCCTTAGTAATGCAAGTGAATCGGGGAATCCATTATCGGAACTCCTGTTCCTGCGGAAAATCCCTTATTTGTTGGATACGTTCTTCCCGGATGCCGCAGTGCAGCCTTCTTTTCATATATTTCATGGAATGCCATGTCAAATGCCAGAAAAGATGCGACATCGGAGGAGACACTCGAAATAAATGGAGAGACTCTCTTAATCAAAGAAACTAACAAGACCGGGAAATCTAGTGCGGTCCCCGTCACGTTGGTCATTTGGATCGCACATGACATTGCCGGTACTATCGCCCATGCACCATTGAATTTGTTCATTTGCGAGGTCGCCGACAATGAGTAAGGAAAATAGCCGCCCGGTAAGTTTCCCATTACGCCTCCCTTTTTCTACGCGCAGACAAGCCATCGAGATTGCAGAAAGAGAAGGTCTGTCGTTGAACCAATTTATAAGTCTTGCTGTGGCCGAGAAGATAACACGGCTAGAGCATATGGCGTGGCCGGAGCAGATGAGTGCCCAACTGCACATTCTTGCCAAGCGCAAAGAAGGGTAAGGCAGGTAGCTGTTTGGCGCCCCGTGATGATACCAGCGATGATATCGCGAGCGCGGTAAGATACAGTCGACCATGTATTCTAACCACGTATCGAGAATAGATATAATCTAATACCTAGTGAGCGAATTGTTCAGGCAATAACTCCCACATCCGACGTATTCCCAATACGCTGTTGATATGTGATGCTCATATCCTGTCGGATAGTCATTTGTGTTCCCCATAGTGTTCGCAATCTGATTCGTTTGTAAGGTGGCGTCAAGACCACTTCCAGTGAGCTACTCAAACGAGCGGAGGAACGACGCAGCGGATCTCGCGCGACATTAAGAGACCTATTCAGGTCTGCTCGCTTGAAGACTACTGCATATCGAGCGAAGGCTATGACGATCACACGTAGCATGCACGATGAGCGCGGTTCGATCCTTGTGACGACGTCTCTCTGCATGTTGATGTTCATCGCCATCCTGGGCCTCGCGATCGATTTTGGTCACTTTTTGTTCGTGAAGCGCAATCTACAAGCGGCTGCCGACGCGGCGGCATTGGCGGCCGCACTGGAGGCGAGGACGTGCGATGGGGTAGTGGTCTGCTCTGCGATGCAATCGGCCGCTCAAGGTGCTCTGCAAGAGAATGGGCTGTCTGCTGAGACAGTCTTGACGAATTGCGCAACTGGAATCGAGAGCGGTGTGACTCTAAGGCTGAACAATCCACCTTGCGCGATCAGCAGCGATCCAAACAAAGGCAAGGGGACCTATGCAGAAGCCGTACTCTCGGAGCCAGTCCAGACATACTTTGCGTCTCTGGTCGGCCTCAGGACTGTTACGGTTCAGGCGCGGGCAGAAGCGGCTCACGGGCTAGGGGGACCATGTATCTACGCTCTCAACCCGACCGGACCAGCACTCACTATCCTGGCAGGAGTAATCGTCAAATCGAGATGCCCCATCGTGGACGAATCGAAATCCGCCGGGGCACTGACATGTATCGTTGGCGCCTTCCTTTACGCTCCGCGGATCAGCGTGTCAGGCGGATCGGAAGGGTTACTCTGTCTGGCCGCGTCGAAGCCTCAGACATATCAGGCCACGCCAACACCCGCCGATCCACTGGCATATCTACCGGCGCCTTCCAATGCTGGTGCTGCTTGCGGCACCAGCACTTCCTCTCCCTATTATGGGTCATCCTCGGCAGTGAACATAACGCTCGGTGGGAATGTTACGTTCAATCCGGGCGTTTACTGCGGCGGAATATCGATCACGGCCGCGCTTGCTTCGACTATCAAGTTTAATCCCGGAACATACATACTCAAAGATGGGCCGGGTCTTCTTGGAATTACTTCCGGCGGCCTGAATATAACACTCAATCTGCTGACATCCATCAGTGGGGCTGGAGTCACGTTTTACAATGCCGGATCACACGGCAGTCTTATGGCGGTCGAGCCAATTACCGGGTCATCGTATCTCAGTCTCAGCAATGTGTCGCTTTCAGCGCCAACGAGCGGAACCTATTCCGGCATTCTCTTTTTCCAAGCTCACGGAATAACATCCAACGGTGTATTCGTTGCCAACCTAATCAATGACAGTAAATTGGAGGGGGCTATATATCTGCCTGACGGGGACGTGAGTTATGGTGTCAGCGCGTTGTCCTCTGCTTACAACATCCTGGTCGCCAAAGACATTCATTTGAATGTCGCGGTTGGAAGTGTATTCGGGGACGACTACTCAAGCTTGGAAGAGGGATCCCCATTGAACGGGAACAACGTCGCTCTTGTTCAATAACCACGAGAGATGACTGCGATGAGCCAGAAATCGAGCCTGGAACGGATTCTAAGTGACAGTGACGGCGCCAGCTTCATCGAACTGGCTCTCGTGCTGCCTTTGTTCCTCATGATGCTCGTTCCGGTGGTCGATCTTGGCCAAGGGTTCTATGCTGCTATTGAAGTTACTTCGGCAGCTCATGCAGGAGCGATGTACGGGGTAGAGAACCCGAGCGATACCGATGGCATGATCCAAGCTGCCAAAGCGGGCGCTTCTAATCTTTCCGATGTCACAGCAACAGCGGCTTATGGATGCGAGTGCTCGGATGGAACTTCCGCCGTTGCGTCGTGCGCCTCGACTCCAAGCTGCACCTATAACTATGTGTCATATGTAGATGTTACCGTTACGAGTCCTTATCGCACTGTCTTTGCCTATCCTGGTCTCCCCTCGTCAATGAACATTACCCGTGAATTTCGCCTGCGGGCAGGCGGGAATTAGCCATGAAACATTCCGGAGACACCACAAGCTACATTGCTCAATTTGAGTCGGCAGACGCCCATGGGCTGAGTGCACTGGGAGACGAGCGTGGAAGTGAGGCGGTTGAATTCGCATTAGCATTCTCTGTCTGGATGGCAATCGCCTTTATGGTCATGTACATCTCGTTCGCGCTCTATGCGGCCCATTTTGTGGTCAATGCGGCAGAAGAAGGAGCGCGCTATGGGAGTGTGAGAGGATCGAGTTGGGATAGTGCCTCCTGTAGCTCAAGCGCGTTGGACTGCACCGCCTCCAGTACTGATATTTCCAATTACGTGAAGGGCTCGGCACCTCCGGGATTATCGGCCTCGAACTTGAATGTCTCAACATCGTGGCCGGGGACAACATCTTCTGGCACTGCTTGCGATACAGCGGACGGATCGAATAGCCCCAACTGTATCGTGCAGGTGACGGTGAGCTACAAATCCAGCTTCCCTCTTCCATTTATCGCCAGCAGCCAGCGTCTCTTCTCAAGCACTGCCAAAATGACGATCGTCCGATGATCTGAACGGAGCGGTTAGCTCACTCTAGCGAGCATGTGCCCGTGTCATTTGCTGGATCTCGTCAGCAAGCAACTGGTATTGATCGGATGCGATGTAGTCAACACCAGAATCGATGGCAGCTTGCCATCGTGCACGTGCTGACGTGATATTCCCGAAGTTGTAGCTGTGGAACCAGCCGTGACAGCTGAGCTCATCTTCCGCGGCACCGTCGAGAGTGTAGAAGCGAATCCACAGTCCATTTGCATGAGCGTGTTCGACAAGCGCTCTGAGCCGGCGCACCTTCTCAGGAGTCCAATCGCCGGCGTGCTGCTGGCCCCCTGGCTCGACCACGCGCCAAGGGTTGTTCCACCAGCGTCGGTAGTTCGTGGCTTTCTCAGAGTCGATCACGTCGGGAGCCGCATGATAGTCCTTATCTGCGGTGTGCACGGCTCCGAATGCGAGCACGGGATCATTGGGCTCGAGCTGGTCATAAAATACGGCCTGCTGTTCATCCGCCTCGCCCGTGAGCACCAGAATAGGTCGGACCACCAGCGGCTGAACAACATTCGGGTCATTTCCTTTATGTGCTTCGGTAATCCAGGAACGATACTTCAAAAGAACCTCTCGCACCGCCGCGAGATGTTCTGGCTTGTTGTCTTTGAAGTCGAGATTCAAGGTGATGAGCGGCCACTTGCTACGATCTGCGACTTTCAGTGCGTGTTCAACAATGGGGCGAACGCGATCGAAGAAGTAATGATCCAAGGTTGGTTCGCGGCCGGTGATCGGGTCGCCGTGGGTAACGACGGACCAGCTTTGACCTGTTTTGGGGTCGGTGTACCAGCCAAGGTCTTGTTCGACGGCCAACGGGGTTCCTGCTGAGAGAGCTCGATCAATGCGGTTATGCCACCATTCTGAGTACGGATAGCAGTTGTGCGCATCCATTACAGAGCGTGCTCCGGGATGAGCGGCGCTAGGACTCTGCTGGGGAACGAGTGAGGTCGCGAACACAAATGCCAGCCCAATGATCCAGGGAATCTGGAGAAAAATATTGCGTCGTTTTTTGGAATGGTTTTCCACTCGGCTTCCCCTCGTCACCTAAGAAACTATACGTAATCAGGCGACCGCCCGCCTTATCTCTGCAACGCGGTCATTTCTCCAATCGCCACTTTAATCGGGTGTACGCGACCCGAAAACCTTTCCGCTCAGCGTTTCGCTGCGAATTCGAGCCGGCCTCCGCTACCATCATGGCCAAACCGCACCCGTGTTCAGCTGCGAAGCGCATGCGTTCCTGTAACAGCGCGGATTGCAATCCGCGCCGGCGGAACTCAGGGACAGTTGCCGCGCCTCCGAGTAGTGCCACGCCCTTATGAAGAATCAGCGCCCCCGCAGCTCCCGGCAATCCCCCGATCTCGGCAAGGAAGCATGGACTGTTCTCCCGCGCCACACACACTTGACCCATACCGACGAGGAACTCTTCAAGCTCGGGATGTTCGTGCGTCCACCCACGCGCGCTGATGCGGCTCCAAAGATCGGCATCGTCTTCGGCCACCGTGCGGACGCGAATGTTTGAAGGGAGTGGTTCGTCATCTACCTCGATCGCACGGTACATCACATTGCTGATCTCAACAGGCCGGTATTTGCGCTTGCAGAGCATCCCAAGGGTCTCGGTTCCCGCGAAGGGGCAGACCTCGTGCATGACTTCAGCGCCCCGATCTATCAAGAATTCTTCGATCTCATCCAGCGCTTCCGGCGTGAGGTCATCAAACAGGCCAAGTCCGAAAGTCTGGGTG
>Ga0157372_10004140_pt1 | contig 15528 bp, 26 predicted proteins | sample C55metaG_FD_115307 | JGI IMG/M metagenome (GOLD analysis project Ga0157372, IMG submission 115307) | Corn rhizosphere microbial communities from Kellogg Biological Station, Michigan, USA - C5-5 metaG | ecosystem: Host-associated > Plants > Roots > Rhizosphere > Soil | place: USA: Michigan... | reverse complement strand
TGTATTGCCCCACCAGGTGATCGTTGCTGACCTTCAGGTCCTGGTAGCGCGTCTTTAGTTTTTTGTACAGTTCACAAACACTTATTATCTGCTGATCCTTGAACTGGAGGCCAGCAGCGGCGTCGCCGGCCGCCTGCTCTGCTTTCTCCAGCTGCAGGCGCATGTCGTCAACTTCCTTCGTTAATCGAATTTTCGTATCAGCAAAGCGCTGTGTAGCGGTCACCAGTTTGTCGGTCATCTGGTCACGCAGCCGGTAGGCACGGCGTATGGCTATCCAGCAATACCCGGTGATCAGGAAAAGCCCGGCATTCATCAGTATCATGATTACAAAAAGGCGGTAGGGGGTCATATTTTAAGTTTTGCTTGTTTGTGTAAGGTGAATTTACCCCGCTCGTTTTTCACCACCAGCTGGGTATCCAGCAGGAACGTAATGCACTCTTTCGCCCAACGCTTGGGCTGGCTGTACGCCTGGTAGATCTCTGTCACCAGGACGGTATAGGTGAGCTCGATGCCACGGGCATCGAAGATCCTCCGGAGCGTGGCTTTGTGCTGATCCATATGCAGGTCCTCCGGCTTGATCTTCTCTTTGGGCCGAATGATGTTATTGAGGTGTCCTGCCTCTACCCATTGCCGCTCCTGGATGTTCCAGTAGATCTCGATTGGGTTCATGATGGCAGGATCTGCAGACCGGCTGGTCTTCGGGATCAGGGTATAGGTGGTCAGCTTATCGATGTCGTTCCTTTTGCACTCGATCACCGTCTGGCTGGCCCGGTCGGCCATGGCGCCAAAGTGCCCCACGGTGCTGCCCGTCGTCTTGCCGATATGCAGGATGGCTATGATCAGGCAATTGCCTTTTTTACTCCAGCGTTTCAGCATGTTCACCAGGTTCTTGCTCTCTGCTTCGTCGTTGTAGCTGTATAGCATATCCAGGACGCCGTCCAGGATAATGACGCCGATGTGCTGCATCGAGGTCACCAGGTACTCTACCGCCTGTATGATCGTCTTAGGTTCGTGCTCTCGCATATTCCAGCTGTGGAAATAGTGCGGCATCTTGTCCAGCTTTGCCATCTTTTTCATTTCACCGATCATTTTGTAATAGTCCCACTCCCCCTGCTCGGTGTCGATGTGGAGGATCTGGTAATGGTTCTCATCCAGGCGCATCTTCATGGTGAACATCTCGTTGCCGGTGAGGGCGGAGCTGACCATGGCGCTAATGAACCGGGACTTGCCAGCCTTCGGCAGGCCGGTCAGGGTTATAAAGTTTTGTCTGCTGCCAATGTTTTGATTTTGAATGGTGAATACGATTTGTTCGGCGGTCGGTTGTTTGTTGGGGTTATAGGCTGTTTGTTCAAGGATCTTCTCAATTTGTCTCGCCATGGGTTAATAGTGAAAGCTGGGCTTCAAGTTGGAACTGTGTGGCTGTCATCGCTTGGGTGGCATGCTGCAGCAATTCCCGTGTCTTTGGATTGGGCTGTCGGTTGAAGGCCCTCAGACAGGCGTCCCGGGCCTTCTGGACCAGTAGGATCCGCCGTTTGATTGTTTCAGATGGTAGCATATCGGTAAGTTTAACCTTTGAACGGTTTGGTGATCTTCTCCCGGGGGAGCTTCTTTTTAACCTGGAGGATCTCTTCCTCCAGGTAGTGGATAGCCGTATGTAGCTGGGCATTGTCCAGGTGCGTATGCGCCTGCAGCAAGGCCCGGCGAAGCATCCCAATACATTCCTTTTTAGTGCCGGGATCGCGGTCGATGGTGCTAGGCTTTTTCATGGTGCTGTCATTTTAGAAATTAACATGAATATTCGTATCAGGCAATCGCCGTGCAGCTTACACTGACCTTTGTGTGGACATTTGCCGTTTTCGCATTTAAATTTGTTCATAAGTATATGTTAAGAGATCCCCTGGTGACCTTTGGGTGCTTACTTCTTTGGGTGCTATCTCCACCGGGGAGTCTTATTTTCTCTCCAGTTGCCAATATCTTCCGCTGCAGCGCCTTTGGATAATGAATTGTCGAGCCGTTGCAGCCAGACCCATGTATCGGATGTTCGGCCGCGCACCTGGTTGAAGGCTTCTTTTTCTGAACCATCAGCATGATCTCTGAGTGCGCCAGCCCGATCGTATACGTCCTGCAGCTGCTGGATCATCTCTTGGATGTGTTCTCGATAGGTCATATGGTTGTTTTTGGTTTGATATGCCAGATAGCAACAGTGTCTCGATGTACCATGTGATCTAAGGGACGGCCTGGCCAATAACTGTAACTACTGGGAGTTACACCATCAAAATACTCTTGCGTGATCCACCTGCCCCAGCTGGGTGCGGTTGTGTCATAAACTGTTTTCATATCGGATTGTGTTGGGTACGAAATAAAAATGCCATCACTCTATCAAAGCGATGGCTATAATTAGTAAGTTCGTAAGACTATCGCATAGGCATATGCGATCGTTTACATACTGTTAATTATAAGACAAAAGAAGAGAAGGCAGAAACTCAATGGTTTGTTTTTCAGCCTTTAATCGCTGCTGCAGCTGCACGGAGGGCATTCCCCAACGACCCGTGTTCTTCCCGCAGCTTTGCGACCACTTCCGGTTCAACCCATACAGTAAACTGTTGTGTAGGCTTCAATCCCAGATCCTCACGGGAGGGACGACCAGCAGCAGTTTTACGAGGGCTCTTCTTCTTTCTTATTGCCATAGCTTGTATAGAATTCCACTACCAAAGTAGAAATAATTTTCAAATTTGCAAATTTGTTTTCTTCACATTTTGTGCAAATAAGTGTTAACTTTAGCGAAAAGCATGACCGTAGGCGAGCTGAGGTCGTTCCTCCAGGATATAGATGCCAATACCGAAGTGCTGATTCGCAACCATACTTATTACGCCCTCTTCCGTAGCCCAAAAGATGTCCTCCTTTGGGATGCGAAATATGTTGGAGATGGCGATTATAGTGTAGTAGACGTTCCTGGAGAGCCAGAACGGGTCCTCATCATTCAATAGTCAGCGATTATTGCGGAATTATCCCGATAGTTACCGCCGGCCTGCCAATAACAGCAGCGCCAAGATCCCAACCACAATCAGCCCGCCCGGCGTCCCCGGATGCCGGATGGCAATCCCTGCAGCACTGAACAACTGCAGGAGCGACGAGCTCATCATGGAGATCCCCTGATCGATATCCTGGTCGCTGATCAGGCTGGAGGCAGACGGCCCATTCTCGTGGTTGATAATGGCCCGTACAAGGCTGTGCAGGGTCCCTACGTCCTGGTTGAGCGCCTGGTCCGGATCAATGCCCGTATCTGCAGCCACGGCGGCTATATAAGCTCCAGTGTTATTCTCAGAAGGCGGAGCGTACCTGGTGACCAGGTCGCGGATCGTGCCGTACCCTTCCCGGATCTTGTTGGCGATATCGGTGCCCAGGGCGCGCAAACCCCAGCTGATGTCCTGGAAAACAACAAAGCCGCCATTCTCCCCCGTCATACCCTGCCAGGCGTCACCTGGCCGGATATTGCCCGGATTGTTATTACGCAGACCGATCGGCAGGTCTGACCGTCCAATGAAAGATTGTGCCATGGTCAATTATTGAGACTGACCGTAGGCCCTATGCCCGCAGCGACCTTTTGTGTCGTCAAGTTATAGAGAATCCCCACTGTCAGTAGTTTGTTGAAGAACGAAAAGGACAGCCCGACAGCCGTCACCCCGGAAATATCCCTCGGTGCAAATTGCCCACCGGCATATCCCTCCAGGTTCACGCTCCAGTCCGTATACCATTTCCCAGTTGAGCTGCGAAAGGTGTCATGCTCATAAGCGATGCCGGCACCGGTGAATATGGCGCTGTTGGGCAGCGCATAGAGCACGGTCGGCCCTACGAACCTGAAGCCGGTGAATGTAGAATCAGCTGCAGGACCTGCAGGCGCGATGAAAATCGAATCGGCTTCAGGATGGAAAACCTTGTTCACCTGGTGAGCTCGAGGGAGCGGCTTGAAAATAGATTGTCCCGCTGCGACGTGTGCAAAGATCAGTAAGGTAGCAAGTGTAAGTAACTTCATATAGTGTTATTTTTCGTCGTAATAGGTGCGGACAAAATCGATTGCCTGAGAAAGAGTTTTGAAGACAAAGATCCCGGAGAGTTCATCCTCTTTGGCTTGCTGCTGCTGTTCTTCCTGGATTTTTTTCATGATAGGGTCGTCATCGTCATCGCTATTGATGCTCTTCAATACGGGACCCAATATGTCTGCAACAGCTTTCATGGCTTCTCCTGAATTTTTGGGTGCATCGAGCCGTGTATTGACCATATAGCCATTGTTGACTTTGGTCATTTCGATCCGTTGATTTCTATTCATAATAAATAATTTTTACTAACGGTCCACCAGCTGCCGGCGGACCTCAGCTGGCCCGGGATCTGCCGGCCAGGCCTGGCAACCTGGTCAGATGGTCGTTTCGAACAAAATCCGCGCTGGACGTGGATTTTAGCAAACGGTCTGAAACATTGAAAAAACAGCCGTTCGTCCAGCACGGAATATCTTCGGTTATACAAGCCAGCATTTCGGATCAACAGCCGCAAAAGGCGATAGCGATCAAAATGCACCACAAGGCTACCGCCCAAAGGGCTGCATATCCCAATGCCCTCATCGCTTCTTTGACGGTTCTGAACATAACAATATCCCCTGGTGACCTTTAGGTGTTATCCTGCAGCGACTCCATTATCCGCAACGATCCCCTGGTGACCTATAGGTGCTGTATTTCTGTTCTGCGGAAAAGAGTGGAGCCGGCCCTGGATATAGAGCTGCAGCTCGTGGATCTTGGCTGCTGTCTCGAGCGTTTTGAACATGCCGTTACCCGCGCATTGATCCAGGATCTGCTTCAGCATGTCGAGGGCTTGTTGATCGTTCATATAAGTGATTTAGGTGTACAAGGGGATTTTATAGGTGACAGCGCCGATCTTCACCGATGCCCAGCTGACCGGGTCGCCCAGAAAGTTTGCGTCGCTGGTGCCATAGAAATTGACAATAGCAGCGCCGGCAGTAGTTGCCGGTGCTGCTGCCGCATCAGTGCCCATCAGGACCGGCTCCCGGGTGGCTACCTTGGTGAAAAAGAGATCCGTGCCGTCAAACTCCATCGCGCCCGCTTCGGGGACGGTCAGGTTCACGCCGGCATTGAACTTTAGCGGTGCCGTCCCTGCAGCAGCTGTTCCTGCAGCAATGTCGATCTGGGCCGTAGGAGCAGCTGAGCTGCCTACCCGTAGCCGAATACTGTCCCACACACGTACATCCGTTTTGTTCACCTGGAGGATCTCGGCTGCCGCCACGCCGTTGATGAAGTTGGCCACTTGCGCGGATCCTGCATCGTTTTGAATCACATCGAGGGGACGAAGGCCTGCAATGTAGTTCTGGAGTATGGTGTAGCCGTTAACGGTAAGTACACGCGAGGCTGCAGCGGAGGTATCTCCGATCGTGACCCGATCGACGAACCGGGTGATCGCTCCATCAGCCAGGGCCAGGCTGGGCCGTCCGAAAATAATCTCCGATACTTCATTAGTGATCTGCAGGTCCCAGTTCGGTCCAGGATAAGCAATACCGTTGACGGGCGTCTTCAGCGATCCGAGCCGGATCGAAGGGAAGTTCGTGGTGCCGGCAACATTGTTGAGCAGGCGCATTTGTCCGCCATCGGCATTGATGAACCCCCACGTCTCTGTAGGATCATTCCAGCTGTTGAAGGTGATGCCGGCACCGAGTGATATCCAGGCCGGCACGGTGACGCCTGTCTTATCGACATAAGCGCTCCACAGCCGGCGACGTACGCCGGACTGATCGGTAAATTCGGGGAGATGGAATTCGAACTGATAAGGAACCCCCGATCCGATATCTTCAAAGTGTGTCTCCGTGCGGAAAGTAAATGCTGCTTCATTGGCATTGCGCCGGCCAGCACCCGTGGTTGAGTTGTAACTCCAGGGAATGCCTACCACATTCGGCCGGCCGGAAGGATTAACCGCAAAGATCCCCCATCCGGTAGAAAATAAGTTCGCTTCACCGAAGCCCGGATATACAGTACCGTAATTGTTGGGTTGCCCCATCCACATCAGGTAATCGTTACCGCTGGCCGCGCCGCCCTGGACAAAAGAGCTATCCGGCTCCAGCGTGAAATTGCCGTTGCTGCCGAGCAGGTTCAGAAAAAACCCGCCCATGGGGATCTCCCGATTAGAGAGCAGGATAGCCGGATCGCCGGTCTGTCCCACGTCTTGTCCGAGTACGAGTGTGTTGGGATCGATCGTGGATATAGATAGTCCGTTGTTGCCGTCGTTTGCACCTACGGTGACATTGACATTCGCGGGACCGGAATATGATATAGGCATTGCTTGAGAAATTACTGATTGGGGAGATAATATTGTTCCGTGACAACGGCAAAGTCATCCTGGACATACCCGACCGGTACCGACGCGGGTGTCCGGAAATCGATGTAGTACTTACCCACGAGGACCTCCTGTGGCCAGGCGGAGAATATTTTCGTCTCTGCCGGCACCAGCGGATCATTGTTGATCAGCAGAATCGAATTGCCGGCATTTTTCACGGCGAGGCAATTGGACAGCTGATCGAGTGTGATCTTCGTGGGAGTCGTATAAGCGTTTGTGCGGGATGTCTGTTTACGCATGATCAAAAGGCTTTTGAGATGACGGCCTTTCCAATGCCCACTGCAACCAGGCCGCCGATGAGCCAGGGCACATATTTGTCGACCAGCTTTTCCAGGGTGGAAGGAGCGGTCCCATTCTTCAGCGCCGTTGCTTGTGCGACGGTCAGCACGCCGGCATCAGCCAATGCCTGGAAGTTGAAATAATCCGGATTGTGGGGTGTATAGTAATAACCCTGGCTATCGCCAATATCCGAATTACCCGGCAGCGGCTCGAACATCCACCACAAACCAGCTCTTCCCTGGCTGGGGTCCGGATTAAGATAAGAGAATACGATCCCCACCGGGTTGCCGGCTGAGATATAGCCGGAAGGCTGGGCATTATCACTGGCCTGATCATATACGGGCACACGCATAGCGGCCGTCAAGGTTTTGCCAATGATGTCGCCGGCATTGACAGTGGTGGTTGCTCCCATTCCTATGCCTGCCATATTGGAGCTGTCATTACCGCTGGGATCGTAGCTGCTGTATGTCCCGGAGGAAGTGTTTTCGTTGGCGCTCGAGGTATTCCAGGATCCGAATAGGTCCTTTGCCCAGTCGAAGATGCTGGAAATGTTCCCAGGGGTCAAAATAGAGCTGATTGGCGAGCTGCTGGACGTTGGAGTAGGATAAGTGGTCGTTCCCGGATAAGGGCTGTATGCCGGCTGTTTAGGCTTTAACAGCAGATATGCGCCAATGCCCAAGGCCGCTATCGGGATCAGGTTGGAAGATCCGCTGCGGGTAGCGCCCATTTTGGCCCGGGGTTTACCCGTCGAGGCGATGACAGCAACCCCTGCCAGGATCCACCAGGGTGAGATCTTTGTTTTGGCCGGCGCGGTCACTACCGCCGCCTCGAGGGAGGCGGCATCCTGCTCCAGCTGGATCTGCCCCGACTCCTGGACATCGATGGCGGGCACGGTAGTGGGTGAATAGCCAACGCTGGTGACGGTGATTTGATCGTCGTAGCCGGATAGGTTCAGGATGAAATCCCCTCCAACGCCCGCCGCCCCCACTGGCTGTCCATTGACAGCCAGTGTAGCCGACGGTACACCCTGCCCGGTAGCCATATCATAGACTGTTCCCGATACCTGGATCATAAGAAGGTATTTAGCATCATGATGAGACTGTTGTACTTGACAGGCTTTTCCTGGGCCAGCTTGGCGATCGCGGCCAGGTGATCACCGAGTTTCGGGTCGATGCCAGCCAGGATGGCGACGCTGTTGTTAATCTTGTCATACTGGTCCTGTGTGATCTCCCGGATCGGTCCGGCTTGCGGTTGACCATTGTTGCCCATTGCGCCTATTTGTTTGTCTGCCATAGGTTGCATGTTTTCGGTGAATGTATCGATCCATCCCAGGATCTTCTCCCCTACCTTTTCCTGGATCCGGGGGTTGTCCAGCAGCCGGTCAAGCATACCGAGCAGACCGGAAGGCTTGCTGCCGATTGCTTCTGTGTCTTCTTCGTCTTCGTCCTCTGGTTGATCCATCAGCAGGGCTAGCTTTGCTTCGATCTGATCGAACCGGTCCTCGAGGCGGGCATACCCTTCCCGCCGGCTGATCGAGCCAGGCGCGGGATATTCTTCCTGGTCGAACAGCGTCACATTATACCGGAAATCCGGTTCGGTCGAGGCCTTGATCTTTTTGCGATCAATTACATCTTCGTACAGGCATAGCGTATAGGTCGCGATCGTATTGCTCTTCTCCATGCTTTTGAGCAGCCCTTGCAGCAGCTGCTGTGATTCGGAGAAATCCTTGCCGGCATGTTTATGCAGCAGATTGCGATCGCAGAACAGCGCCCATGCAGCGATTTGGCAATTGTTAAAGGCCTGCATGATCGACGGGGTGCCTCTGAATTGTACGGGTTGTGCCATTAGCGCGATGCGTTGCCGAAGTTTGCATAGTTGGCGGCCTGCACTTTTCTGATCTTTGACATCGTGCCGGCTGGCAACCGTAAATAATGGATACCGAACTCAAAGGAGAAAGTGCCGCTACCACCCGTATTCCAACCGTTGGATGCTGGGTTCTGCAGCTTGCACTTGTCCCAGGAGACCTGGATATTGTCGAACACCTGCAGATCGCGGACATAAGGGACGACGTTGCCGGATCCATCTACGGAGATCGCCCGGTGCATATCGACGAGGGGCATCTTATACTCCGCTTCGTCGCCATCGACATACCAGATCGCTTGTGTGGCGATCAGCTGGGCGACCGTCGGCATGGTATTACCCGATTGGGAGAGCGCCCGGTCAAATTGCGTGTACGTCTCAATGGCCTGGATCACGATATCGAAATCCTGGTCGCTGCGCAGATCCGGTTGATCGGGGAAGGCGATCTCGTCCTTCGTGTAGCTGTTGGGAATGATCACCTCCACCAGGCTGAAGCGTGTTGTTCCAAAGTATCTGGGGAACATAGTTAAAAATTAAAATTGAAAAAGACCAGGAGCGATCATGCGCTCCTGGTGATAGGTGGCCATGGTTTCCAGTAGGAAATCTCTTACTGCACGCTGGTCGAGTTCTGGGCCAGGACGCCGCGCATGTACAGCACGATCCGGCTGTTGGCCTGGATCGCAGCAAATGAGTTGGGCATCGTGATCGTGAAGATCGAATTGCGCGATCCGATGACCAGCCAGTTGGGCTCCGTGGGATAGAACACGTCATCCCGTCCGCTGATCTGGTCTACCGGGCTGTTGGTTGCAGCTGTCAGCTGCGTCTGGTTCACGCAGCGGGAGCGGTATACATCCCATGCCGGCACCACGATCTTCTTATTGACCTCCAGCTTCAGGTAGCTGTTGTACAGCGTCTCTGCGGAAGTGGCTGCATTCGCCGTGCTGAAAATGTTCGGATTGGGCCAGCTGAGCAGGGGCACATTGCTCGCCGTCGAGCTGCCCGGAATGAACCAGAATACGCCACATTCGGCCACGACAAAGCTATCCTGGAGGGTCAGCCGCTGTTCGGTGTTAAACTGATTATTCTGGTTCTGGATGGTGTTGAAAGTCCAGGTCGTATTGGATGTGGTAGCCGCTACCTCCAGGCGGAGATAGCTTTGGGTGAGCACAGCATCTGCCAGGCTGAGGCCTGCATTGCGCATAATATTTTTCGCATTGGCGAAGATGAGCCGCTGACCGGCGGTATTCACTGACATAATTTTCCTTTTGTGGTAAGTGGTAAATGGTTTTAACAGGATATCCAGATCAATCCTCGTACATCAATGCGCCCATCATCATCTGCTGCTCCTCGTAAGGCATCTCACCGACGTTCTGGTTCAGGTACGGCCGGCCGGCAGCACCGATGGCCAGCTGGTTGGGAGAGATCGCATTACGCTGTAGCGCCACGCGGGCTGGCATCGGCATCGCCCCTACCCCACTGATCACTTGGAACCCTCTCATGAGGTTGATTGTGCCCACGGCCAGCAGCCCGTCTGCAGCGATATCGACATACGGTGCCATGGAGGCAGGCAAAAATCGCTTAGCCAGGCCTGGACCAAAGAAACCGGCGACCGCCTCGATGGTACCCAGCGTCTTTACGCTCATGGTGGGCTTGTTCTTTTTCACCAGGTTGTCGAGGAAAGCCACCCCCGCAATAGCGACCAGTTTCATCGCGGGAGAATCTTTCCCGATCGCTCCCATGCGATGCCGGCGACGTCTGGTACCACCGGATTTCTTTTTGTGTTTCTTCTTGGCCATAATACGTGTTTTGTATTGATAAAAATGTTACTTCAGTTTGTTGAGCTCGATCCGCTTCAGCCGCACCTTTTTGGTCAGCTTATTGCGTTCCGATTTTATTGTAGCCTGGTCGCGGGCCAGCAGCATCCATGCCAGCTGCTCTTCGAGCTGTTTACGCGCCTGGCTCTTGTGATAGGCGACAGTCCCCAATGCTTTGGCTGCAGGAGCGGCCTTACCTACCTTTCCCTTTTTGGCCGGCCGGCTTTTTTTCGGAGCAACAGCACGCTTCGATGTTTTTTTCCTGGCCCGGGCTGCCGCCTTGACGTAGTCGGTCCACGCGTTGTACATATGCGGATGCTTTGCCCGTAATTTCTTTGCTTCTTTAAACAGGGTATTGGTTGCCATGGTTAATAGTTAATGACGCCAAACACACTTGGATACTTGCTTTTGATATATTGCCAATCAGCGTAACACTGCGGATACGTACCGGGTCCGGATGAGGGGCAATAACCATAGCTCGTACCATCGGGCTTTTGATACGCCCAGACATGGATGACATTGGATAGCCGGACAATATCCGCTTCAGGGGCTGTCTGCGCCCACTGCAGCTGTGGGCTGCCGTGGCCAAACTGTGTCATAGCCCAATTCTGGATATAGGTCCGCGCGTCCGATACAGTCGCCGTATTGTCCATTGATGATCCAGGCAAAAGGGGTTGTCCCTGGGATCGTTTATACAACAGATACCCGCCCGCTGCTAAGAGCAACAAGCCCAGCGGAAACCCGCCTTTCTTACCCATTGCTCTTTTGGCCATCGTCGTTCGTTTTTGCTGCCTTAAGTGAATGGCTTTCCAAAAAGACGAATTCCCCGTCCTCAGCGATGGACGCCTCTGCTTCTCTGTGGTTATTAAAAGTGCCGGGTAGGATCTTCAGCAGTTGGATTTCCTGGGGACCTTCTACGATTTGTATGACTCTGATCTTGGCCATTGGTTAGTTTTTTTTCATTAAAAAATATACGCCTGTTCCTATGATGAGCCAGGGCAGCAGCTTACTGCTGGACAGGCCTGGCAATACCGTTGAGGGTTGTTGTTGCTGTTGATAATTCTGCAGCTGCTGTGAAGACAGGTTCACATTTGTATTGCCGCCACCTCCGCCCGTCTCACTGGCCACAATAGAGGATGCAATACCCCCACTGCCCGGTAATACCAGATTAGCGCCTACACCTATCAGCGCAGGCACGACGTCGTTGAGGCCGATCAAAAAACTGTCAAAGCCGCCTGGTTGCGGTGGATACTGCAGAAAATCCTTTTCTGTGTTGCCGAGTATGACCTGTCGCAAAAAAGGATTGGTTGCTATATCTATATCCGCCATTCCACTCCCCCATCCGTGAATGCTCCAGTAGATATTGTAAGGCTTCGGAGCATATTGAATGATGAGCGGCTGCAAAGCTTTTTGCACCCAAGCCTTTTCCGCAGTGGTAAGCACTCGCATGTTATCGCGCAGCAATAATTTGTGATCAGTAGTAAGCACAGGCCGGGGAATATTGGAAGGGTAGCCAGCGGGGACGGGTAGATACTGATCACCGGTAGCGCCCATGGCATCATACCCGCAGCTGCAGTCCTGTCCTGGACAACCCATTTTTTGTTCGTGGGTGAGCGTATCGATCGTGCGTGTAATGGCTTTTGTATAGGGCAAATGATAATCGAACCAGTTAAGGACGGGATCGATCCAGATCTCCTTTCCACCGGGCTGCCGTAGTACCACAAAAACATGATGGGTGACCTCGCCGCGGCTGCTCGTATAATCGGCAAACCGGTAGGCCCAATCAAGCGGCACGCCTTGTCGTTTGAGCCCGTCCAGGACGCCGGCAATGAAAGAGGCGTAGTGCTTGCAATCTCCTTCCCCTTCCGAGAGGATCCGGGCAGGGGACCGAACCGTCTGCTTTTCTTCATCCTCGACGACATAGCGGACATGCCGACGACAAAACTCCCACAGCGCATAGGCGATGTCTCTATCACTGCCCACGTAAAACTCGTGGGCCAGCCGGTCGTATTGGGGTACATGCTTTTTGTGGTAATGCGTAAGACAGCGGATAATATCCTGCACATCCTGATCAGCCTTGATCATGATCGACCGGTTACGCAGCGGTACAGCGGCCAGTATGGCATTGCGGGTGGTTGTCATGGGATAGCCGCTTGAAAGTGAAGGTTGACCGGTAAAGTAATGCCATTGACATTGGCACTACCGGTGTAGGCTATGCTAAGGCTTTGCCCGCTTTGTTTGAGCTCGTTCAGTAATGTAAATAGCAGACCGAGGTAATTCGGCGTGTATTGCAGGATAACCGGCGTGGTGGTTTGCGGCGCGATCACCTTGGGCAGATCGCCCGGCGGCAGGCCAACGATGCCCACATTATTGCCATTGACAGCAAGAGAACCGGAGAGCGCATTGAGGGTGAGATCGCCTGCAGTGGGATTGAGGACGCCGATTTGCACCTGGAGCGATCCGCCGTCCCAGCTTGCGCCGGTTGGCTGGAATTGCAGGCTTTGGGCGGTATTGGCTTTGGAAAGCAGCCAGAGCGCCACGGCACCACCGAGAATTAATAGACCATCGTCCATGCAGAGGATTTTAGCACGAGGCCACGACGGACGAACGATCTACGAACGGTGAATGTAAGAAAAAGGGAAGATAACGGCGAAGAACAAGCGAACGGAGAATTTTTTGTTTGTGTAAATTTCAACCACCTCGCGTCCTGTGCGTCGCGGTCCGCGTAGGTTTACACCGTAGCGGCCGCGAACGCCTGCGCGAAGGTAAGGAAAATAATTGATATTTGGATGGAAAAAAACGTTTTTTTATCCACAAAATGGTCTCAATGCGATGCACGTGAAGGTCACCAGGGGATATATAAGGGTCTCAAACCCGCTACAGCACTGTATTACAACAAAAATCCCCGTCGTAGACACGACGAGGATAACTTTAACAACTCGTGATCGTAAGTCTGAATGACCTACATCATTTTGGATGCAGATACCTGCGGAAAGCAAAGACGCCGGCACGTGGTGGTTCTGCCCAGTAATAGTTTATATAGTCAGCGCCGGGGAAGGTTTGTGCAAAGGTCTCGAACTTTTTAAGTTTGGGCTCCTGGTTCTTGATGCGATGGAACTTTTTGAAGTGATCCCTTCCATCCAGGTAGATGTGTATGATCGCATTGAGATAGTCAGCCATGGGTAAAGGTAAATTCTATTTTGGTGATCGAGCGTGCATCCTCAGGTAGTGGCCCTTCTTTCCCTTTGTATTTGAAAAATAGCACCGCCATGGCCTGATGCCAGAATTCTACCTCGTAAGGGACAATGCTGTAATGTTCATCGCCCGTATAAACATTTGCAGTGACGTGAATGGTGTTATTACTCATCGTCTGAAAAATTAAAAGTTAAACCGACGATCCTGCCGCCGTCGGTCCGGTTATTCCAGACCAGGTCACGCACCTGTTCCCACTCCTTTGTCTTTTGCATCCCTTGCAGGCAGAGTGCCCAATACTCGATCTCATAGACGATCGACTTGAAAGATTTGACGCCGCGGATCTCATAGCCAACCACGGCGCTTGTTTTAATTTTTTTGGCGGGTTCCATTCGTGTAAGTTTGAAAAAGAGGCCCGGATAGAGATCCAGGCCGGAAATTTTGACCTTTCTAATATTGCCCGCGGTAGCATTACACGCGGGTCAGTCTAATATCCACTCGCGTCCACGTGCTGCGAGCATGCACGGCCTCCGCACATCGCCCAGAGACAGGCTTAGCTCCTATAGACATAGGGTGCAGGTGTTAAACCTTATCCTGTGAAACCATCGTTGTCACCAGGTGGGGATGGTGACGTTAATATTTTTTTCTCGGCATCTTCGATCAGTTGCGTGTTGAGGGCGGCAATGGCGTCCTGGAGCAATTTGATCGCCTCCTGCCGGCTGATCCATTGGCTACCGGCGATGATGGGGAAAGCCTGCTTTGCCGCGTGGTCATAGTGTATCCCGATGCCCAAAAAGATCACAGCCGCATTTTCGTTCATTGCAAACTCGATCGATTGACAGCGGCCGCGGTTCATCTGTAGGATCTCGTGTAGGCTCTTATTGACTTCCCTGATCAAGCGTTCCTTTTCCATTCTGTATAGTTTAAAGCGGATCGATGCCGATCTGCAGGCATTCGTCGATCAGCTGTGATAGTGACATGCTCAAAAGGTCCTTTTTCAGGAGCGGACCCACGCCGTAATCGAAAGCCTCCCGGTTCATATACCATATAGGTGCAAAGAGGTAATAGATCACCCATTGGCATAGGAGCTCTTCGTCTTCTTTGTCAGGCAGCTGGTCGGCCACTATTGCCCGGCAACGCTTCAGCCATTTTTCCTGTAAGGTCTCACCGTTATAAGTAATGTTCTCCATCCGCACCGGTACACCTCCAGGATAAGCCGGTTGTCCCAGCCATTTGGGGACGATCAGTAATTCGGTTAATTGTTCGTAGGTCATGTGTTTATTGTATATTTGACTTACCCAGGGGATGTACTACATCCTTCAGCATTAAGCCCCCTCCGTGGGGCTTTGCTGTTGGTACCGTTGGAAATCATGTAGATAAGCGTCAACATTATTGCCTGGCTGATCTAATCCAGGATCCATACTCTCTGGCTCCTGAACACATGCGCTACATAAGTCATCATCCACCCAATAGCACGGCCTTCCTGTTTTTTTTATACACTGTCTGCAATCTAAATCGGTACACCCGCACTTTCTGCAGCGGCGTTCGGGAAGGGGGTCAAATGGATCTTCGTTGAACATGATTGTGATTTTTAAAAGTTATTGGTATTTTGCTGTTCCTGCAGGTATCGGTCCAGGAATATTTTGGCGGTCGCAATTCTGGCATCGATTCCTGTTGAATATCTGGCAATTAATAACCACCTTCTATTCCGATGTTGTCGAAGGATCCCGACGTTGCAGGTCTGGTCATCTTTGAGAAAAAACCGCACCTTTAACGAAGATTTCCCTTCAGCTATAAAATAGTAATCCACTACGGCGCACTTATGTGGGCATGTCTCCATCGGGCTGCATTTTATCGACTAGCGAATTGTATTGCCCCACCAGGTGATCGTTGCTGACCTTCAGGTCCTGGTAGCGCGTCTTTAGTTTTTTGTACAGTTCACAAACACTTATTATCTGCTGATCCTTGAACTGGAGGCCAGCAGCGGCGT
>Ga0157372_10004139_pt1 | contig 15532 bp, 11 predicted proteins | sample C55metaG_FD_115307 | JGI IMG/M metagenome (GOLD analysis project Ga0157372, IMG submission 115307) | Corn rhizosphere microbial communities from Kellogg Biological Station, Michigan, USA - C5-5 metaG | ecosystem: Host-associated > Plants > Roots > Rhizosphere > Soil | place: USA: Michigan... | reverse complement strand
CTGACCGGAACCGTCAAGGAGATGTCGTCCCCCTCGCGGTGGAAGACGGGATGGTCTCCCGTGCGAACAATCACAAAGAGGTCGCCTGCTGTGCCCCCGTGGGCTCCAGCATTGCCTTTCCCCGGCAAACGTATGCGCTGGCCATCCCGCGTCCCTGCTTTGATTCGGACTTCGAGCGGTTCGGTCTTGGAGATCGTCCCTTCGCCATGGCAGGTGGGGCACATGGTCAAATTCTTGCCAGTGCCGTGGCACCGGGGACATTGCACGTTGAACTTCATCCGCCCGCCCGTTTGGGTGATCTGGCCCGTGCCGTTGCACTGCGGACATTTTCCGGGAGCTTCTAACGCGCCCTGGCCATGACAAGTCGAGCACACGTCTTGCCTTGTGATGTTGAGACGCATTACGCCGCCGCGAATGGCCGTCCAGAAAGGCACGTTCACCTGATATTCCAGATCGGTACCCGGCTCGGGACCTTCTTCGGCCGCCGCGGCGCCCCGTCCTCCGCCAAACATTGAAGAGAAAATGTCGCGGAAGCTTCCTGTGCCCGCTGAAGTTTTCTGGTTCCGTCCAGCGTTGTTGATAAAGTCAGAGAAATCGAACCCGCCAAAATCGAATTGAGCCCCTTGGCTTCCTCCTCCGCCGGACTGAGCTCCGGGCGGAAAGCCGCCGCCGAATCCTCCGCCAGGACCGCCGGCCCGGGCATACGCTTCGGCCGTAGCTGGATCGATGTTGTCGGAGTAGAAGCCGACCTGGTCGTATATCTTGCGCTTCTTGGGATCGCTGAGAACGTCGTTGGCCTCGGAGATCGCCTTGAATTTCTCTTCAGCGGATTTATCTCCAGGGTTGACGTCAGGGTGATACTTCCGCGCCAGCTTGCGAAAAGCTTTGCGGATCTCCTCAGCGGAGGCGGATTTCTTCACGCCCAGGAGCTCGTAATAATCTTTTTTGGTCGTCGTTGCCATTGCAGAAAAAATTCGCGGCTTTACTCCTCGCTATAGATCGGTTGCCCCGAGTCAGGGTCGATGCGCACGAACACCGGAAATTGCTCGCCGTTAACTCTCGGGAACACCAGCTTATACCGTTTGCTTTCGCTGATATCGATCCCCTGCGTAATGGGCGCCAAAGCCCTGAAGTCGTCCCGAAAACGTTCCATCACTTCTACCACCACTCCCTTGCACCGTGAAGTTAAGAGCCACATCCACTCGCAGCGGATCGATCCTGTCCACTTGAACTTTCCCGCTGCCGTCGAGCAGCGACGTGGCGTGCTCGAGCTTCCCTTGCAGCCACGTCTCTAGTTCCTCGTCTTCCAGTCCGCTGTTGAGAATGTCGGAACGTCCCATTTTTATTGTGACCCAAAAACTCTTCATAGCAGCACATGAGCAAGCTTCAGTTCACAATTTTTCGCTTTTCTTTGTCTTCCACCAACACTCTCACGTCCTCGAATTCGGACGCGTCTTCGTAGACCGGAACGGCTCTGGGGCCGCTGGGCGTATCCACAAAGACCAACCACTGGCTCGTATCTTCGGCGAGATCCAAAAAATAGGTTTGATCATTCACCTGGAAATTCAATTAAAGTCACCCCCAAAAAGTTGCCACGGATTACAGCGAATTTGACAGATTCAATCCGTGCATATCCGCGTTAATCCGTGGCTGTATTCGCGCTTACTTCTTCGGTTCGACGTCCACGTACTCGGCGTCGATCACCCCTTCGTCTTTCTTCTGGCCCCCGCCATCCGCACCCGGCTGAGGTCCAGCGCCCGGACCTGCGCCCGGGCCCGCCTGCGCTCCGCCCGCGGGCTGAGCCGCTTTGTACATCTGCTCAGCCAGCTTGTGCGAGGCGGTAGTCAGGCTTTCGCGCGCCTTGTCCATCTGCCCCTTGTCGTTCGACTCGAGCGCCTTCTTGGCATCAGCCAGAGCGTTTTCGACATCTCCACGTTCCGAGCCGGAGATCTTATCGCCGTGCTCGCGCAGCATCTTCTCGATGTTGTAGACCATCGTGTCGAGCTGGTTCTTGGCCTCGATCGACTCGCGCGCTGCCTTGTCTTCGGCCGCGTGCGCGTCGGCTTCTTTCGCCATGCGCTCGACCTCGTCCTTCGACAGGCCCGAAGATGACGTGATCGTGATCTTCTGGTCCTTCTGCGTGGCCGTGTCTTTCGCGGTCACGTTCAGAATGCCGTTGGCGTCGATGTCGAACGTCACTTCGATCTGTGGCACGCCACGGGGTGCAGGCGGAATACCGGTCAAGTGGAACTTGCCGAGAGTCCGGTTCTGCGCCGCCATGGGGCGTTCACCCTGCAGCACGTGAACCTCGACTGAGGTCTGGCTGTCAGCCGCAGTTGAAAACGTCTCCGTCTTCTTGGTCGGAATCGTCGTGTTGCGCGGGATCATCGGCGTAGATACGCCGCCCAGCGTCTCGATCGACAACGTCAGCGGGGTAACGTCGAGCAGAAGCAGATCTTTCACTTCGCCCTTGAGCACGCCGCCTTGGATGGCCGCCCCGACCGCCACCACTTCATCCGGGTTGACGCCCTTATGGCCTTCGCGTCCGAAGAGCTCTTTCACCAGCTGCTGAATGCGGGGCATGCGGGTCTGTCCGCCAACCAGCACAACTTCATTAATCTTGCTGGTATCAACACCGGCGTCCTTCATGCACTGCTTGCACGGACCCACAGAGCGCTGGATGATGTCTTCGATCATCGATTCCAGCTTTGCCCGGGTCAACTTCTTGACCAAGTGCTTGGGACCGCTGGCATCCGCCGTGATGAACGGCAGATTGATTTCCGTCTCCATGGTGGTCGAGAGCTCGATCTTGGCGCGCTCGGCCGCGTCACGCAGTCGCTGTAGGGCCATCTCGTTGCCCTTGCCGCGCAGGTCGAGACCTTCATCCTTCTTGAACTCGTCGATCAGCCAATCCACCAGGCGCTGGTCGATGTTGTCGCCGCCGAGGTGAGTGTCACCGTTGGTGGCCTTCACTTCGATCACACCCTCGCCCACTTCCAGAATCGAAATGTCGAATGTTCCGCCGCCAAAGTCGTAGACGGCAATGGTCTCGTCCTTGCCTTTATCAAGACCATAGGCGAGCGCGGCTGCCGTGGGCTCGTTGATGATTCGCTTTACTTCGAGGCCGGCAATTTGTCCCGCATCTTTCGTCGCCTGCCGCTGCGCGTCGTTGAAATACGCCGGAACGGTGATGACCGCTTCCGTGACTTTCTCACCGAGATAATCTTCCGCCGCCTTCTTCAGCTTTTGCAGAATCAGTGCCGAAATTTGCGGTGGCGTATGTTCCTTGCCTTGCGCTAGAACCGCAACGTGATCGCCCGACTGGACGACCTTGTAGGGAACCATCTTGATTTCTTCTGTGACTTCGTCATAGCGGCGTCCCATAAACCGCTTGATCGAATAGACGGTGTTCTCCGGGTTGGTAATAGCCTGCCGCTTGGCGACTTGGCCTACCAGACGTTCGCCGGTTTTAGTGAAACCGACTACCGAGGGCGTAGTGCGCCCTCCCTCTTCGTTGGGGATGACCTTGGGCTCTCCACCTTCCATGACTGCTACGCAGGAATTGGAGGTGCCGAGGTCAATTCCGATAATCTTTGCCATTGGATGCTGCCTCCTAAAACTTTAAGTCCTTTGTAATCAACGTATATACCATTGCGCCGACAACTATCCTAGAACTTGAGTGGATCGTTGTCAAGTTTTAGATGATCCATGGATGCTTAAGGTTGCGGCATTTTGGAAAGGAAGCTCCAGTGGATTCTGGATTACACCGCCGCAGCGGCGAGGGTTCTACGGAGCTTTGCAGGCTGCCTCAAAATCGGAATACGAGCCGGGCTGAAGAGTCACGGATACGATCTCCCCCATGTAGGCCCGCTCCTTGCCGCCTCCGCGATAAACACTTCCATCAGGTTCAAAGTTGCGCTGGATGCTGCTGTGGTCATCCATAACGAGGTTAGGATTTTGCCAGTGTCCGCGTAGTTCAAGCCTCGGTCTGTGGTCGTATCCCTGACTAAACGTGAATACCGGGCGGTAATGCATATACAACCCGATCTTCTCTCCATCCGTATTGAGATTCAGGCCTCGACGCATGCTACCGCCCAGCGTCATTCGGAAGATTTCATGCAGGGGGGAACAGAGGTAGGCTTGCCCCGTAACAGCGGATTCTGGCACGATTCTCTGTCCCGAAGGTGTGGGATAGAAGTACACATAGACCACGTACTTCCCGCTCTTGCCGTGTGTCGTGCCGACACCTTGCCACTGCGGAAGCCAGTGAAAATGCCCTCCTAAGTAGAAGCCCCATGGAGCAAAGACGGCGATGATGGCGACAAGGAGCACGCCACCCAGGGCAAGAATGACGGCGCATTGCACCAGGCAACCAAGACACCCGAAGCGCGACTTGGACCGTCGCCGTAAGCCCGGGCCAGCGAAACCTGGTGAGTTATCCATTTGCTGAATTGTCCTGGCTCGGGAGAGGGCAATCTAGTCCATATCGAGTTTCCACCACGCCTGTCCACCCAGCGAACGATAGAACCCCCAGCCTGGCAGTACGAGCACTGGAGCAGAAACGGTCTGCGTCACGAACTTGAGTTCCACCCGATGAACAGAACGCCATGGTTATTCCCAAATCAGTCTAGCGCTGGAAAGGGAAACGTGTTGGCGAATTTGGTCCCGCGATTCGCATGAGATCTCCCCTGCTCCCGCCACCCGCCGATAAATCTGAGTGGCCCAGCACGAGGCCCTCAAAGGAATAGTTATGCGAATGCGACTCTGCTTCATGCTGTTCGTAACGTTTTTAGTTGCGGGATGCAATTCCACAAACAAAGTGGCCTCCATCACCCCGGAAGCCACAACCCGCACCTACCGTGGCACTGCTTCCGTAGGCGATTTCCTGACCGTGACGATCAACCCCAGCGCGCTCACCCTTACCTACACCAATCACTCCAACGGAGACACCGGGACCATTCCCTACACGGTCAACAGCGACGGAACCTACACGCTTAGCGACCCCCGTGCGAATCTGATTGCCGCGTACGAAGTCGCCAACTATGGGCTGCTGATTCAGGCCGCGAAAACTGGCCCGAATCATGACACACCCGCCCTGATCACGGCCGTGAACAGCACCGACATAGCGCTGTCCACCTTCAGCGGCCAGGCATACAACTACATGCAATTCCGCACGCGTGCAGGCGGGGTGCAGATCGGCTCTGTCAGCATCGATGCGCAAGGCGCCGCCTCGACAACGACATTCTGGCCGAGCGGCCTTTACTTCCAGGGCGGCACGGCATTCGGCAGCGGCACGATGGATTTGAGTCTTGCCGAACTCGACAGCTCGCGCGACTTCCTGAAGTTGGCGGATCAAGGAGACAGCAGTCTCTACGACTATGTCTTTGGGACAGCAAACGGAATCTTTGCCGTCGACAGTCCAAACGGAGCCATTCTCGGGCTGAAGAAGGCCAGCAGCAAGAACTTCGATCCATCATTCGCGGGAACCTACCACTCCATCTCCTATCAGAAAAACGGCGCAAGCATGGGAGCAAATAATTCCGAGTTGGGCACTCCGAGCCTTGGTAGCGCCACCATCACCGTAAGCAGCACTGGCCTGTTCACCGTGACCGACGAACAAGGGAACACGCCAACTACCGGCACCCTCACTCCGGTGGCGGATGCGTCCTATCTGTACGGCACCGGCAAACTTGAGGACCCCTGCTATGGCCTGTTTACTTACCGCATCAGCGGAGCTACCAGCCAACAGGACGTATTCGTCACTTTTATGGGAAGGGCGATGCTGTTCTCATCCTTTACGGGAAGCACGACGCAAAGCGGAATTTACGATTACGTCTACGGCGTAGGGCTTAAGTAAATGCAGTGCATAATGCCGCCATGCTGAGCCCGCGTGGCGGCATTTGTCTATTCTGTCCGGGTGCTGTCAACCCGTGAGTCCTCATCGCGATTCGCTCTAGGTTCCTCCGCCCAGGTGGGAGTGTATTACCATTCTCAGCGATGACCTCTCGCCTCTCCCAGTGGCTGAACGATCCGCTCATCCTTCTGATAGTCACCGCCGGACTGCTCGCCTTCGCAGTGCAATCGGGGGAACTGGGAACGGCCGACACGATGCATCGGCTGCAGACCACGCACTGGCTCTGGACTTCGCAGCCCCAAGTTTTCCCCCATGAGTATCCCGAGTTCGGACTCCACGGGCGGAATGACCAGATCTATAGCTGGTACGGAATCGGCCAATCCCTGCTCATGCTCCCAGCCGACGTGATCGCCACCTGGATCGCTCACTGGCACATCTTTGCCGGGTACCAGGACGATCCCGCAGTGCGCAGCATCCTCGTGAGTTACAGCACAAACATCTTGGTGAATGTGCTCACCGCACTAATTTCGTTTCGCCTGCTCCGGCAACTGCGCTTCGAAGTGCCCGAGTCCGTGTGGGGTGTGCTGGCCATGCTGTTCTGCACTACGCATCTGCATTACACACAGAACATGCAGGAGAACAACTACATCATGCTGCTAACCCTCGTGGGACTCTCGTTCCAGTACGAGTGGTTGCGGACAGGCAGTCGCCGAGCCCTGTGGATTGGATCAGCCGCGTTGGGACTGAACCTGCTGACGCGGGTGACAACGGCCCTGGACATCATGGCTGCCGGCATCTTCCTGCTGATGATGGTCTGGTTCGAGGGAGGCCGTGGACGCGAACTGTGGTCGCGGGCCATTGCGTATTGCAGGGTGGCCGTCCCCGTGTACATTTTTTTCGGGCTACTCGAGCGTTTCTACAGCTGGTACCGCTTCGGATCGTGGACCCAGACGTACATCCCCATCTTCGCCCGCGAATCGCGCATGCAAGACCCCAGCCTGCCCCCTAATTTTCCGTGGAGCACCCCCCTCCACGAAGGCGTTCTCGGCGCGCTTTTCAAGCCCGAGAAGTCGATCTTTTTGTTTGACCCGCTGCTGATCCTCGCGCTATTGCTGTTCGCGTTGCTGTGGAAGCGAACGGCACCCGAGGTCCGCGCTTATGCACTCAGCACTCTTCTTCTGCTGGCCGGCTACATCTGCTTCTACGCCCGCTATACATACTGGGCGGGAGATTTCGCCTGGGGCGATCGTTACGTTTCGTCCGCAGTGCAGATGATCGCGCTCCTCAGCATTCCTCTGCTGCTGCACTACAAGGCGGAATTGGCTCTCTGGACACGCGCAACAGCGGCCTTGCTGATTGCGGCGAGCCTTTTAATTCAAATCGCATCGCTGATGTTCTGGCTGCCTCGTGAGATCTACCAGATGGAAACGCTAGGGCACCCGACATTTGTGATCGCACTGCGCTTCAAGAATATCGTTGCCTTCGCGCTGGGCAAAATGGGCGCCTGGGGTTTGGATACGGAAGCCATGCATCAGGACGCATGGGATTACGTGCACATCACCACGTGGAATTTCTTTCCATATCTGCTGCGCCGTGTCGGCGCGGCCCCTATTTGGTTAGTAGATGCGGCATTTGCGATCTGGGGCACCGCACTGGCTTCACTTGCAGTGCTGCTGTTGAGAATTAAACAACTCCTTAGTATCCCGTGACAGACCAAAGGATCCCACAACAGACATGTAGCCCCGGACGCCCTCGTCCGGGGTTGCGCGCGGAGCGCGCAATGAAGGACAACGAGACAAGACCGAAATTTATTCTGTGGCAGTGTCCACGCTTCTGCGCTTCACAGGGCGCACCAAAGGGAAACCTCTAGGCGAGCCGTTTGTTTACAGGGATTTCACCCTGCGGTATCGTGGATGCCGCATTCCCTCCATTTCTTCCGAGGTGCAGCATGTCGCTTCATCGAACTGTTCTCTCCCGCCTTGCTCTAATCCTGTTCATCACTTCAACAATGCTGGCGGCGCAACCAGAGCCGCGACTTGCAGAGCATCAACAAGCCGAGCCAGAGCGCGTCTCCGCGGATTCGGCCCGCACCACACCGGGCGGAGCGACTTTCACAGTGCCATCCGGATGGTCTATCGCGGGCGGAATGCACCTCGCAATCCTACAACCGCCCGAGTCGGACACTCACGTCGTCATCGTGGATGCACAAGCCGAAAATGCAAAAGCCGCAGTGGAATCCGCGTGGGCAGCCTATAAACCCGACTTCAAGCGTCCGCTGAAATTAATCACTCCGCGCCCCCCGCATGAAGGATGGGAAGAGCGCCAGGTTTTCGATTACGAAACTTCCCCGAATGAACGCGCAGTCGTAGAAGCTCTAGCCTTGCGCGCGGGAACAGCTTGGACCGTTCTGATTCTGGACGGAACCGAGCCCACAGTAGAGAAGCGCTCGGCCCCCATCAATCTTGTGTTTGGAAGTATCCGGCCCAAAGGCTATCAGCGAGAGATCTTTGCCGGCCGTCAGCCCCATCCGCTCGATGCGTCTCGGATCGCGCAAATAAAAGAATTTGTGCAGAATTCAATGCAGCCACTCGGCGTGCCCGGAGTCTCTCTCGCGCTCATGGACCACGGAAAGATCGTTTACGAGGGCGGCCTCGGAGTGCGTGAACTCGGAAAGCCCGAAAAAGTGGATCAGAACACCTTGTTCATGGCCGCCTCGAACACAAAAGGCATGAAGACGGTGTTGTTGGCGGAACTGGTAGACGAAAAGAAGCTTGGCTGGGACCAGCCAGTCGTGGAAGTCTATCCCGCATTCAAGCTCGGAGATGCCGATACTACGAAAAGGGTTCTGGTCAAGAATTTGATTTGCGCTTGCACCGGATTACCGCGTCAGGATCTGGAGTGGCTGTTCGAATACAAAAACGCTACGCCCGACTCCGAGTTGAAACTGCTCGGAACCATGCAGCCCACCAGCAAGTTTGGCGAGGTTTTCCAGTACAGCAATCTCATGGCTACCGCGGCAGGTTACATTGGCGCGCACCTGGTGTATCCCGATCGCGACCTTGGCACTGCTTACGACAGCGCAATGCAGGAAAAGATCTTTAATCCGCTGGGGATGAATTCCACGACCTTTGATTATGCCAAGGCGCTCGCGGGAAACCACGCCAGCCCGCATGGCGACGACGTCGACGGCAAGACCCGCGTAGCCAGCATGGACATTAATTACTCGATCCTGCCCGCACGTCCCGCGGGCGGAGTATGGACTTCGGCTGCCGATCTGATTCGCTACGTCCAACTGGAGTCCACCCAGGGCAAACTCCCCAACGGTAAGCAACTGGTGTCGCCGGAGAACTTGCTCGCTCGACGTGCGCCCCAGGTTCCAGTGGGAGAAGATGCCACCTACGGAATGGGCCTCGAAGTGGATCGCAAGTACGGCATTCCCATCGTGAGCCACGGCGGCAGCATGTCGGGCTTCAAGAGCAACTGGTATCTTCTCCCTGATTTCGGGATCGGAGCTGTCATTCTCACCAACTCCGATACCGGCGGACTACTCGAAGGCCCATTGGAGCGGCGTTTGCTCGAAATTCTGTTCGATGGAAAACCGGAAGCCGTCGCGGACATCGCCTCGCGAGCAGCTGCGCACAAGGCGCAGATTGCCAAAGACCGCGAACGCCTGGTGGTTCCCGCCGCGGCCGATGCGGTCGCTGTTTTGGCCAAACGCTATTCCAGCAAGGAACTCGGTGATCTTCGTGTCTCCACCGAGAACGGATCCACGACATTCGATGCAGGAGAATGGAAAAGCCAGGTAGCCTCCCGGAAGAACGACGACGGCACGACTTCATTCATCACCATTGATCCGGGAACGGATGGATTCGAATTTGTGGTCGGGGAACGAGAGGGCAAGCGCGTGCTGATCATCCGCGACGGCCAGCACGAGTACACATTCCATGAGATCGTTTAGCCCGGGACGCCTCATCCGGGGTTGCGCGGCAAGCGCGTAATGAATGCGGGCTGACGTGTTTTTCCGGCCCTTTACTGCTAACGCTCGCCGGCGCTCGGGCCGTAAAGACAAAGCTTAGGTAGAATGGTATAATACATTGGTAGAAGGGTGGAAACAACGGATGAGCCTCAATATCAAAAATGAGGAGACACATCGACTGGCCCAGCAATTGGCCGAACTGACAGGCGAGAGCCTCACAACGGCAGTCACCGAAGCAGTTCGGGAACGTCTGGAGCGCATGCGTCGAAACGATCGCGAAGGAATGGCCGAACGGATTTTGAAAATTGGCAGGGAGTGCGCTGCGCATATAAACGAGCCGTTCAAATCGATGAATCCTGATGAACTGCTCTATGACGAAAAAGGTTTGCCGAAGTGATCCTCGATTCCTCGGCGGTCGTCGCAGTTCTTCGCAGCGAACCTGACGCTCCGCTCTTTGCTATGGCGATTACATCTGCCGAGTGTCGCACTTCGGCCGTCAGCTATGTGGAATCCGCGATTGTGATCGAGAGTGGAGGAGACGCGATTGCAAGCCGGAGATTCGACGACTTCTTTCGCGTTTCGCGCATTGCCGTTGAGTCAGTCACCCCCAGGCAGGCGGAAATCGCGCGTCAGGCATACCGCGATTTTGGCAAAGGGCGGCACAAAGCCGGTCTCAATTTTGGGGACTGTTTCGCTTACGCCTTGGCGAAAGAATTAGATGAACCGCTGCTGTTTAAAGGCGACGACTTCCGATGCACAGACATTGAAGCCGCACTGTAAGGCCTACTCGACAGTCACAGACTTGGCAAGATTCCTGGGCTGGTCTACGTCGCAACCGCGCCGTACTGCGATGTGATACGCGAGCAGTTGCAGCGGAACAATCTCCAGAATCGGCGCCAGTTCTTCGGGCGCGGGCGGGATATACAAAACGTGGTCCGCAGATTCCTTGATTTCTTCGTCCCCTTCGGTAGCTAAGGCGATGACCACTCCCGACCGCGCCTTCACTTCCTTCAGGTTGGAAATAGTCTTTTCATACCGCAACACGGAATCAGGATCACTTTGGTCCCGGGTCGCAATGACCACCACCGGCAGGTTCTCGTCAATCAGAGCGTTTGGCCCATGCTTCATCTCGCCCGCGGGATAACCTTCAGCGTGGATGTAGGAAATCTCTTTCAGCTTCAACGCGCCTTCCAGTGCAATGGGGTAGTGAATGCCGCGCCCGAGGAACAGGAAGTCGTGGACTTTCTGATAGCGCTTGGCGAGATCGTCGCAGGCTTCATCCTGCGCGAGGAGGTGTTCAAGCTTGGCTGGAATGCGAGTCAGTTCCAGCATTGCTGACCGTGCCTGCTCCGGCTTCATGACGCTACGCACCTGCGCCAGGTACATGGCAAATATGTAGAGCGCAGTAAGCTGTCCGGTAAACGCCTTGGTGGAAGCAACGCCGATTTCCGGCCCCGCATGAGTGTAGATGGTGCCCGCGGCCTCGCGCGTAATCATCGATCCCACGACGTTGCATATCGCTAGTGTCTTGGAACCTTTTGCCTTGGCCTCACGTTGCGCGGCAATGGTGTCGGCCGTTTCTCCCGACTGAGAAATCACCAGAGTGATGGTGTCGGGGTCCACGATCGGATTCCGGTAGCGCCACTCGCTGGCATAATCCACCTCGACGGGAACTCGCGCGAGTGATTCGATCATGAACTTGCCCGCCTGTCCGGCGTGCCAACTGGTTCCGCAGGCGATGATGTTGATCTTTTGTGCCGCGCGGAATTCTTCCTCGCTGATCTCCATCTCGTCCAGAAAAATGTGACCCGTAGCCTGGGACACCCGCCCCAAAGTAGTGTCGCGGACGGCGCGCGGCTGCTCGTGAATTTCCTTGAGCATGAAGTGCTTGAAACCGCCCTTTTCCGCCTGGATCGGATCCCAGGTCACGCGCTGCACCTGTCGCGAAACCGCATTGCCGTCAAAATCCGTGAGTTGCACGCCCTCGGGCGTTACCACAGCCATGTCGCCATCGGCGAGAAAGAAGATGTCCCGAGTGTGATGCAGGATGGCGGTGACATCGGAGGCGACAAAGTACTCGCCATTGCCCAAACCAATCACCGCTGGAGGACCGTTGCGTGCCGCCACAATCTTGTCAGGTTCATCGCTCGAGATCACCGCCAGGGCAAAGACTCCACTCAACTGCTTGACTGTCTTGCGCACCGCTTCTTCAAGAGACGGCCGCCCGTTTCCAGTCGGAGCGCAATATTTCTCCACCAGGTGCGCGATGATCTCCGTATCGGTTTCGGTAGTAAACTTGTGCCCTTCTTCGATCAGCTTCTTCTTCAGGCTGAGATAGTTCTCGACAATGCCATTGTGTACAACCACGATCTTTCCGGTGCAGTCCCGGTGAGGATGCGCATTCTCTTCGGTGGGGCGGCCATGCGTGGCCCAGCGGGTGTGACCGATGCCGTAGGTACCCTCGATCGGCTTCTGCCGGACCGACTCTTCCAGATTTCGCAGTTTGCCCTCGGCACGCCGCAGTTGCAACCCTTTACCGTTGCCGCAAACCGCTATCCCCGCCGAGTCGTATCCGCGATACTCGAGTCGCCGCAAACCCTCGAGAATCACCGGCACGACACTCTTCTTCCCTACATACCCAACGATCCCACACATGAAGTTGCCTCGATGACTTACTCGGCCAGGGAGAATCGGAACTCTTCAATGACTGGATTAGTCAGAACTTCTCGCGCAATGCGTTCGACTTCCGACTGCGCCTCATCACGCGATAGGCCACCGTCCAGCGTGAGCTCAAAGTACTTGCCTTGGCGCACCCCCTCTAAGCCCTTGTAGCCCATTTTTTTCAGCGCGCCATGAATCGTTTTGCCCTGCGGATCCAGCACGCTTTTCTTCAGTGAAACGTAGACATATGCAGTCATAACCCGACATTATACGTGAGGGTAACGGAAGCGAGGATTACCTTGCAGCGGCACTGGTCGCCGGAAATCGGCACCATCATTGGCTCAACTTCCGATCGAGTTCGGCCAAAGCGTCTTCCAGCATCTTGCGATGGTGTGGGTTCTGAACGCTCGCAAGTTGCTGCGTGATCCGCTGACGCGACAACCGTAGAACTTCTCGTTTGCGGCGATTTGCAGCCTCTTCCGGGCTCAGGCGCGAGCGCGGAGCCGAGGTTTTTTCTCCGGCCTCAGCCTGTTGCGCCTCAACCGATTTGCTTTCCCAGCCGCGCGCCATTCCACCATTATCGCAGTTCCGCGCAGTGCGTACGGGCCTTCCAGTTGGCAGGAAAGCGAAAAAACTGTATCCGCAACTCACAATCGGGCTATAATCCCGGCGAACGAATCCACGCCTTGAGGGGGGCGCAGTCGGAGTTCTCTCTCGTGAGTCTGTCGTTTGTGCGGTTCGCAAGCTGCTCCGCGTTCGTAATACGGGCCGGAGAGCTGTCCTATCTCGTCTTTGGTCGATACTGCGTCATCATCTCCCGCCCTAAAGACCCCTGTAATCCAGAGAGAGATTGGTTTCACTCAGGTCCGCTTTCGTTCTTAGCGGACCGGTTTTATCCCAACAAATCTGCGGAGGTACATCGTGCCCGATGAGACCTCCCGCTCCGCCGAGGAGGCGCAGCCCTCAGTTGCAACTGAAAGCGGCCTCTTTGCCGCTTATAGCTCTTCCGCCGCGATTTGCATCCTCGACAGCGAGGCACGCTTCGTCTGGGTAAACCACGAATTTGCGGTAATGAGTGGAGTGCCGGCATCCGAGCACTACGGCAAGACACTCGCCCAGGTTCTCGGATCCATTGCGGAGGAACTCGAGCCTTACGTCCGTCGAGCTCGGGCTGAGGGCCAGCCGATTCTGAATGCCGAGATCCGTGCCATGCATCCGATCAGAAGAACGGAAGTCCAATGGCAGCTGCATTTGTTTCCGATCAGGTATGACGAAGGCAAGGCACGCGTGGGCATTGTGGCCAGCGACCTCACGGAGGAGAAGAAGCTTGCCAGAGCAGTTGAAGAGCTGAATGGCAAGCTCCACAAAGAAATGGACCGGCTCCACGCTCTGGCCGACATCAACAATCTGTTGTCCTCCAACTGGGATGTAGCGTTCCTGTTCCCCCGAATCTCGGCTTATCTACGCCGGGTCTTGCGGCAGGAAATGTCCGCTTTATTGCTCTACGACGCCGAGAATGACAAGTTGGTACGCCACGCTTTGGACTTCCCCCTCAGCAAGGGGTTGCTGGCCCAGAGTCCAGTGAGCGGAAAAGGAAATCCAGCGAAACAAGCTCTGGACGCAGGTGTCGGGCTGGTTTTCTCCCGGAAGGAATTACAGACGTTCGACAGTAGCATCGCTCGGAGTCTCTTAGCCGAGGGCCTGCAATCTGTGTGTTGCCTTCCGATGACGCGGCCCAAGGGACCTCTGGGCGTCCTGGTTCTGGGAAGTACGCGCCCCCATGCCTTCGTTTCCGACGACGTGGTTCTGCTGACCCAGGTGTCTAGCCAGCTTAGCCTGGCCATGCAAAATCATCTTGCGGCATCTGAAATCAAGTTACTGCAGCAACGCCTCGGCGAAGAACGCAAATATCTTGAGGGCGAAATCGAGTACCAGGGGCACTTCACGGAACTTGTGGGCGACAGTCCAGCACTAAAACAAGTTCTTCAGCAAGTGCTCACGGTGGCCGCAAGCGGCGCCACAGTGCTCATCCTGGGTGAAACCGGCACCGGAAAAGAGTTGATCGCGCGAGCCATTCATCGCTTGAGCCAGCGGAAGGATGCTCCTTTCATAAGGATCAACTGTGCGGCGATCCCTACAGGTCTGCTGGAAAGTGAGCTCTTCGGGCACGAGAAGGGAGCTTTCACAGGAGCGATCAGCCAAAAGATCGGCCGCATGGAACTGGCTAACGGAGGAACTCTGTTCCTCGATGAAGTTGGGGAAATCCCGCTCGAACTGCAACCCAAGTTGCTCCGTGTGCTGCAGGATCAAGAGTTTGAACGCCTGGGTAGTAACCGCACCATCAAGGTGGACATGCGAGTGGTTGCAGCCACCAATCGCAATCTGGCGGAGAGGATTGCGCAGAATCAGTTTCGCAGCGATCTATATTACCGGTTAAGCGTATTCCCGATCCTTGTGCCACCGCTGCGCGAAAGGAAAGAAGATATTCCCCTGCTGGTGCGTTACTTCGTGCGCCAAATCGGTCTCCGCATGGATCGCCACGTCGAATCCATTCCCCCCGGCGCTATGGACAAGCTTCTGCACTGGCACTGGCCTGGAAACGTTCGCGAACTGGAAAACCTGATGGAACGATCGGTCATTTTGAGCGAAGGACCGGTTTTGCGCGTACCGGTATCTGAGTTGCGTTCGCTGGACTCACCCGAAGACTCCGACGTACCCAATCAAAATCTGGATTATGCCGAGCGCCAGCACATTGTCCGAGTGCTGCGAGAAACGCGCGGAAAGATTTCCGGCCCGCACGGCGCTGCCATCCGCTTGGGCTTGAAGCGCACAACCCTGCAGTCAAAGATGCAGCGCTTGGGGATCACCCGCCAGGACTACATGGGTAAGCAGCCCTAAATCTGCCGAGCTGCCCGCGCTACAGCTTAAACTTACGACGAACAACCTCCATGATTCTTACGTGGGTCTGAGTGGGTGTTCCGCGAGCGTCCACCGTGACCACACGTGCGGGTTCGCGCTTTGCGATAGCGGCGAAGCCTTCG
>Ga0157372_10004136_pt1 | contig 15536 bp, 15 predicted proteins | sample C55metaG_FD_115307 | JGI IMG/M metagenome (GOLD analysis project Ga0157372, IMG submission 115307) | Corn rhizosphere microbial communities from Kellogg Biological Station, Michigan, USA - C5-5 metaG | ecosystem: Host-associated > Plants > Roots > Rhizosphere > Soil | place: USA: Michigan... | reverse complement strand
GGATGTTCGACTAGCTGTCCCACATCCAGGACCGGCCCGGCAGGAACGCCGGCCGCGTTGAGACGTGCCGCCAGAGCGGTTCCCTGATGCCGCCCCAGCAGATGTTCGAGCGCGATCTTCAGTGCGTCCCGATGGCTAGTGCGCGACTGGTTCGAGGCAAAGCGTTCGTCGTCGGCGAGCGTGGAGTCGCCAAGCAGCGCGCACAGCTTGCGGAACTGAGCGTCGTTGCCAACCGCCAGGAACAGATCGCACGTGCCCGTTCGATAGGTGTCGTACGGGCTGATGTTCGGATGAGCGTTGCCGGTTCGCGTTGGAAGGACGCCGGAGGCAAGATAGTTGGCCAGGTGAGGGTGCAACAGGGAGATCCCGCAGTCGAACAGCGCCGTATCGACGAATTGGCCGCGCCCGCTGGCCTTGCGTTCATGCAATGCCAGAAGAATCCCGATCACCGCATAGAGTCCTGTAGCGAGGTCGACGACGGGCACCCCCATCCGGACGGGTGGCCCGTCTGCGCTCCCGTTAATGCTCATGAGGCCGCACATGGCCTGGATCACTGCGTCGTAGCCTGGCAATCCGCCAAGCGGGCCATCCGCCCCAAATCCGGAGATGCGGCAATGGATCAACCGAGGGAAGCGTTGCGCAAGGTCCTGCGGCCCGATTCCCCACCGTTCCAAAGTACCCACCTTGAAGTTCTCGACCAGCACATCGGCCGACTCGAGCAGTTTGACGAGGACATCGCGTTCGGCCTGCTCATTGAGATCGAGAGCCATTCCGCGCTTGTTGCGGTTGAGCCCGATGAAATACGCGGCCGTATCACCCGCGAACGGGGGACCCCATCTGCGCGTGTCGTCACCCTGCGGTGGCTCGACCTTGATGACTTCGGCGCCGTGGTCGCCAAGAATCTGTGTGCAGAAGGGCCCGGCCAGGACGCGGCTCAGGTCTAGGACACGCACACCGGAGAGCGCTCCGGGAGAGGTAAAGGCAGCCATCGATTGACCCGTCAGTAGGACCTGGGCAGGCCCAAGACTTTTTCTGCGATGAAATTCAGCACCATGTGCGGGCTGATGGGGGCGAGCCGCGGGATGATGCACTCCCGCAGGTAGCGTTCGACGTGATACTCGGCCGAATAACCCATTCCGCCATGCGTCAGCACCGCCGTTTCGCATGCTGAGAATGCCGCCTCGGCCGCCAGATATTTGGCGGCATTGGCTTCCACCCCGCATTCGGCATTGCCATCATAGAGTTCAGCCGCTTTCATGACCATGAGGTTGGCCGCTTCGAGCTCCATCCAGCACTTGGCCAGTGGATGCTGGATGCCCTGGTTCTGCCCGATAGGCCGTCCGAACACGACGCGTTCCTTTGCGTATGCCGTTGCTTTGCGCAATGCGGCGCGGCCGATTCCGACAGCCTCGGCGGCAATGAGAATCCGTTCGGGATTCATGCCGTGGAGGATCGAGCGAAATCCGTCACCTTCGGTCCCGATACGGTCCGCTTCGGGGATGAACATTCCGTCGAAAAAAAGCATATTGGAGTCAACCGCGTGCCGGCCCATTTTGTCGATCGGCCGAACCTCGACCTCGTCGTGCTTGAGGTCGGTATAGAAGACCGACAAGCCATCGGTCTTGCGGCTGACTTCATCAAGCGGTGTAGTCCGGGCCAGCACCAGCATCTTGGTGGCGACCTGAGCGGTGGAAATCCAGATTTTGCTACCGTGCAGCCGGTAGCCCCCGGGGCAGCGCTCTGCCCGCGTCCTGATCTGAGTCGTGTTGAGACCCGCGTCGGCCTCGGTCACGGCAAAGCACGCCTTGTCTTCTCCGCGTATCAGCGGAGGCAGCATCCGGCTTTTCTGTTCGCCGGTGCCGAATACGACGACCGGCTGCAGACCGAATATGTTCATGTGGACGGCCGACGCGCCGCTCATCGCTGCACCGGACTCGGCGATGGCCTGCATCACGACCGCAGCCTCGCCTATGCCCAGTCCGGAGCCGCCATATTCCTCCGGCATGGCAATGCCAAGCCAGCCCGCGGCGGCGAGGGTGCGGTGAAAATCCTCCGGAAACCGTCCGGAACGGTCGTGCTCCAGCCAGTACGCATCGTCGAAGCCTTCGCAAAGCTTCAAGACGGAGTCGCGAAGTCGCTGCCGGTCATCGCTTAGAAATGAATTCACGATTGCGCCTGGCCCTCGGTGTTCCGGACTTTGGCCGGTTGATGCCTCGCGCGAACAGGCGTTCAGCACTGCTCCGCTTTGGATGACGATTGCTCTGCGGTCGCAGGGATCCGGGCTATTCGCATTTGCCTCTGCGGCAAGTCAAATAATCTCAAAATGTGCTTCCGTCGGTTTGCCCCCGCTAGGACCATTGACCGGCGTCATGTCTTGAGGACACGCGGAAAAGGCGATCACCAGGTCCATATCGGCACGCAGTCTCACATATTGGCCTGGCTCGGCCACGGACGGTAGAAATTGAATCTCGTTTGAGGCCGGATCCACCGGCGTATTCTGAAATATGTTGAATGGGCACGGAATTTCGGGTGGCTCGATGCCCAATTCCCGCAGCGCTGCCACCAGGTTGTCGGAACAGTTGTCGTGATGATCCTTGCAGCCGAGTAGCTGATACCGGTAGCGATCACAAGCCGCCAATAACATGTCGTGGACGCCGCTGGTCGTATCCTCGATCAGGGTGATGATCGGCCGCCGCTTGTTCGTCACCAGGCTCTGGCCAATTCTCGGCCGCAGCGAATTCAGTGCCACCCGGCAGTGTTCCATTGACATGAATTCATTCACGTCGTGCGCATTGAACGCCCAGGTATCGACGATCTGATACCCGTGTGTGTTTATCAGGCGAATCATCTGCCCAGCCTTCGCGGCGGCCGCTTTTCCGTGCCGTGCTGGAATCGTAACAAGTCCGTTCATCGCAGAGCCTATTCGTCCAGTGTGATGCGTGAGGTGACGTGCTCGCCGGGGCAAACGATCACTTCGAGTCTCGTTCGCCCAGCGTGGCAATTACCTGCGCCATTTGCTGCCCCAAGGGCAGCTCGAAGAACGATGCCGACGCACGATCCAGGACTTCCTGCATTCTTCGTTCAAGAAACCGACGGAGCCGATATTTCTGCCGCTCGCGGGCTCGCAAGCCGTGCTGGCCACTCGACAGCAGCCACGCAAGATGACGATCAACCTGCTCGGAAAGCGTTGCGAGCGAATTCGAATCCGAGTGCGACGTCAGGATCACGGGCGGGACCCAGCCCGCGGTCCCGCGCTGCGTCAGGGCGACGATCCTTTTGATCTCCGTGGCCATCTTCATTGCCGGCGGCATGTCCGACTTGTTGACCGCGAAGATGTCGGCAATCTCCATGATGCCGGCTTTCATCGCTTGCACGACATCCCCCGCATCGGGCGGGAGCACGAGGATCAGGGTGTCAACTTGCGTCCGCGCGGCGTGTTCGACCTGCCCTACCCCTACCGTTTCGAGGATGATCTCGTCGAAACCGAAAGCGTCCATCGTATCGAGCAACTCCGGAAGGTTGTCGGTCAAGCCGTCCGATGCCGAACGCGAAGCGAATGATCGGATATAGATGTTCTCGGAGCCGGCCAGGTCATCCATGCGGATGCGGTCGCCAAGGATGGCCCCGCCGCTTTTCGGACTGGTGGGGTCAATCGCGAGCACACCCAGTCGACCGCGCCTGGAACGGATGAGCGCAAGCTTCCCGGCCAGCGTGCTTTTGCCCGTCCCCGGGGCGCCCGTGATCCCGATGCGGCGCGCGCGGCGGTCTGCTGCGACACCCGGGCAGGCGGTGTCGGATGCCTTGGCATTGGCCAATCGGGTCAAGGCGAGGCCAAGCGCCCGCCGGTCCAGTGAAGGCCGTTCTAATTCGGACATGAGCCCAGGATTTCCGCGCGATGCTGGTCCAGGAGGGGCGGCGCTCCGTACTCAGGGGAGGAATCACTGAACTTGATCGGGCTGCCGATCGCCCGCAGCGGAGCCTCACCGTCCCCGAGTTGGACGACCAACTCGCGATCGGCGACAAGGGCGCTTGAGAGCGCCGCGTCGAGCGTCCCGATTTCGGCCACGACCACGCCCAGCGGCTCGAGGCGCCGCACCCATTGTTTTGCCGAGTCGGTCGCCAAGACTTGGCTGATCGCATCGATGACCCGGCCGCGATTGTGGCGGCGGCTGGCCATCGTCGCGAAGTGCGAGTCCGTGATCCACTCCTCCCTGCCCAGCTCCCGGCAGAATTTTTGCCAGAACTGATCGTGGGTGATGAAGAGTGTCAGCCATCCATCCGCGGTTGCGAAGATCTGCGCCGGAACGATGTAGGGGTGAGACGAGTTGACGAATCGCTCCGGCAACTCGCCGGCATTGAGCCACGCGCCAGCGAGATAATTCAATTGCGATAACATCACGTCGTACATCGCAACGTCGACCTGGCCGCCCTGGCCCTGCACGATCTTCGCCAAGAGGCCCATCGCTGCGACCAGCCCTGCGGAATTGTCGACCGCGGAGTATCCCGCCTTGGTCGGCGGCCCGCCCGGATCACCGGTCAGCGACATGATTCCCGTCATCGCCTGGATCACATAGTCGTACGCGGGCCGGTTCGCATGCGGTCCGTCCAGTCCATATCCAGTCAGTGCCACGCAGACCAGGCGTTCGTTCCAGACCTTGAGGGCGTCGTAGGTGAGCCCCAGTTTCTTGATCGCGCTTGGACGGAGGTTGGTTACCAGCGCGTGCGCATGCGCGACGATCTGTCCCAGCTTCTTCTGATCTTCCTCCGTCGCGAGATTGAGCACAATGCTCTTCTTGCTGCGATTCAAGCTGGCGAAGTAGGCGTTATGCTCGCCGATGCGGTGCGGGCCGATGGTTCGCGCGAGATCTCCCTCGGGCGGCTCGATCTTGATGACCTCAGCGCCCAGGTCTGCCAGCAGCAGCCCACAGTAAGGGCCCGCCAGCATGTGTCCCACCTCCACGATCCGGATGCCGTCGAGCGGACCGCTCATGACAGCGCCTTTGCAAGCGAAGCGACGACCTCGGCCAACGACATATCCGACGTGTACACGCCGGCCACACCAAGTTCGCGCAGCTCCGTCTGATCCTCGAGGGGAATCGTTCCTCCGACAAATACCTTGATGTCGGCTGCGTCGAGCTCGCGAAGGCGGGCGAGTACTTCGTTCACGAGCTCCTTGTGGCTTCCCGACAGGATGCTGAGGCCTAGGGCGTCGACACCCTCGTCCACGGCGACCCGGGCGATCTGGTCTGGGCTTCGACGCAACCCGGTGTAGATGACTTCGGCGCCGGCATCGCGCAGCGTAAGCGCGATGATCTTCGCGCCGATGTCATGACCATCGAGGCCTGGCTTTCCGATCAGGATGCGCTTGCCCAGCAGCGGCCGTTCCGCTTGAAAGACGGTCATAGGCTCACCGGCTCCTGGAACTCGCCCCATTCTTTCTTGAGGCAGGAGACTATTTCCCCAACCGTGGCATAGGCGTGACAGCACTCCACCAGGTAGGGCATGAGGTTCTCGCCGTCGTTTCCGGCCGCCTCGGACAGTCGTGTCAGGGAGCGGTCGACGGCAACCTGATCGCGCGTGTCGAGCACGCGCTGGAACTTCTCGAGCGCCCGCTGCGCGACCGTCGCGTCCAGCTTGAACACGTCACCAATCACCATCCGTTCGTCGGCGCGACGAAAGTGGTTCTGGCCGACGATCACGGTCTCGCCTGAATCAGCCTTGATCTTCCGCTCGAGAGCGCGCTCGGCCAGCCGCATCTGGATCCAGCCGTCCTCGATCGCGCGAACCACGCCGCCGTAATCCTCGATCTCCTTCATCACCGTGGTGATCGCCTCCTCCATCCGATCGGTGTGCTGCTCGAGAAAATAGCTGCCCCCAAGCGGATCGACCGTGCGCGCAATGCCACTCTCGAAGGCGATAATCTGTTGCGTCCGGAGCGCCAGCTCAGCCGATGTTTCCGTCGGGATCTGGAACGCTTCATCGAAAGCGCAGGTGAAGATCGATTGGGCGCCGCCGAGCACAGCTGCCATCGTCTCGACCGCTACGCGAATCACGTTGTTGTAAGGCTGGGGCGCAATCAGCGAGGAGCCGCCGCACACCACACCGAAGCGGAAGTGTTGTGCCTTTGGATCCTGGACCCCATAACGTTCTTTCATCAGCTTCGCCCACAACCTGCGCCCGGCACGGAACTTTGCGATCTCGTCAAAAAAATCCATATGAACGTAGAAGAAAAACGACAGGCGCTTGGCGAACTTCTCGACGTCGCCACCTCGGCTGCGCAGCTCGTCCACGTAAGCCAGCCCGTTCGCCAGCGTATAGGCCATTTCCTCTGCGGCCGTCGAGCCCGCGTCGCGAACGTGCGCACCCGCGATGCTGATGGGATTGAATCGCGGTGAAACTGCGTTGGAATAGAGGATCGAGTCCGCAACAAGGCGCATCGAGGGCTTTACCGGGAAAATCCAGGTGCCGCGCGCGACGTATTCCTTAAGGATGTCGTTCTGGATTGTTCCTGTTAGGTTTTCGCGTGGCACGCCCTGCTTGTCGGCGACCGCGAGGTACATGGCGTAGATGATGGCGGCGGTGCCATTGATCGTAAAGGACGTCGAGATCCTCGACAGGTCCAGATCTCGGAAAAGGATCTCGGCCTCGCTCAGGTTCGACAGCGACACTCCGACTTTGCCGATCTCCGAACGAGCCATCGGATGCGTGGGGTCGTAGCCGCACTGGGTCGGAAGATCGAGCGCCACGGACAGCCCCGTCTGACCTTGTGCCAGCAGAAATTTGTAACGCTCGTTTGACTCCTCTGCTGTGCCGAATCCCGAATACTGGCGAATCGTCCACATCCGACCGTTGTATCCATCCGGGAAAATGCCGCGCGTGAACGGATACTCGCCAGGCGAGCCGACCTGATCGTCTCGCACAGCGCCGGGGCCGACGCTGGTCGGAACCTCTATTCCGGTCGCGCTCTCCCGACCGATCCTGGGCGGAGGCAATCCCGCCGACCGTTCGGCGAACTCACCGTGCTTCATGTCTTTTCTCCGGCGAGAAAGCGATCTACTGCCGCCCAGTGGTCGTTGCTCAGCCATGTCGCCACCAGATTCTTGCGCTCGATCTCACGACGGGCGGCGTAGGAAAGACCCTGGCGCCACGCCAAGGCCTGTTCCTTAATGCTCCGCAGCACCAGCGGCGAACGGTCGAGGAAGGGCTTGAGGAAGGAGTCGACGTCGGCGCTCTCCACACCGCCGGTCACCACCACGTCGACCAGTCCCCAGCTGAGCGCCGTTTGCGCGTCTATCATTTCGCAGCGGCTCATCATTCGCATTGCGCGTGCGGCGCCGACGAGCTGGTACAGATCCGGACCGCCTCCCCATGCCGACGTGATGCCGACACGGCCGTGCACGAAGCCGATGCGGGCATGCGCCTCCAGAATCCGCAGGTCGCAGGCCACGGCGAGCTCCGCGCCGCCGCCAAGCGCGTCGCCGTTGACGTAGGCAATCGCCGGAACGGGGCAATTGCGAACAGCGTCCAGCGCCGCCGTAGCAGCCTCCGCCATTAAGGAGGTCGCTTCCTCGGTGCGGATCGCGGCGAGATCGACGAGGTCGCCGCCCGCCGCGAAGTATTTTTCACCGGCACCCCGGATGACTACGCAACGCGTGCTGCGATCGCTTCCTGCCCTCGTGACCGCTTCGGCGAGTTCAGCCAGCACGCTCCGAGCGAGCGCGTTATGCTTCTGCGGCCGGTTGATGGTGATCCATGCGTCGCCCGCCGCACCCGTTTCCAGCAGGACTTCATGACTGCCCATCGCCCGGTATCATCCTGCGCTACGCTGCAACTGCGGTGATTGAGCCCAAAGGATCCCTTGGAAATGCCAGCCGCACGGAAGCATGCGACTCTCCGGCGAGACGGCGCTTAAGCGTGTCGCGCCGGAGAAATCTGCGGCTTAATCTTTCACACCCATTACGGCGAGCGGAATCACTTCCTTATAGCGTCCCGACGGACCGTAGGCTTCCGACATGCGCTCCATGCGCCCCGTACTTTGGAGATACCTGATCGCCGTGTTCATGAACGTCAGCAGTTCGGTATTGCCACGCTTTACCGCCCAGGCAATGGGCAGCAGGTTGTATGGATTATTGGCAAAGAGGTCTTTCACCTCGGGATGTATCTTGGCGTAGCGATGCGTCGACCAGGCGTCCTCGATCCCCACATCAGCGCGTCCCGCAGAGACTTCGATAAATGGAGCAGTGAGATTGGAGGTAGCCAGCGTTACCAGCTCGGCCTTTTTGAAATACTCCTTGGCGAATTCGTGACCGGCCGCTCCCTGGACCAGCGCTATCTTTATCCCCGGTTTGTCCATGTCGGCAAGCGTCTTGAATCGGTTGTCACTCGCCTTCACGACCGCACTGTAGCCGAGGTAATTTACCGGAATCGTAAAGTCGACTGCGGCCGAACGCCCGATCGTGGCAAAAGTTCCAGCGACCGAAACATCGAATTCTCCCGAGTTAAGTCCGGCTGGAAAGGTGGCCCACCCCGTTTCTATGAAAACTGGCTCGACCTTCATCTGTTGCGCGACTAGGGTAATCGCATCGATGTAGATGCCGCTCAATTTTCCTGTCGCCGGATCCTTGATGGCCGACGGTGTCGATGGGATGTAGCCGATCTTGAGTTGTTTGGTCTTTAGAATCCGATCTATCGAGTCTTCGGCCATCGCGACACCGGCCGTCGCGAGCAGGGTTGCCGCCACCACGGTGCCCCACGAAAGCCATCTCAGCAATGTTCCTGTTTTCCCGTGCATCGTTGTCTCCTCATGAATTGCCGCAACGGCGGCCGCGTTAAGGTAAATACCAGAGCACCCGCTATGGAAGTCGATTGCTATTCCCTTCGGCGGGCTCGTTCCTGCCGATGTTTCTCTCCTATTCTTGGGCACCAACCCTCCTTTCAGAGCAGTCGCAAAGAGCCGTTCATTCGACGTGAAATGCATGATCAGTATTGTCGGACACGCTGCACCGGATTGAGCAGCGGTCGATTCTCGGCCAAACGTCGAACATTCTGAAGAACCAGATCCAGCGTCCGCGCAGCGTATCTTGCAGCGTCGTCGGAAGATACGTGCGGCGTGATAATGAGATTGGGCACGTCCCAGAGGGGCGAGCTCGCCGGCAGCGGTTCGGGATCGAATACATCCAGCACGGCGCCACTCAACTCACCCGTTTGGAGCTTTTCCGAAAGCACCGTGTAATCGACGACTCCTGCACGACCGATGTTGACAAAGCCGGCGCCGGCCTTCATACGATCGAACTCGGCGCGGCCTATGAGGTGCCGCGTATCGCCGGTAAGCGGCGTCGCAACCAGAACGAAATCCGCCTTCGGGAGGAGCTGCGGAAGGTCTTCGGGCCTGTACATTTCATGGACCGCACGGTGCGGCCGCGCAGTGCGACGTACGCCCAGGATCCGCAGCCCGAGGCGGCGAGCAGATCTTGCCGCTGCGCCACCCATGTTTCCAACGCCGACGATGAGGAGCGTTTTCCCCGCCAGTGTCGTCGTGAATCGGCGGTCCCAGCTGCGATGCCGTTGACTGGTCATCAGCGCCGGCATCTGAGCGTTCAACATCAGAAGAGCCATGGCCGCGTACTCGGCAGCCTTGGGTGCATGGACGCCCCGATTGTTGGTGAGGACGACGCCCCGGGGCAACCAATCGAGCGGCATCAGGTGCTCCGCCCCGGCGCCGATGATATGGATCCACTTGAGATGCGGCGCGCGCTTGCGCAGGTTCTCGCGTGGAAATTTCCACGCTACGATGGCGTCGGATTGTGCAAGTGCTTCCTCGAAACCCTCCAGATCATGACCGATCGTGGTCTTGAGCACCGGTTTCAGGTCCGGGAAACGCTTCAGCGCCTCCAAATACAATGGTTCCTCGATCCGAAAGACAGGCGCCATCGTCCGGGCCGTATCGACGTGAAGCCGCACTTGCATGAGGTTCGTCGTCATCGCCGTGCCTCGATTGCCTGGCCGCTCGTCAACGCTGCACCCGGCGGAGGAATTCGGCGGTTCGGGCCTGGATGGGTGCCCTGAACAACTGCTCCGGAGGTCCCACCTCGAGTGCAACGCCCTCCTCCAGCATCATGATCCGGTTCGCGGCTTCGCGCGCGAAGCTCATTTCGTGGGTAACAATCACCATGGTCATTCCTTCCGCGGCCAACTCCTGCATGACGTCGAGCACCTCGCCCACGAGCTCCGGATCCAATGCCGAGGTGGGCTCGTCGAACAGGATGGCCTTGGGCTCCATCGCAAGCGCGCGCGCAATCGCGGCGCGCTGCTGCTGGCCGCCGGACAGTGTGCTCGGATAGGCGGCCGATTTGTCGGCAAGCCCAACCTTGGCGAGAAGCTCCTCCGCCATTGCCACGGCGTCCCGCCGGGCCATGTGACGCACGAACACAGGCCCCTCGATCACGTTCTCCAATACGCTCATGTGAGGAAAAAGGTTGAAGCTCTGGCACACCATGCCCATCTGGGCGCGGAGCTGATTTATATTGGATTCGCTGTCGCGCACGAGGCTACCATCGGCCCGACGGCGATAGCCGACGAGAACATCGTTAAAACTGACCTCGCCCTCGTCGTATTCGACCAGAAAGTTGAGGCAGCGCAAAAGCGTGCTCTTGCCCGAACCGCTGCGCCCGATGATGACGAAGACCTCGCCCCGAGCGACATCCAGATCGACCCCGCGCAGCACGTGACTCGCGCCGAAGCGCTTGTGGAGATTCCGTACGCGGATCATCGGGGCAATTGGCGGCGTCATGAGCGTGCACGCCAATAGAGTTCGAGCCGCTGTGAAGCGAAGATGAAGGGGAAAATAATGACGGCGAAGACAATGGCAAGCGTAGTGTAGATCTCGAGCGGTCGATATGTGCTGGCGATGAGATTGTCGGATTCATGAAGAAGCTCATAGACAGCGACGACCGAGCCGAGGGTAGTAAGCTTCATGAGGTTGGCGAATTCGTTGATGAAGGGAGGTATCATGCGGCGCACGGCTTGCGGCAGGATGATCCGGCGAGCTGCCCGCATGTGGCTCATGCCAATGGATCTTGCTGCGTCCCATTGCCCCTGGTCGATCGAATTGATGCCAGCTCGAAAGATCTCGGCCATGTAGGCCCCGCTGTGCAAGCCAAGTCCAAGCATGACCGCGACGAAGCTGCCGAGTTGTATTCCGGTCAGAATTGGCAACGAATAGTAGATCCAGACGAGCTGCACGAGAGTCGGCGTGCTACGGAAGAACTCGATGTAGACCATCGTCGGAGCACTCAAGTATCTCCGTTTCGAGGCTCGCAACATGCCGAGGATGAGGCCCAGCACCATCGCAATCAGCAACGCACCGACCGCCAGCGACAAGGTAACTCCCGCGCCGCGCAGGAAGACGCCCCGAAAATCCCAGATGAGCCCGAAATGCCACGTATAGTTGTCGCTCATTGCGGTCCCCTCACACAGGTCCGGCCGCGTGCGCCTCGCGCGGGGACGATCCCGCATCGGCCATAGGGCAGGCAGAAACGAATCGTCTCTCGCCGGTCACGATTCGCGGCCCGCGGTGGCGATACATTCGGCCTCACCGCCCGACGACGCGGTCGATCACCCAATTGCCGAACGTATGGACGAGCGGTTCGAGGTGTGAATATCGACCCGGTCGATAGAACGGCGACATGAGCCCTTTTTGCTGCAGTTCCGAAGCGACGTTGTCCTCCGGAATTGAAATGTCCCATCTCTTGTAGTAGTTGCCGACCAGCGTCTCGAAATCCTCTCGCTCCGTCGTCTTCCGCGGAAAACACGAGCCGACGATGAGTTTGGTCCGCAGGGGTCCCTGGGGGTGCAATTCCAGCCACCACATGCAGTCGATCGTGCAGCCGAACATCGTGCTCGGATTGATGAGCGGGTAATACGACCCCCTTGCGGCTTTGCCCGCCAGGTTTTCTATCGGTGGAAAACCGGTATCACCGGTCAATAGCGCGCGACTTCCCTCGTGCTGCTTGTAAAGGGCCATGTACTCGCCATTGGCCGGAACGACGTCAGGTTCATCGCCTTTCTGGCGCTGCAGAGTCAATTTGTGCACGGTATGAACGTGATATGCCTCCATTGCGTTCTCTACGTACTCCTTCCAGTTGCAGGCAAGGTCGTACTCCTTGCGTCTGACACAGACCATCGAGTCGAGGTCGTAGCTGGCCAGTAGCTCGGGCAAGTCGCCCAGCCAGGCCGAAAGATCGCCGGCCGAGGGATCAAAGTTGATAAACATGAACCCCGCCCACAACTCGAGACGAATTTGGGCTAAGCCGTATTGGGCCGGATCGAAATGAGGGGTCTGATCCATCTCGGGGGCGTGCACGAGCTTCCCGTCAAGCCCATACACCCAGCTGTGGTAAGGGCACGTCAATCTGCGACAGTTGCCCTCGCCTGACATCACGAGAGAACCGCGATGTCGGCACGTGTTGGCAAAGGCACGAACTGCGCCGTCGCTGCCGCGTACGACCACGACAGGCACGCCGACGAAATCGAGCGTGAAATAGTCGCCTGGCTTCGGAATGCGGTCAGCGCGGCCGATGAAGTTCCAGGCTTTCAGGAAAATGCGCTCCACCTCGCGCTGGTAGAAGGCTTCCGACGTGTAGCACCACGCGGGCAACATCTCCGCTTCGGCGAATGGGCGTCGAAGCCCGGCGTATGTACCAGGGTCGAACATCGAATCGATCGACGCTGAGGACGGCATGAAGCGCATAGCCACTGACATGACCACTACTCCTTTATCGGCATTTCGGACAATTCATTCTTCAAGTGTCGATCGTGCTGCCCGGTCAAAGGAGCTGAAAATGGGTTTCTCTCGGATCGCCCCCGGACGGGCCATTCAGCTTCACGATGTCCATCGGACAGCTGGAGAACACGATCGCGATGTCCATTTCGGCGCGCAACGTCACGTAATCACCCGGTTTGGCGATCGTCGGCAGCCAGCAGATGACGCCCGCATCTGAATCGTACGGCGTGTTCTGAAAAATATTGAACGGGCACGGGATCTCGGGCGGCGTCAGATTTAGTTCTTTAAGCGCTGCTACCAGGTTATCCGTGCAGCTGTCGTGGTACTCCTTGCAGCCAAGAGACGCATACCGGTATCGATCGCAAGAGGCGATAACCATGTCGTGTACACCCGGACTGGTATCTTCGACTATGGTCACGATCGGACGTCGCATGTTGGTGACAAGCGAGTCTCCAACCTTGGGCCGCAGCGAATTGAGCGCGACCCGGCAATGCTCCATCGACATGAGCTCCCGCGGGTCATGCCTGTTAAATGCCCACGTATCGACGATTTGATAGCCGTGGGTATTGATCAACTTGACGCTGCGCCCCTTTTCTACGAACGCGGCTTTGCCGCGCCGTGCTGGAATCGTCACAAGGTCAGCCATGAGGGGCTTCCTGTCGAGTGGGAACAGCCGGGATGTCAGTCGTCATGTCAATTCCGCGATCTTCGCGCAAGCATCGGCCAGATGATCCAAGTGCTGGCCTGCCTGCTTTGTCATTCGGTAGGTGGGTCCCGCGACGACAATCGCATAAATGCTGCCATCGAGCTTCACCGCCTTGGCAATCGCCATCACGTCGGGAACATTCTCACCTCGGGTCTCGGCATACCCGCGCTTGGCCGACCGTTCGAGATCGGCCATCAAGGTCGCGCGATCGGTTATGGTGCCGGAAGTGACGGGATGCAGCTTTAGTTTGGCAACCATCTTCGCGCGTTCATCCGGCGCGAGGGCACTGAGCAGAACCTTGCCGGCCGAACTGGAGTGGAGGGGCTTGAAGTCCCCGACTCGCGCCGTATAGCGTATCGTTTGCTGCCCCTCGATCACCGCCAGATAGATAACCCGGTCGCCTTGGCGCGTCGCCACGATAACGGTCTCACCCGTGTCGTCGCGCAGTGCCACGAGTACCGGTTCAATCCGGGCCAGCCTGGGCTCGCCCTCTTTGATGGATTGCGCGACATCGAGAAGCTTCCGCGTCGGATAGATCTCGCGGCGCGCATTGAGCGTATACAAATACCCTCGCTCTTCGAGCGCACGGACAAGATAGAAGCAGCTTGTCAGTGGCGCTTTTATGCCACGGGCAATGTCCGAGACAGTGAGCGGCACCTGCCTTCGCGCGAACACTTGGAAAAGGTCGAGCGTCCGTCCGGACGACTTCACATCCATGATGCTATAATCATATATGTGAAGCCCGCCGTCAATATCGGGGGCCGCAATAGGCCGAAAACGCGGTCTTGGTCCGGGTTCGGAGCTAAAGCGTTGCAGCTCCGCTGGATCGGCGCGAAGAAAGTGATCTAGCAATGGAATACGACACTCGCGGGCACAGTCATTGTGTTATTCCTGCGCGTCTTTCGGCAATTCATCCCGAGGCCAAGGACGTCGTCTCTCTGCATCTGGTCCCCGCCTCGACCATACGATTCCCCGTTTTCGAGCCGGGGGCGCACATCGATCTCTCGTTGGGCAATGGACTGGTCAGAAGTTACTCGCTGGTCAACGCCCCCGAGGAGTCGGATCGCTATGTCGTAGCGGTGCTCAGGGAACCCGAGAGCAGGGGCGGCTCGCGGTTCGTGCATGAGAAACTGCGGGTCGGCGACATCATCGATATCTCCGCTCCGCGCAACACTTTTCCCCTTGAGCAGGATGCTGGAACAAGCGTTCTTCTGGCGGGCGGTATTGGTATCACACCGATCTACTGCATGATGTGCCGCCTGGTAGAGTCGGCTCGGCCAGTCCGACTGATCTACTGCGCGAGAGCTCGCGAAAACGCTGCGTTCTCCGATGCGATCGCCTCACTGGCGAGGACACACAAGAATCTAGACGTCGTGTGGCATTTCGATTCGGAGGAAGGCGGGCCGCCCAGGTTGGCAGACCTGCTCCAGAGCCATGGCCCGGAGGCCCATTATTACTGCTGTGGACCTACGGCGATGATAGACGCGTTTGCCGCAGCATGTGCGAGCTTGAACTATCAGAACATTCACATTGAACGGTTTTCACGCTCGGCCGCCCTCACGCCCGACCCCAAAGACGCTCCATTCGTGGTTGAACTCGCTCGAACCGGCATTTCTCTGACCGTCGGCGCTGACGAGTCCATACTCGACGCAATGATAAATGCAGGCTTGAGCCCAGGCTTTAGCTGCAGGGAAGGGATTTGCGGTACGTGTGAAACGGCTGTTCTGTCCGGTAAGATAGAACATCGTGACGAGATTCTGTCAGAGGATGAGCGGCGGTCAGGCCACACGATGATGATTTGCGTTTCCCGCTGCAAAGGCAAGGGTCCGTTAGTGTTGGACATCTAAGCATTTGCGCCGCGATTGAGCAGCAAGGTCAGCCATGTCGAGCGCGCTGCCGGGTCCATCTTTCCTTCAATGACGCCTATCGAGCAAGCGATGCCTACTGACAATGCCGAACAAATCGCCGAATGGAACGGCGTCCTGGGCCAGCGGTGGGTGGCGCTCCGGCAAGAGGTCGATCGCATCGTCATCCCGTTCGGCGCCGCCG
>Ga0157372_10004135_pt1 | contig 15539 bp, 16 predicted proteins | sample C55metaG_FD_115307 | JGI IMG/M metagenome (GOLD analysis project Ga0157372, IMG submission 115307) | Corn rhizosphere microbial communities from Kellogg Biological Station, Michigan, USA - C5-5 metaG | ecosystem: Host-associated > Plants > Roots > Rhizosphere > Soil | place: USA: Michigan... | reverse complement strand
GGTTCGGTCTGGATGTCGGGCATCACGGCCACTAGGCCGCCTGCCGCAGGTGGAAGCGGCCCGCGCCTGGCGCGGGCCGCTTCGGACAACGGGAAGCGGCACCGGTCGGCGAGGGTTCGGACATCCTCGCCGCCGCCCCGCGGTGGCGATCCCGCAGTTTGGTGATTGTTTGCCTGGCTTGCAGGACGACGCACTTTGGCGCAGGTTTTACGTTTCACCGCGCGGAAAGAACGTGGCAATGAACCTGCTTGACCGGCCGGTATGGTCCGCCCTGAGTACGGCCCACCGGGATTTGTCCCTGGGCGATGAACTGGCGCGCCGGTACGAACCTGACGTCAATCGCTTTGCCTCCGCCCGCGACGACAGCGAGGCCGCCCTGCGGGCGCTGACCCGGCTGGTGCCGCCATCCGAACCGGTATTCATCCTGCAGGTGCCGCAGATCCGCGTGCCCGAAGGTCTGACCACCATCAAGGCCGCACAAGGCGTGCAGATGGTGGCCCGTTCCCCGGTGGCCGCACCCGGTGAAGCCGGCGACATCGTCGCGCTGTCGGACCAGGACGCGGCCGAGATGCTGGCGCTTGCCACGCTCACCGAACCGGGGCCGTTCCTGCGCCACACCCATCGCATGGGCCGCTTCGTCGGCATCCGCGTCGATGGCCGGCTTGCCGCCATGGCGGGGGAGCGGTTCCATTTTCCTGGCTTCACCGAAGTCAGCGGCGTCTGCACGCATCCCGATTTCCGGGGGCATGGATTGGCCAGCCGACTGTCCAGGCACGTCGCCGCAGCCATCGCGGCACGCGGCGAAACGGCCTTCCTGCATGCGTGGAAGACCAACGATGCGGCCATTGCGCTCTACCGGGCGCTTGGTTTCGAGTGGAGATGCGACGTGAACGTTGCCGTTCTCGCGCGCCCATCGGAAGACAGCCGGCAACGGCAGGCGTGAGCGAGCCGCCCGCCGCCGCTACGCGCACGCACGCGCCGTCGCGCGGGTGGCCGGCGTGATCTATTCGGGAAGTCCCGCCAAGCGCAGGCCTTCGGCAAACCGCCCGCCGTCGGCCGAATCGTGGAATGGCAGCCAGCCCGGCAGCGTCGCGATGCGCAGTTCCGGATCGAGCTGGCGCAGCAGCTGCATCGCCTGGTGCGCCTTCTCGACCTCACCGGCCAGCGCGTGGCTGGCGGCGATGATGCCGATGGGCAGAACGAAAGTCGGCATGTCGGCACGCGCCTTCTCCGCCCACGCCCACGCGGCGCAGAAGCGTCCCGCGAGCAGGTGCGCCAGCGCCATGCCGGCCTGCATGCGGAACATTTCCGGGTCGAGCGGATTCAGGCGCATCGCGTGTTCGAAGCGCTCGATCGCCCCGTCCGGCTCGCCGCGCCATAGCAGCAGGTAGCCGCTGAGCAGCCAGGCCGCGGCGAGGTTGGGGTCCAGCGCCAGGGCGCGGTCGAGCAGATCGCTGCAGCGGCCGATGGTGCCGCCGAAGTGGCCCATGGCATGCGCGCCGCGGGTGAGGGCGATGGCATCGTTGCGGCCGAGTTCCACCGCGCGGTCGGCCAGGTGCGCGGCCTCGGCCGATTCACGCTCGACATCCACCATCCAGCGGTTGACCTTGCGCCAGCAATGGCACCACGCCGCCATGCCGTAGGCCGCGGCGTACTCCGGGTCGAGCGCGATGGCCCGGTGGAAGAACGCCAGCGCCTCGTCGATCGCCGGGCGGGTGCGCTGGTGGAAGCTGGCCATGCCGCGCAGGTAGCAATCGTAGGCATCCAGGCTTTCGGTCGGCTTCTGCTTGGCGCGGCTGATCTCGGCCCGTTCCAGCTGCGTGGCGATGGCGCCGACCACGCTCTCGGACAGCCGGTCCTGCAGCTCGAAGATATCGCCGAGTACGCCTTCGAAGCGGTCCGCCCACAGGTGCCGGCCGGTGGTCGCGTCGACGATCTGGCCGGTCAGACGCACGCGGTCGGCCGCCTTGCGCACGCTGCCTTCGAGCACGTAGCGCACGCCCAGTTCGCGGCCGACCTGCCGCACGTCCAGCGCCTGCCCCTTGTAGGTGAAGCTGGAGTTGCGCGCGATCACGAACAGCCAGCGCAGGCGCGACAGCGCGGAGATGATGTCCTCGACCACGCCGTCGGCGAAGTAGTCCTGCTGCGGATCGCCACTCAGGTTGACGAAGGGCAGCACGGCGATGGAAGGGCGGGTGGCGGGAACGGCGGCAAGCGCCGGATCATTCCGATCGGTCGCGCTCGCTGGCGCGGTCCCGGTCTCCGCGGCATCCGTCTCGCTTGCGTCGCCGACGAAGCGGAAGCCCTTGCGCGCCACGGTCCTGACCAGCCGCTGCTGGCTGCCGGTATCGCCGATCGCCCGGCGCACGGCGTTGATGTGGCTGGCCAGCGTGGACTCCGAAACGATCCGGCCCTGCCACACGGCTTCCAGCAGATCGTCCCGGCTGACGACGCGCCCGCGGTTCTGCACCAGGTAGGCCAGCAGGTCGAACACCTTGGGCGTGGTCGCGATCACCGTGCCGGCCAGGGAGAGCTCGCGCCGCGCGAGGTCGAGCCGGTAGCCCTCGAAGGTCATCGTCATGGCGCGTCCTCCCGCTCGCTGCGGGCCGCCCGGACGGCCGGTGCGCAGCCATGGCGCGGGCCACGGCCCAGGAATGGAAACGATCGCGACACGAGTCGGTGTAGTGCCTTGCAAGGAAAACACAACATTAATCCAAAGCCCGCGCAAAGTGTCCCGCCGGCGCCGCGCGCATCCTCTGTCCATCGGCCGTCCGTGACGGCTCGGCGGAGGCAAGGCAGATGAAGATCGTGGTCATCGGCGGCAGCGGACTCATCGGCGCGAACCTGGTCGACCGGCTTCGCCGGCGTGGCCACGACGTGCTGGCGGCCTCGCCGAGGTGGGGCGTCAACACGCTGACCGGCGAAGGCCTGGCCGAGGCGCTGATAGGCGCGCAGGTCGTGGTCGACGTCGCCAATTCGCCCTCATTCGAGGACGGGGCAGTGCTGGAATTTTTCGAAACCTCCAGTCGCCGGCTGCTGGCCGCCGAGGATGCGGCCGGCGTGGAGCATCACGTGGCACTGTCGGTGGTCGGCAGCGACCGCTTGCCGCAGAGCGGCTACCTGCGCGCAAAGATGGCGCAGGAGCGGTTGATCAAGGCCTCGGGCGTTCCCTACACCATCCTGCGGTCGACGCAGTTCTTCGAGTTCATCGGCGGGATCATCCAGGCAGGTACCGAAGGCGACGTGGTGCGGCTGTCGCCTGCGCTGCTGCAGCCGATCGCGGCGGACGACGTCGCCGCCGCCCTGGCCGACCTTGCGGTCGGTCCACCGCTGAACGGCACGGTCGAGGTGGCTGGCCCCGAGGCGCTGCCGCTGGACGAGCTGGCGCGCCGGGCGATGGCCGTCAACGGCGACGGTCGCCAGGTCATCGCGGACGTGCACGCACGCTACTTCGGCGCCGAGCTCGATGACGCGTCGCTGACACCCGGCGCCCACCCGCGCCTGGGGTCGACTCACTTCCATGAGTGGCTCGAACGCGCATCCACGCCTACCTGAGGCGCAGTCGCGTCCGCCACCCAACCATTCCACCACAACGGAGCCACCCATGACCGAGCGCATCAACTACCAGAAGCAATCGCCCGAGCTGCTCAAGAAGTTCGTCGAGTTCAGCCTGGCGCTCAGGCACAGTGCCATCGAGGAAACGACACGCCACCTGGTCGACATTCGGGCGTCGCAGATCAACGGCTGCGCCTTCTGCGTGGACATGCACGTCAAGGAGGCCACCATCCACGGCGAGCGGCCGCTGCGCGTGCATCACGTCGCCGTGTGGCGCGAATCCCAGCTGTTCAGCCCGCGCGAGCGCGCCGCGCTGGAGTGGACCGAAGTCCTTACCCGCATGCCCGCCGAGGGCGTGTCGGACGACATCTACGAGCGCGTCCGCGAGCAGTTGTCCGAGAAGGAGCTGTCCGACCTGACCTTCCTGGTCATGTCGATCAATGCCTGGAACCGCATCAACGTCGGCTTCCGGCTGGTACCCGGCAGCTACGACAAGGCCTATGGCGTGGACAAGTCCGGCCTGTCCTGAGCACAAGTAGGCGCCGAGGCCAGCGCGCCTCCCTGCCACCAGAGGAACCAACCATGACCGCATTGAAGACTCTCGCCCTGGCCCTGTTGATGGTCACGGGCGCCGCCAGCGCGCAGCAGGCGCCGCCCCAGGCCCACGTGACCACGATCATGACCAAACCCTTGCCCGACTATCCCGGCAAGGAAGCAGTGATGCTGATGGTCGAGTATCCGCCGGGCTCGGTGGACCCCGTGCATCGCCACAACGCCGATGCCTTCGTCTACGTGCTCGATGGTTCGATCGTGATGGGCGTGCGCGGCAGCAAGCCGGTCACGCTGGGGCCGGGCCAGACGTTCTACGAGGGGCCGCACGACGTGCATACCATCGGCCGCAACGCCAGCTCGACCAAGCCCGCCAGGTTCGTGGTGCTGCTCCTCAAGAACAAGGGCGCTCCCGTCCTAGTGCCAGCGAAGTAGCGGCGCGAAACGGCTTGCCTGGCGAGGGTGTCTGCCAGCCGACATGCGAAACCCTGCCTTCGCCACTCTCCGCGACCTGATGCACCCGCGCATGCTGCCGGCCTCGCAGGCAGCCCTCGCTGGGCGCCTGCGCCAGGCGATGGTCGCGCTTGAACATTCACCGCGCCGACAGGCCGAAATGAGCCGCGGCGTTTCGACAGCGTGCGCAGACCGCTGTTCCTTTGATTGGCCATGAAATAGGTATTCCATGCGATCCGCGGCACCGGCCACATCAGTTCTACCGACACCTCCGCATGCCGACCATGCGGCGCCGTCGCCGGCCGGCATCCACGTGCCGGCGGCGTTGGCGATCCTGCGGCTGGCTGCTGCGCTGGAGTCGGACATCGTGGAAGCCATGATCTGGTATCGCAGCGTACCCATCGCTGTACTCGACGGGCTTACGGCAGCCGAACTGGTGGCCCAGGGCAGGGCGACGGCCGTACTGGCGTTCCTGCGTGCAGCCATCGCAGTCGATGCCGCTGAGCGCCGGATACCCGCACCCATGGACGTGCGCGTACGATCCGCGACCCGATCGGGATTCGCTTGACGGTTTCCTTATTGCTGACTAAAGTCAGGCAATGGATGCACGCCAGGTCGAACAGGTCCGCAGTTTCAATCGGGCGGTAACGCGCCGGATCGGCGTGCTGACGGACGACTACCTGGGGCGCGGTCGCCCGCTGGCCGAATCGCGGCTGTTGTTCGAGATCGGCCGGGCAGGTGCCGAAGTCCGTGAACTGCGGGCGCGCCTGTCGCTGGACTCCGGCTACCTGAGCAGGATGCTGCGTTCGCTCGAGGCGCAGGGGATTGCCAGGTCGCAGCCCGCGCCCGGCGATGCACGCGTGCGTCGGGTGACGCTGACCGCGAAGGGGCGTCGCGAGTTCGACGTGCTGGACCGCCGCTCGCAGGAACTGGCCGACACGCTGCTGGCGCCGTTGCCGGAGACCCAGCGTCAGCGCCTCGTTGCGGCCATGGCGGAAGTGGAGCGGCTGATGCGCGCCGCGGCGGTCACCGTGGAGGTGGCCGATCCGCTCGGCGCCGATGCCGTCGCCTGCATCGACGCCGATCTTGCCGAGCTGGCCGGGCGTTTCGAGTCCGGCTTCGATCCCGGGCGCGGGCCTTCGGCTGATCCACAGGAGCTGGTGCCACCGTCGGGCCTGTTCCTGCTGGCCAGGCTGGACGGGCGGCCGCTGGGCTGTGCCGCCCTCAAGCGCATCGGTGCCGGCATCGGTGAAATCAAGCGCATGTGGGTCTCGCCTTCGGCGCGTGGCCTGGGTATCGCGCAGCGTCTGCTCGATGCACTGGAGCGGCATGCGGGCGGGATCGGCATGTCGACGCTGCGGCTGGACACCAACCGCACGCTCACCGAGGCCCGCGCCTTGTATGCCCGCAACGGGTATCGCGAGATTCCTCCCTACAACCAGAACCCATACGCTGACCACTGGTTCGAAAAGACGCTCGAAGCAGCGGGGAAGAACTAGCGGGGGCCGAACCTGTCGACGACGACCGCCGCAGTTTCCGGCATCGCTTGCCCGGCTCTGGACAGAACGACGAAGGCCGCACCTTGCCGATGGCTACTTCGACAGCACGCCGATGGTTTTCAACCATGCCTTCATCAGTTCGGGCCAGCCGGTGATGGGCAGCTGCGTATGGCGCAGGCCGAAGGCATGGCCTCCGTGTGCATACAGGTGCATCTCCGCGGGCACGCCAGCCTGGGCGAGCGCCGTGTAGTAGACCAGTGCCTGTTCCACGCCATCCACGTGGTCGTCTTCGGCCTGCAGCACGAAGGTCGGCGGCGTGTCGGGAGTGACCGGCACGTTCGGATTCAATTTGCCGTTCACCGCCAGGTGGCCCGGATAGATCGCCATGGCGAAATCCGGACGGATGCTCTCCCTGTCCGCCGCGTCGACCGGCTTGTACGCGCGCTGCCTGTAGCGAGTGCTCGCTTCGGCCACGAGAAAGCCGCCCGCGGAAAAGCCCATCACGCCGATCCTGTGCGGGTCGATGTGCCATTCCGCGGCGTGATGGCGCACCAGGGCGATGGTGCGCTGGGTGTCTTCGAGCGCCAGCGTCGGCACCATGTAGTCATGCGGACGGCAATCGCAACGCCAGTCGTAGGGCGGCCCTGGCACGCGATATTTGAGCAGCACGCAGGTGATGCCGTTGGCGGTGAGCCAGTCGCATGCCTCGGTGCCTTCCAGGTCGATTGCCAGGATCTGGAAGCCTCCGCCAGGCAGTACCACGACCGCTGCGCCGCTGTTCCTGCCCCTGGGCGGATAGACCGTCATCGTCGGCCGCGTCACGTTAGTGATCGCGGTGGCAGGAAGGCCCGCGATCAAGCCCGTGCTCACTGTCATCTTTTCCGGTCCGGGTACCGGTTGTTGATCCGGTGCCGCACCCGGCCAGATGGGTACCTGGGTATGGCCCGGCGTGGGCTTCCAGGTTCCGGTTTCCGCATGCACGCCGGTGGTGGCGAGCAGCGCGCACAGCATCGTCAGCAGCATCTTCATTCCACTTCCCTCCCAGGCAACGAAAGGCGTCATCTTCGCTCGCCCGCGAGGCGGAAGACGGGCGCAAAACGGGCGAGTGCGGGCAATCGGGCATCGGTGGTGGCGTCGGGGCATTCGCCAGGACGGCCATCGCGCCGCTCGATGCTCGCCGGATATTGGAAGCCAGGGTACGCGCGATCCGCTCCCTTAACGCCTCGGCATTCCCGCGGGGCACCGTAGTCGTCGACCGACAGACACGCGCTTCAGGGCCCGGCAAGCTTCGGTTCCCCTAACGGAAACCCCACCACCAGGAGCTGCCATGAAACGCATCAGCATGACCGCCATCGCCTTCGCCCTGCTCTCGTACGGGGTCGCGGCAGGCGCGGCCGAGAGCACCACCGAGCTGATCCGGCGTGACGCGCCGAAAGGCATTACCGAAACGTTCTACGCATGCATCGACAAGGCGGACTACGACACGATTGACGTAGCCGCATGTCTGTCTGCGGAGGAAGATGTCCAGGATGCGAGGTTAAACCGCACGTACAAGGCGCTACTAGCCAAGCTGGATACCAAGGCTAAAGGACAGTTGGTGGGATCGGAGCGGGCATGGCTAGCATTTCACGGTAAGACCTCGGGACTGGAATCAACCATTTATGGAAATGAGATCGTGGCCAATTTGGAGGTGTCGCAGAGGGAGGTCTTCCGGCTTTGCGAGCGTGCCAACACATTGGACGATTACCTGTCGTTAGTTAACGATAAATAACGTTACGCAAGTTCAAGGAGGAACAGCATGCCTAAACTTGATACGCATGATATCGACGCGCTCGCTGGTGCCATTTATTTTGTGGTGGGCCGTGCTACCGAGGGTGGGCCTAACTCCTACCGTCTGTCCGTTGCAGGGATATCGTCAGGTTCGGCCGATCCATCCTGGGGCAAGGTTGAGAAGGTCAAGGCGGATAGCGGGTACTCGATCGGAGCCATCCAAGTTGACCTGGGGAAACGAGGAGCCTGGGCGCTCGGCTCAACAAGCGCGGCCCCGTCGAAGCCAGGCGAGCAAAGCTATGTTGATGCGATCATCAATGAGGCTGCAAAGTTCGCGAAAGACCACCAGCTGGAATTCACGAAAGACAGGATAGCGCTTCGCGCTAATTTGTTGACGCATGGAAACGGTAAAGAAGGGCGAGGTACCCTCGTCTTCGTGGAAACAGGCACATATGACGCGATCAATGCATGGGCGTCTTCGGGGCAGGGCCGGTCGTGGATCCACAAGAACATCGATTATCCGCAAATCAGGCACGCTACGAAGTCAGCAATGGGTCTGCTTGACCGGTACGGAAAAAACGTTTCGGAAGATCGCAGGTTCGAAGCGGTTGCGATTCTGACGAAGACCGCAAATCAGATGCCCTCGAAGCTGAAGGCTTTTGAAGAAGTGCTCAAAGATGGCGGCGGCTATGATGATCTTTTGGCAGAGGCTCGCAAAATAGCTGGCCGCTACGGTTACTACGCTGGACCCAAAGCAGCCAACGCCGCCCGAAATTATGAGGTTGCGCGCAAGGACCCGAACACCGCTGCGGCGTTGGACCGTGCACAAGCTAAGGTGGCGTCTGCAAAATTCGATCCTTCCACCGAGTCCAAGGACCCGGATCTGCAAAAGGCGTTGGTAGCCATCGGTCATGGCGCTCGAGTCCATGTCCTGCGCCAAGGCTCCCGCGGCGATCAGGTCATTGCGTTGCAGGCCGACCTCGCCAAGCTCGGCTTCACGGACGCGCGTGGCCTGGCACTGAACCCGGATGGCAGGTTCGGTGCCGGTACGCGAGCAGCGGTCAAGGCCTTCCAGCATGCACATGGGCTGAGGTCCGATGGCCTCGTCGGGACCGCTACGCTCAGGGTTTTGCGCGAGGCCGTGGGCCAGCAGGCGGCGAGCCTGGCCGATGCCGGCCATCCGGGCCACTCGATGTTTTGCCAGGCACTCGAACGGGTGCACGCCATCGACGCGCGGCGCGGGCGTGCCCCTGACGCCGTCTCCGGCAACTTTGCCGGATCGCTGGCAACAGCGGCCTATGCCCAGGGCCTCGCCCGCATCGACCACGTGATTCTGGGCGACGATGCAACGCGTGCTTTTGCGGTCCAGGGCGATCCCCGGTCACCGCTCCGGCAAGTCGCGTGTGTGGACGTCATGCTGGCTGTCGTGACGCCACTGGCGCAAAGCAGTGCCGAATTCCTGGCCGCTGCCCGGCCGGACGCGGCGCAGCAGGCACAACGCATGCAGCCGCAGCCCCTTTTCGTCCAGGCGCCGCTTGAGGGCATGCAGCGCTAAAGCCTTGCTGCCTGGAATTGGCCACCGGCACCTTCTGCAAACTCGAGGAGAAAACAGGTCGGGTTGCGGGTGCTCGCGCCGGCCGGGTGAACGTCAGGAACGAGCCAGTCTTCGCTCCGGCACGCGTCCGATCGCCAGCACCAGCAACAAGCCGAGCAACGCCAGGTCGGCATAGGCGAACCAGTCGCCCCATCGGTTGTAGAGGGTGCGGTCGCGGTGCAGGGGCAGGTCGGCGACCAGTTCAGCGTCCTGCGTCTCGCTGGAGGACTCGGCGACCACGCGGCCGCGGTCGTCGCTCAACGTCAACCGCCCGCTGCGCGCGACGCGCGCGATCGCGAAGCCGCTTTCCACGCCGCGCATGATCGCCATGCGCGAGTGCAGCCAGCCGTCCACGCGGAAATCCCAGGCTGGCACCAGCAGCAGTTGCGCGCCGAGCGCGCCATAGGTGCGGCTGATGTCGTGGAAGTCCATGTCCTTGCATACGGCAAGCCCGATCTGCGACGGGGCGTCGAGCAGGCGGTAGGCGCTGCCTGGCGCGTAGCGGTCCTCGAAGACGGGAATCAGGTGACGTTTGCTGTAGGTCGCCGGCGCGTCGCCGTCGGGCGGGAAAACCATCGCGATGTTGCGCTCGCGCGGCTGCGTGGCCTGGTATTCGAGGCCCACGTCGAGCAAAAGCCTGCGGTCGCGCGCGAGCGCGGCGAACGCGGGTACGGTGGGGTCGGCTGTGGCGAAACTGGTTTCGGGAATCACCACCACCGCAGCGCCGCGGTCTGCAAGCTGTTGCACCGCGGTGACGTAGCGCTGCAGCAGCGCCTGGCCCTCGCCCGAAGCCAACGGCGGGCGGATCGGATGCTCCAGCGAAACCAGTCCGACGCGCACCGAGCCGGTAGCCGGTTGCTGCAGCCGCCACCAGCCGTAACCGAGCGCGCCCAGCACCGCCCCTGCGCACAGCACCAGGCCCACCCAGCGGTCGACGCCGCGCGGGGGCGACGTCGCTGCGGCAAGGGTTGCCGGCAGCCAAAGCAGGAGGAAACCGATGCCCCACAGGCCGGTCAGCGCGGCCAGCTGCAGGATCGGCAACGCGTCCATCTGCGTATAGGCGATGGCACCGAACGTGCCGTGTGGCGAGACCAACGTGTTGGCGTATTGCAGCGCGATCCACAGCGCCGGCACCGCCAGCGAGGCGGCCAGCGGTCGGCCGCGCAGCAGCAGCCTGCGGAACAGCACGGTGCAGGTGGCCAGTGTGAGCCCGGGTGCGATCACGATCCAGGCGATCACTCCCAGCGGCAGGCCGATGTAGCCGTGCAGATAAGTCCACTGGTTGAGGTTGCCGATCACGGCGCCTGCAAACGCGGCCAGCGCCGACCAGGTCCAGCGCACGCGCGTCGCCAGCCACAACACCGGCAGCGGTACCAGCCATGTCAGCCACCACACCGGGTGCAGGCCGTTGCCGAACCACCACAGCAGGGCAGTCAGGCCGGCCGCGGCCAGTCCGGCGCCCAGGCGCCTTCGGTCAGCACGCAAGTCCATCGATCAGTCTCCGCATCGATTGCAGGTAGAAGGCGCGGAACTGCGCCTGGTCGTAACTGAAGCGCCCGGCACGATAGAGCGCGACCAGCCCGTGTGCATGCGCCCACACGCTCATCGCCGCGTCCCAAGGATCGGCCTTGCGCAGCACGCCGGCGCGGATGCCTGCGTCGATGGTGTCGGCGACGAGGTTGAGGGTCGGGGACTGACGGGCGCGGAAGTCCTCGGGAAAGCGGCGTGCGTCGTCGCGGCGCACGGAAAAGGCGTGATCGAACAGGTGCGGATGGCTCAGCGCGTAATCCAGATACGGCTCCATCACCTGCAGCAGACGCTTGCGGGGATCGGTGGCGCGTACCTTGGCGGACCAGTCCTGCGCCGCGTGCTGAAAGCTATCGTCCGACAGGCGCTTGAGCAGGGCGTCGCGATTGGGAAAGTGGCGGTAGATGGCCATGGCCGAGATGCCGACCGCGTCGGCTACGCGGCGCATGGAGACGGCCTGCGCGCCCTCCGCGTCGAACAAGGCGTGGGCGGCCTGGAGGATCTTCTCGGCAGTGCTGGCGGGCTTCATGTTTACAGTGTAAACAAGTTGGCTTGCAAACCGCAATATCGCCGGCCGGCGCAGGTTCGCTCGGGGCATGCGGGCGTGCCCCTGGTGCCGCAAGGCGGTATGGATCCGAACGACGCCAACAAGACTTTCAGAACGCGCGTGAGATAACGGCTTGGTAGCCGCGCTTATCGTGGTGGGTTATACGGGTGCGACCGGGCTTGAGGTCACCGTACCGTGGCGGCCTCCGGAACATGGCAAGGGAGCGATCCATGAGGCACAAGTTCGAGGTCGGCGATCACGTGCGCTGGAATTCGGAGGCCGGCTACGTCGAAGGCACCATCGTCGAGGTGCACACGCGTGACACCCGGTACAAGGGACACATCCGTCGTTGCAGCGAAGATGACCCGCAGTACGAGATCAAGAGCGACAAGACCGACCATGTAGCCATGCACAAGGGTTCGGCCTTGCAGAAGATCGAATGAGCTTCAGTCCCGGTGTGCGGCTGGCGCGCCCCGGGCCAAAGGTATTCCCGCGGATGGGGCCTGAGGCCAGGCCGGTCAACGGCACTCCGGCGGGACGTAGATCGTGGCGCGCCGCTTCACCAGTGCCAGCCACGCCGGTGCGTTGTCGATGCCCGGGTTGAGCTCGTAGTCGCGCTGCCCGTCGGCGATGCCCAGCTTGCTCCAGCCGATCTCGTCCGGCCCCGGTGCCGACAAGGGCTTGCATTTGTTCTCGCGCATGAGGTTCTGCAGGACGTTGCCGAGCGGCGGACAGGCCTCCCTGTAGAAGCCATCGAGGGGCTTGTTGCCAGCATGGTTCTTCATGCCCACGAAACCGACGGCCACCTTTTTCACCGCGTCGTACGTATTCATCTGGATGGTGGCCTGCAGCCGGCCCATCCCCAGGCCGCAGTTGGTGCGCCGGTCGAGATAGTGGTCGGCGTACGCCAGGTTGATGTCGCCGACCTTGGTAGTGATTGGCGGCAGGCCGTCGACGGCCCAGGCAGGATCCTTCGTGTCGTCCCAGTTGCGGTTCCACATGATGCACATCAGCGCGATGTAGCTGACCACGCCGCAAGATGAGCCGCGCCACGCGTAGCCGTGCTTCCTGGAAACAGCCGCTGCCCTGTCCAGCGCAGCCGTGACGTACTCCCAGCATGGATCGGTAGGACCTTTGCTTGCCATGGCTCCTCCTTCGGCGTTCGCCGGCCCGGGTGCAATGGGCGCGATTAGAGCACTTCCGGTCCTGCAGCGCCCGAACGGTCCACGTAGACCGTACCGATTGCCGAGGCGCGTGTCTTTCGGTGGCGATGGACCACGCCGGCCATGCAAGCGTAGGCGCCCAGCCTGGTCACCCGCCTCGTCCGGCCCTTTCTGCCAAGGGCAGTTGGCTCCAGACTGCCTGGCCGTTGCCGACGCGGGTCAGTGACGTGCGGTGAGGGAGTGCGCGCCCCCCTTGAAGGGAGGGCTTCTGGCGGATGCCTGCAGGTGCGCGGGGTGCTAAGTTCCGACGCCTGTCCACCTGCTGCCGGAGTTCCCATGTCTCGTGTCCTTTCCGCCGGTTCGCCGGTTGCCATGCCCGGTCGCATGTCGCGCCTGGCCTGCGCCGTGTCGATGGCCTTCGCCGCCACGGCTGCGGTCGCGCAGCAGTCGCACCGTGCCGATGTGCCACCGCCGCAGGACACGGCCTATCCGGGGACGGTGGCGATCCATGTGGACGCCAGCGATACCACGCAGGGGATTTTCCGCGTCCATGAAACGCTTCCGGTGACGGCAGGCGCGCTGACGCTGCTGTATCCGAAGTGGATCCCCGGCGACCACTCGCCGAGCGGCCCGGTGGCCATGCTGGCGGGGCTCAAGGTCAGCGTCCACGGCAAGCCGTTGAAGTGGACGCGCGACAAGTACGACGTGTACGCCTTCCACCTCGACGTGCCGGCAGGTGTCTCCACGGTCGACGTCGACTTCCAGTACCTCTCCAGCCGCGACGGCGGCTACGAGATGACCGACCGCATGCTGGACCTGGAGTGGAACAAGGTGGCGCTGTATCCGGCGGGCCATTTCTCGCGCGACATCACTTTCGCCCCCAGCGTGACGCTGCCCCATGGATGGCAGTTCGGCAGCGCGCTCGAGACCGTCTCCCGCTCGGGCGACGCCACCACGTTCAAGCCAGTGTCCTTCAATACGCTGGTCGACTCGCCGATCTACGCGGGCCGGTACTTCAAGCGCGTCGACCTCACGCCCGCGGGTGACGCACCGGTGCATCTGGACATCGTTGCCGATGCGCCCAAGTACCTCGAGATGACGCCGGAGCAGGTCAAGGTGCATCGCGCGCTGGCGTCACAGGCGGTGAAGCTGTTCGGCTCGCACCACTACGACCACTACGATTTCCTGTTCTCGCTGTCGGACCAGCTGGGCGGCAACGGCCTGGAGCACCACCAGTCCAGCGAGGACGGCCTGGGCGCCGACTACTTCACCGCCTGGGCGGACGCCGCGCCCGGCCGCGACCTGCTGGCGCACGAGTACGTGCATTCGTGGAACGGCAAGTTCCGGCGCCCGGCCGACCTGTGGACGCCGAACTTCAACGTGCCGATGGGCGATTCGCTGCTGTGGGTGTACGAGGGGCAGACCCAGTACTGGGGCTTCGTGCTGACCGCGCGCTCGGGCATGTGGTCGCCGGAGGAGTTCCGCGATGCGCTGGCGATGGTGGCGGCCAACTATGACCGCAACCGCGAAGGCTTCCAGTGGCGCACGCTGGAAGACACCACCAATGACCCGACCGCCGCGCACCGCAGCGGCCTGCCGTACCGCAGCTGGCAGATGAGCGAGGAGTACTACAGCGCCGGGCAGATGGTCTGGCTGGAGGTGGACGCCAAGCTGCGCGCGCTCACGCACGACGGAAAATCGCTGGACGATTTCGCGCGCGCCTTCTTCGGCGTGGACAACGGCAGCTTCGTCACCAGGACCTACACTTTCGACGACGTGGTGGCGGCGCTGAACGGCCTGGCACCGTATGACTGGGCCGGCTTCCTGCGCGCACACGTCGACACGCTCGACCCGCCGTTGCTGGGCGGCCTCGAGGGCACCGGCTGGAAGCTGGTCTATACCGACCAGCCGAGCGCCTACGAGAAGCAGTACGACAGCCGGCCGGAGTCGCCGCGCCACCTGTTCAACTTCAGCTGGTCGATCGGGCTGACCATGGGCGAAGGCGGGCAGATCAACGACGTGCGCTGGGATGGTCCGGCCTTCAAGGCGGGCGTGAGCACCGGCGCCACCATCGTGGCGGTGAACGGCAAGGACTACTCCAAGGACGTGCTCAAGGACGCGATCGCCGCGGCAAAGGGCGGCAAGGAGCCGGTCAAGCTGCTGCTCAAGTTCCAGGGTAGCTACCGTACCGTGCCGGTCGACTACCACGGCGGCTTGCAGTATCCGCACCTGGTGCGCGTCGAGGGAAGGCCGGATTACCTGAGCCAGATCATCGCGCCGCGGCGATAGCGGGATAGCCGCCGGTTGACCCGGATCAAGGGCAGGGTGGGCGGCGATCCGCATGATCGCCGGGCCGGCAGGTGCCGGCGCCCCCACCCGGAGTCCATGATGCAATTCGAACTGTCCGCCGGCGGCCACGACGTGGCCGTGCTCACCGCTGCACTGCGCGTGCTCGACCCCCAGGCGCGGGTCGTCCTGGATGCCGCGCGCGGCCGCCTGGAAGTGCTGGCGAGCGCAAGCAGTGCGCAGGTCCTCGATGCGTTGGGGAAGGCCGGCTGCGTGGCCAGGCTGCTGGAGAAAGAGGTCCACGTCAGCGGCGGCAGCACCTGCTGCGGGCACTGCGGCTAGACGAAGCCGGGCAGCCATGGCATGGGCTTCGGCCTGGCCCTCGCGCCTCATATCGTGTGCTTGACGTGGTAGTCGGCGCCCCCTCAGCGCGTCGACGCGTTCGCTCCGTGGCCTCAAGCAACTTGACGCCCAGCAGACCGATATCGCGCCAGTGGCGCTCCCTCGCGGGCGGAAGACACGGGCGGTCCGCTTCGTGCAGCGCCCGCGCGAGCCGCTGTTGCGCACGGCGCAAACTCACTGCTTGCATACATTGC
>Ga0157372_10004133_pt1 | contig 15542 bp, 13 predicted proteins | sample C55metaG_FD_115307 | JGI IMG/M metagenome (GOLD analysis project Ga0157372, IMG submission 115307) | Corn rhizosphere microbial communities from Kellogg Biological Station, Michigan, USA - C5-5 metaG | ecosystem: Host-associated > Plants > Roots > Rhizosphere > Soil | place: USA: Michigan... | reverse complement strand
CGTCCGATCGCCGGCACGCGCCCGCGCGGCGCGACACCGCACGAGGACAAGGCGCTCGAGGACGAATTGCTCGCCGATCCGAAGGAACGCGCGGAGCATCTGATGCTGCTCGATCTCGGCCGCAACGATGTCGGCCGCGTCTCGGAGATCGGGACCGTCAAGGTCACCGACCGCTTCTTCATCGAGCGCTACAGCCACGTCATGCATATCGTTTCGAACGTCGAGGGAAATCTCGACACCAAGAAGCACGATGCGCTCTCCGCGCTGATTGCGGGCTTCCCGGCCGGCACCGTTTCGGGCGCGCCGAAAATCCGCGCCATGGAAATCATCGACGAGCTGGAGAAGGAAAAGCGCGGGATCTATTCCGGCTGCGTCGGTTATTTTTCGGCGGGCGGCGACATGGACACCTGCATCGTGCTCCGCACCGCGCTGATCAAAGACGGCAAAATGTATGTGCAGGCGGGCGCCGGAATCGTCGCCGATTCCAATCCGAAATCCGAGCAGCAGGAATGCGTGAACAAGGCGAAAGCCCTCTTCCACGCCGCCGAAGAAGCTCGCCGCTTCGCAAGCGCCGCCAAGCGAGGCCAATAAAGCGCGGGCAATAGAGTAAGCTTGACGCAAACGCCCTATCGGGCCACCTATCCGGCATAAAGGATTGCCGCCATGCCGAAAATCGCGCTCGTCGACAACTACGACAGCTTCACCTGGAGCCTCGTCCATGCCCTCGGCATGCTCGGGGCCAAGGTCGAAGTGCACCGGAACGACCAGATCACGGTCGATGCGATCGAGAAATCGAAGCCCGACGCGATCGTGATTTCGCCCGGCCCCTGCACGCCGAACGAAGCCGGCATTTCACTGGAAGTCGTCAAGCGCCTGGGCGAAACGACGCCCATACTCGGCGTGTGCCTCGGCCATCAAACCATTGGCGCGGCCTACGGCGGCGACGTGGTGCGCGCCGGGCCCGTTCATGGCAAGCTCTCGAAGATCAAGCACGAGGGCAAAGGCGTCCTGCGCGGCATCAACGATAATTTTGAAGCCACGCGCTATCACTCGCTCGTCGTGAAACGCGAGACGATGCCGAAGGATCTCGACGTCACTGCCGAAACGAATGACGGCCTCGTGATGGCGCTCTCGCACAAAACGCATCCGGTTCACGGTGTGCAGTTTCATCCCGAAAGCATCGCCTCCGAGCACGGCCAGATCATCCTGAAGAACTTTCTCGATCTCGCAGCCCAGTGGAACGCGAAAAAGCGAAAGTGATCTCATGGAACGCTTTCGCAACCTGATCGGCAAAGCCGCGACCGGTGCCGCGCTTACGCGCGACGAAGCAGCACACGTCTTCGACAAGATGATGTCCGGCGAAGCGACGCCCGCGCAAATGGGCGGGCTTCTCATGGCGCTGCGCGTGCGCGGCGAGACGGTGGACGAAATCACCGGCGCGGTTTCGACCATGCGCGCGAAAATGCTTCCCGTGCAAGCGCCTGCCGACGCGATCGACGTTGTCGGCACCGGCGGCGACGGAGCAGGCACCTACAACATCTCCACTTGCGCGGCGTTCATCGTTGCGGGTGCGGGCGTTCCTGTCGCCAAGCACGGCAATCGCGCGCTGTCCTCGAAGTCGGGCGCGGCCGATGCCTTGATGGGGCTCGGCGTCAAAATCGATCTCGATCCGGCGGCGATTTCCCGCTGCATCAAGGAAGCGGGCATCGGTTTCATGTTCGCGCCACAGCATCATCCGGCGATGAAGCATGTCGGCCCGACTCGCGTGGAACTCGGCACGCGCACGATTTTCAATCTGCTCGGACCCCTGTCCAACCCCGCTAACGTCAAGCGTCAGATGCTCGGCGTTTTTTCGAAACATTGGATCGAGCCGGTCGCCGAAGTGTTGAAGACGCTCGGCGCCGAGCGCGTATGGGTTGTCCATGGCTCCGACGGCCTCGATGAAATCACCACGACCGGCCCGACTTTCGCCGCGGAACTCAACGGCGGCAAGATCCGGACGTTTGAAATCAAGCCTGCGGATGCCGGGTTGAAAACAGCGAAATCCGATGACTTGAAAGGCGCCGACGGCGCGCATAACGCGGCCGCGCTGCGCGCCGTGCTGGAGGGGAAACCTGGCGCCTATCGCGACGTCGCGATTCTGAACGCTGCCGCTTCTTTAGTCGTCGCCGGCAAAGCGAATGCGCTTGCCGACGGCGCGAAACTCGCCGCACAATCCGTCGACAGCGGCGCCGCGAAGGCGCGGCTCGAAAAACTCGTTCAGATTTCGAATAGCTGAGAGAATGTAAGAAATGAGCGACATTCTCAAAAAAATCGAAGCCTACAAGCGGCAGGAAATCGCCGCCGCCAAGAAAGCACGGCCTTACGCCGAGGTCGAAGCCGCGGCGGAAGCCGCTTCGCCCCCGCGCGGATTTCTCGCGGCGCTCGAAGCCAAGATCGCGCGCGGCGACACCGCGCTCATTGCCGAGATCAAGAAAGCGAGCCCTTCGCGCGGCCTGATCCGCGCCGACTTCGATCCGGCGTCGCTCGCGCGAGAATACGCCGCCGGCGGCGCAACGTGTCTTTCCGTGCTGACCGACACGCCCTCGTTTCAGGGCGCACCGGAATTCATGGTCGCCGCACGGGATGCGACCGCCCTTCCCGTACTGCGCAAGGATTTTGTGTTCGAGCCTTATCAAGTCGCCGAAAGCCGCGCCCTCGGCGCCGATTGCATTCTCATCATCATGGCCTCCGTCAGCGACCAGGCCGCGCGCGAGATTTACAGCGCCGCGGTGCACTGGAATATGGATGCGCTCGTCGAAGTGCATGACGAGGCAGAACTCGATCGCGCGCTGAAGCTCGGCGCGAAACTCATCGGCATCAACAACCGCGATCTCCGCACTTTCGAGACGACGCTTGCGACGACCGAGCGGCTCGCGCCGCGCGTGCCAAAGAAGCATCTGCTGGTCAGCGAAAGCGGCATCTTCACGCCCGCCGATATCGAACGGCTGAATGCCGCCGGCATCCGCGCGTTTCTGGTCGGCGAAAGCCTGATGCGTGAGCCCGACGTGACGCTCGCGACCCGCAACTTGCTCGCAACCGGCAAGAAGCCGAAGAAAAAGAAAAGCGCCTGAGCGATGGCGGAAAAAACACTCACGCACCTCGATAAAAAAGGCGAAGCGCGGATGGTCGACGTCTCCGCAAAAGCCGCGACCGATCGCGTCGCCGTCGCCGAAGGCAAGGTCGTGATGAATCCTGCGACGCTCGATCTCGTTCTTTCGGGCGACGCCAAGAAGGGTGACGTGCTCGGCACCGCAAGGATTGCCGGCATTCAGGCGGCGAAGAAAACGCACGAATTGATCCCCCTTTGCCATCCGCTCCCCATCACCAAGGTCGAGATCGGGATCGAGCCGGACCAAAAGTTGCCGGGGCTCGTCGTCCGCGCGACGGTAAAGGTTACAGGCCAGACCGGCGTCGAGATGGAGGCGCTGACCGCCGTCTCGGTCGCCTGCCTCACGATCTACGACATGGTGAAAGCGGCCGAGCGCGGCATGCGCATCGAAGGCATTCGCCTGTTGGAAAAATCCGGCGGCGCTTCCGGCGAATGGCGCGCGGGACGATAACGTGGCCTCGCCCCTGATTTCGGTCGAAGAGGCGTTGCTTCGCGTTTTGGACGGTGTCTCGACGCTCCCCGCCGAAGAAATCCCGATCGACGCCGCGCACGGCCGCGTGCTGGCCGCAACGCTCGCCTCCCGCCGCACGCAGCCGCCCGCCGATCTCTCCTCCATGGATGGCTATGCCGTGCTTGCCGCTGATATTGCGGAAGTCCCGGCGCGCCTTCGCCTGATCGGCGAATCCGCCGCGGGCCGCCCGTTTCAGGGCAACATGAAAGCCGGCGAAACTGTCCGCATCTTCACGGGCGCCGTGATGCCGCCCGGCGGCGATCAGGTCGTGCCGCAGGAGAATGTCGCACGCGACGGAGACGACATCACGATCAACACACTCCCGAAGGGAAAATTCGTCCGCCGCCAGGGCTTCGATTTCAAGGCCGGCCAAGTGATGCTGGAAGCCGGCCGCCGGTTGAACGCGCGCGACATCGGGCTTGCGGCCGCGATGGATCACGCCAAGTTAATGGCGACGAAAAAACCGCGCGTCGCGATCATCGCGACCGGGGATGAACTTGTAGAGCCGGGCGGCGGCGACGCGCCCGACAAAATCGTCGCTTCCAATCCGGTTACCCTCGCAGCGCTCATCCGCCAGGAAGGCGGCGAGCCGGTCTCGCTCGGCATTTTCCCCGATTGCGTCGACGCAATCGGCGGCGCCATCCGTTCCGCGCGCAACCTCGATATCGATCTCTTGGTCACGCTCGGCGGCGCTTCGGTCGGCGATCATGACCTGATCGTGCCTGCGCTCACGCAGGAAGGTTTCGATATCGCCTTTCATCGCATGGCGATGCGCCCAGGCCGTCCGATGCTGCTCGGCCTCTCCGACAATCTTCGCGCCATCGGCCTCCCCGGCAACCCGGTGTCGGCTTTCGTATGCGCGTTCCTGTTTCTTGTGCCGCTCCTTCGCAAACTGCAAGGCCGCAGCGACGCCCTCCCGCAGACGGAATCTGCTCTCCTCGGCCGTGCGGTCGACGCCAACGATCACCGGCAGGATTTCTTGCGGGCGAAATTCAGCCGCCGCGGCGACGGCCAGCTCGTCGCGACCCCGTTCAAGCTGCAGGACTCCTCCATGCAGGCCGTGTTGCATGCGGCCGACGGCCTGGTCGTGCGCGCGCCCCATGCGCCGGCGGCGCCCGAAGGCGCCCCCTGCGATGTGCTGCGGTTTACGGACTAAGCGGCCTTAGCAAAGCGGAAACGCGAATCGTGGAAACCGGCCTCTAGGGTGGGATTTCGGCCCCGCCCTTGCGGAACACAACAAGAACGGCTACAAGCGTTCGCGGTTTGTTTCATTTGATTCCCGGCCAGCGAGTCCACCGATGCTTACGCAAAAACAGTACGAGCTTCTGAAATTCATCCACGAACGGCTCAAGGAAGCGGGCGTCCCGCCCTCCTTCGAGGAGATGAAGGAAGCGCTCGATCTGCGCTCCAAGTCGGGCATTCACCGGCTCATTACGGCGCTCGAGGAGCGCGGCTTCATCCGCCGCCTCCCTAACCGCGCCCGTGCCCTTGAGGTCGTACGGCTGCCGGAAACGGTCGCTCCGGGGCTCGGGCCGAGGAAAGGTTTTTCGCCGAACGTGATCGAAGGCAGCCTAGGGCGTGTCGTCCGCACGTCTTCCGAGGACGAAGGCGGAAAGCCTGTTGCGATCCCCGTCATGGGCCGCATCGCCGCCGGTACGCCGATCGCCGCGATCCAGAACCGCAGCCACACCATTCACGTCCCGCCGGAAATTCTTTCTTCTGGTGAACACTTCGCGCTCGAAGTGCGCGGCGACTCGATGATCGAGGCCGGAATTCTGGAAGGTGACATCGCGCTCATCCGCAAGAGCGATAACGCCGACACCGGCGATATCGTCGTTGCGCTCGTTGACGATGAGGAAGCGACCCTGAAGCGTCTTCGCAAGAAGGGCGCGTCGATCGCGTTGGAGGCTGCGAACCCTGCTTACGAAACGCGTATTTTCGGCCCGGACCGGGTACAGATTCAAGGCAAGCTCGTCGGGCTGTTCCGCCGTTACTGATCGCTGTTTTCAGCACCTTCCGGTGCATCCGGCACCGGAATGTCGCCTGCAGGCGCGAGCGGCATTTCCGCGCCGCTGTTTTTCGCCGCGGTTTTCTTGAAGCGCGAGAACACGTCGGGATCGGCCGGTTTCGCCCTCCCGTACCAGGGCCGGTCGGAATTGGGCGAGCGAACGGTCTTCACTTCCCATTCGCCATTCGTGCGCCGGAGCGACACCGCACCGGTCGTTTCCATCATGCTGCGGTCGATGCCCGGTGACTTGCACAGACGGGGCACATCGAAGCTGCTGACGACGATACCCGCAGATTCGCAGTCGTCGGCGAAGGCTTCAGGTCTCGTCGCAACGGCAACGATGCTGCCGTCATAGAGCCGCGCGATACAGCCTGCGCTATCACAGCGGAAACCGCTGTCGAGCACATCACGCGACTTTCGCGTGTCGCCGTCCGCTGCCAGCCATGTCTCGGCTGAAATCCGTCCCTGACGAGCGTCCAGGATCGTAAGCTTGTCGTCCGCTCCCCGCACCGCGACGGTATGCGCCTCAGCGTCGATGAAGATGTCAGGCTTCGGCGTATGGAGCGCTAAATAGAGAGCGGCCGCGAAAAGTGGCGCGCTCAAAAGCTTTAATCGCGATATCGGAATGGCCAGCAAAAGAAAAGCCGCAGTCGCAAGAAGAAGCGCGCCTGCGCTGAAAGCCGGAATTCTACCCTCCGCGCCCGGCAAGGCCGCGACCCAGCGCGCGATCGCGAGCATGACGTCGATGCCCCACCCCATCGCCTTCCAGGCGAGCGCGTCATAGCCGAACGGGATCAGGAACACGCCGAGAACCGCCATCGGCATGATGACGAAGGAAATCGCGGGCATTGCGAGCACGTTTGCGATCAATCCATAAGGCGCGAGCCGATGGAAGTGAAAGGCCGCGTAGGGCGTGGTCGCGAGCCCTGCAAGGAGGGAGGTGAGCGCGCCCGCCAGAACCCATTTCCCTACTCCAGCGCTAAAACGCCACGTCGCGTGGCGATCCTTCGGCGGCGGCGCGGCGAGGAGCTGGGGTGCAACCATCTGATAGATGCTGACAAGCGCGAGCGTCGCGGCAAACGACATCTGGAAGCCGGGGTTCAAGACCGCTTCCGGCGTGAGAATAAGAACGATAAAGGCCGCGATCGAGAGCGTCCGCAGTGTGATCGCAGGACGGTCGATCATCACGCCGATCAGTACGAGCGCGATCATGATGAACGAGCGCAACGTCGGCGCGTCCGCGCCCGCCAGCACCATGTAAACGAACGAGCCGACGAGCGCGATGAACGCGGTCCATTTCTTGATCGGGTAACGCAATGCGAAGCCGGGGATGAGCGCAAGCCCTCCGCGGATGAAGGCAAAGATCACGCCCGCGACAATCGCCATGTGCAGTCCCGAAATCGAAAGCACATGATAGAGGCCGGAAATCCGCATCGCCTCGTTCACGTCAGCGGATATCTGGTCGCGCACGCCCGAAATCAGCGCCGTGCCGACAGCACCTGTTTCGCCAGGGATTGCCGCCAGAATTCGCGCGGTGAGATCGCGCCGGATCCTTTCAATGAAGGCGTAAACCTTAATCTCAGCCGGCATCTCCACCGGCGCCGCTACTTCATGCGCTTTCCCAAGCACAAATCCGGTCGCACCCAAACGGGCAAAGTAGCCGCCAAGTGCATAGTCGTAACCGCCGGGGTAAGTCGGCGCGAGCAGCGGACGTAGTCGTGCTTTCACTTCCACGTGCGAGCCGACTGCGGGCGCCCAGCCATGACGCAAAGAGACGCGCACGCGTCCTGTTAGGTGCTCAACACCGCGTCCGCTCGCGGATGTAAGCCGAAGGACGATACGGTCCGATCGATCCGTGGCGTCGCGCGCTTCGACAAATCCGGTAAGCACGACCGTTGGCGTTGGCTTCGTCAGCATCGGATGCGCAACCCGGTAGCCGCGCAATGTACCGATCGCGAAGCCTGCAGCCGTAACCGAAAGTGCAAGCGCGAGCGCAAAGGCAAGCGGCCGCTCACGCGAGAAAAACGCGACCAAGGCAAAAAAGAAGCACGCGCTGCTTCCAGCGATCAGAGAAGGCTCATGCGGCGCGACGAAATAAAGCAGAATGCCAACGCCAAAAACGACCGGCAGCCAGGGCGCGAGCCGCGCGGCATCCGCTTCCGCGCGCAGCGCCTCGTCGATTTGATGCCGCAGCGCCGGGAAAAAGCCGCCCGTCAGTGTGTCCGCCCACGCCGCCGCGCGCCGGCCGCCCAGCACCGCCCCGCGGACGCCCGCGCGCGGTCTTTCGTTTTCGTTCGCCATGATGGGCCCCCGCCCTACTCGGCGCCAATTCCCTATGCTACATGGGCCGCTTGTTTGCGCCAGACTCGAAAATTCATGACCGACTCCACGTCACCCATCGTCACCCGCTTCGCACCGTCACCGACGGGTTATCTCCACATCGGCGGCGCGCGCACGGCCTTGTTCAACTGGCTCTATGCGCGCGGGCGCGGCGGCAAGATGCTGCTCCGCATCGAAGACACGGATCGCGCGCGCTCGACGCCTGAAGCGATCGACGCGATTTTCGACGGGCTGAAATGGCTTGGGCTCGAATGGGATGGCGAGCCGATCTTCCAGTTTCAGCGCGCCGTGCGTCACCGCGAAATCGCCGAAGCGTTGCTCGCCGTCGGCCGCGCCTATCGCTGCTATGCCTCGCAGGAAGAACTGCAGGAGATGCGCGAGCTCGCCCGCAAGGAAGGCCGTCCGCCGCGCTACGATGGCCGCTGGCGCGACCGCGATCCGTCCGAAGCGCCGGAGGGCGTGCAGCCGGTCATCCGCCTGAAAGCGCCGAACGAAGGCGAAACGGTGATCGAAGATCTCGTGCAGAGCCGCGTCACCTGGCAGAACAAGGACCTTGATGACTTGGTGCTGCTGCGCTCCGACGGCACGCCGACCTATATGCTCGGTGTGGTCGTCGACGATCACGACATGGGCGTCACCCATATCATCCGCGGCGACGATCATCTCACCAACGGCGCGCGGCAAGCGCAGATTTACGACGCCCTCGCCTGGCCGATCCCGAAGATGGCGCATATTCCGCTCATCCACGGTCCCGACGGCGCGAAACTCTCGAAGCGCCACGGCGCGCTCGGTGTCGAGGCCTATCGCGCCATGGGCTATCTGCCCGAGGCGATGCGCAATTACCTCGTCCGCCTCGGCTGGAGCCACGGCGATCAGGAAGTGTTTACGACGGAAGAGCTGATTTCGCTGTTCGATCTCAATCGCGTCGGCCGCTCCGCCGCGCGCTTCGATTTCGCCAAGCTCGAAAATCTGAACGGGCTCTATATCCGCAACAGCTCCGACGAATTTCTCGTCGATGCGCTGGAAAAATTCCTGCCCGAGCTGCCCGATGGCGCGGCCCTCGCGCCGCGCTTCAAGGAGGTGCGCGAGCGCATCCTCACGATCATGCCGGGTTTGAAGGAGCGCGCGAAAACGCTGATCGAATTGTTCGACGGCGCGCGCTTCCTGTTCGCCGAGCGCCCGCTGAAATTGGAAGACAAGGCAAAAACAATCTTAAGCCTCGAAGCGCGTGCGATCTTGGGACGCGCCATTCCGGTTCTTGAAACGATCGAATGGAAATCCGATTCGCTCGATGCCGCGGTGCGCAATCTCGCCGAGCGCGAAAATGTGAAGCTTGCCGCCGTCGCCCAGCCGCTGCGCGCGGCGCTCACCGGAAAATCCACATCCACAGGCATCTTCGACGTCTTGACCGCGCTCGGGAAAGACGAAAGCCTCGCCCGCCTGCGCGATCAAGCCGGAAAGGCCGCGGCTGCCTAGAAAGCGCCCATCGCCCGGCGTTCCGGCGAGCAACGCAGCTTGCTTGTGCGCTGCGAAAGAGCTACCAAATTAGCTATCGGCTCACCTTTCCGGCCTACGGTGCTCAAGCGCCGGTTGCCGGCAAGCTTGACGATCGTCCCCCTGGATAGATGGAGTTTACGATGGACGCGAAAACGGGCTCGAACACAAAAACCGCGAAGCTCTCCGTCGGCGACCAAAGCTGGGCCTTCGGCATCCAAGACGGGACGATCGGGCCGTCGGTGATCGACATCGCCAAGCTCTACGGCCAGACCGGGATGTTCACCTACGATCCCGGTTTCACCTCGACCGCGAGCTGCGAATCCAAAATCACCTATATCGACGGCGACGAAGGCGTTCTCCTCTATCGCGGCTATCCGATCGAACAGCTCGCCGAACATGGCGATTTCTTAGAGACCTGCTATCTCCTGCTCTTCGGCGACCTGCCGACCGCCCCGCAACGTGCCGATTTCCAGAAGCGCGTCACCAACCACACCATGGTTCACGAACAGATGAGCCGCTTCTTCCAGGGCTTTCGCCGCGACGCGCATCCGATGTCGGTGATGGTCGGCTCGGTCGGCGCGCTCTCCGCCTTTTACCACGACTCGACCGACATCACCGATCCGCAGCAGCGCTTGATCGCCTCGATCCGCATGATCGCGAAGCTGCCGACGATCGCGTCCATGGCCTACAAATATTCCATCGGCCAGCCTTTCGTTTATCCGAAAAACGATTTGGACTACGCGTCGAATTTCCTTCGCATGTGCTTCGCCGTGCCGTGCGAAGAATACAAGCCGAACCCCGTGCTCGCGCGCGCGATGGATCGAATTTTTATCCTGCACGCGGATCACGAGCAGAACGCGTCAACTTCGACTGTGCGCCTTGCCGGTTCTTCCGGCGCGAACCCGTTTGCCTGCATCGCGGCGGGCTGCGCCTGCCTTTGGGGCCCCGCGCATGGCGGCGCGAACGAGGCCGCGCTGAAGATGCTTTCGGAAATCGGTCACGTCGATCGGATTCCCGAATACATCAAGAAAGCGAAGGACAAGAACGATCCGTTCCGCCTCATGGGCTTCGGGCATCGCGTCTACAAGCACTACGATCCGCGCGCCAAGATCATGCAAAAGACCTCCCACGAGGTTCTCGCCGAGCTCGGCATCAAGGACGATCCGCTGCTCGACGTTGCGATGGAGCTGGAGCGCATCGCGCTGAAGGACGAATACTTCATCGAGAAGAAGCTCTATCCGAACATCGATTTCTATTCGGGCATCACGCTGAAAGCGATGGGATTCCCGACCTCGATGTTCACCGTGTTGTTCGCAATCGCCCGCACCGTCGGCTGGATCGCGCAGTGGAAGGAAATGATCGAGGATCCGCAGCAGAAGATCGGCCGCCCGCGCCAGCTCTACACGGGCGCCGCGAAACGCGACTACGTTCCGACCTCGCGCCGGAAATAACAAACCACAGGATCGAAAATGAAAAGGCCGGGCTGAGTCCGGCCTTTTTCTTTGGGCTCGTCGGCGAGATTATTCCGCCGGGACCTGGCTGACCGGCCGGCCCTTGCCTGTTTTCTTCGCCGCCGCTGCGCCGTCATAGGCCCATTCGACATAGGCGCTGCCCCAGGTGTAGCCGCCGCCGAACGCGGCGAAGACGAGCTTGTCGCCTTCCTTGAGCTGCGACTCGTATTCCCAAAGGCACAGCGGGATCGTCGCTGCGGTTGTGTTGCCGTATTTCTGCAAGGTCATCATGACCTTTTCGTGCGGAATGCCGACGCGGTCGGCGATCGCTTCGAGAATGCGCTTGTTCGCCTGATGCGGCACAAACCACTTGATGTCGTCGAGCGTGAGGTTGTTACGCGTGACGATCTCGCGCACCGAACCCGACATCCGCTCGGTCGCCGCGCGGAAAACCGCCGGGCCGTTGAGATAAAGATAATGCATTCTTTTCTCGATCGTCGCGGCAGTCGGCGGGTTGGTGCGGCTGCCGCCGGCGAGCTGATGGATATGCTGCATGCCTGCGCCATCCGAATGCAATTCGATGTCGCGCAGGCCATAGCCGTTTTCGCTCGGCTCCAAGAGCACGGCGGCCGCGGCATCGCCGAATAGAATGCAGGTCGTGCGATCCTGATAGTCGATCATGCTCGACATCTTGTCGCCGCCGACGAGGATCGCTTTCTTGGCGCGGCCGGTTTCGATGTACTGCGAAGCGATGTCGAGGCCATAAACGAAGCCCGAGCAAGCGGCCTGCACGTCGAAGCTGCCGATGTGGCGCATGCCGACCGCGTCACAAATGAGGTTCGCGGTCGAAGGAATGATCATGTCAGGGGTAATCGTCGCGCAGACGAGGACGTCGATTTCGTCGGGATGCGTGCCGGTCTTCTCCAAAAGACCCTTCACCGCTTCGGCCGCCATGTGCGACGTGCCGAGCCCTTCGCCCTTCAGGATGCGGCGCTCGCGAATACCGGTGCGCTCCACGATCCACTGATCGCTGGTGTCGACCATTTTCGACAGTTCGGCATTCGTCATCACATGCTCAGGCAGATAGCCATGAACGCCGGTGATGGCCGCGCGCACCGGGCCGCCTTTGTCGGGACGAAGCAACATGCCTGAAAGCTCTTACCGAGATCCCCTGGAAATCCTTGTTTACCGCCTTTCCGGAGGCTTGGCTATCGCAAATGCTGCGCTGCGCTAATCAATTTTCGTTTGTTTTCATATACTTCCATCACAATCTTGGCGGCACGTTCGCTCGCGGTTTTAGTCCCTGTGTCGAAGATTTCGTCGAGTCGGGCAAACCCCGCGATTTGCCGCGCTCTTTCCGGACTGTCCGTCAATAACGGCGCAAGCACTGCTGCCATTTTCTCCACCGTTGCGTCCTGCTGCAAAAGCTCCGGCACCACGCGTTCGCCCAGAATGATGTTCGGCAGGATCGCGGACGTTGCGACCGCAAAACGGCGCGCGATCAATTCCTCCCAGCGCGGAACGCGATAAGCCGCCGCCATCGGTACATGCGCAAGCGCAAGTTCGAGCGTCACGGTGCCCGACGCGGCAAGCGCCGCGCGCGCGCGGCGAAAGGCTGAATATTTTTCGGATTCGCCCGTGACAATCCTCGGCTTCACGGGCCAATTTGTGACGTGCGTCTTCACGCGCTCGACTTGCGACGGAATTGTCGGCAATACCACTTCGATTGTCTGCTTCTGCGCGATCAAGTGGACGACCTGGCCGAACAGCGGCGCCAATCTCTCGATTTCAGAGGTACGGCTTCCCGGCAACACCAGGAGAAGCGGCGGTTCGCGATTGCGCAACTCTTCCTCGGCCTTGGACGGCCGCAATTCCGCGAGCTTCTCCAAAAGCGGATGCCCGACATAACTCGTCGGCGGCCCTCCAAGGCGCTTGTGAACCTCCGGCTCGAACGGGAAAAGCGCGAGAATATGATCGACCAGCGGCTTCAATTTCTTCGCGCGCCCCGGACGCCAGACCCACACCGTCGGCGAGACATATTTGACGATGGGCAAATTTGGCAACGTGCGCCGTACGCGCTTCGCCACGCGCTGATTGAAATCGGGACTGTCGATCAGGATGAGAATGTCGGGCGGCGATTGTTTGATCGCGCTTACCGTCTCGCGAATGCGGCGCAAGATCAGCGGCAATTTCGCGATCACCTGGCCGAAACCCATCGCCGTGATGTCGGCCATCGGGAATTGGCTGGCGAGTCCTTGCGCTTGCATTTCCGGGCCGCCCACACCGCGAAAGCCGACTTTTCCGGCCTGCTCGCGCAGTTTTTTCATTAAAGCCGCGCCGAGGAGATCGCCGGAAGTTTCGCCTGCGACGAGAAAGACATCGAGCGGGCTTTTTCCAGAAGCGCTCTCGCTCACCGCTTTGTCTCCGTTTCGGGCGGAATTCCGGCGATGAATATCCTTGCCTCGTCGGCAGCGCGCACCATGGCTGCGAGATCCGGCACGATCGTACCGCCCGCCTCGACGGCGATCCCGCGCAAGCCCGCCTTCGCGGCTTGTTGCACCGTTTCTGCGCCGATGGCGGGAAGATCGATGCGGCGATCCTGACCGGGCTTCGGCGCCTTCACCAGGACGCCTGCATTCTCCGCGAGCCGCAACTTGCCGCTTGCGCGCATCTCGGCGAGCCGCGCCATCATGCCGGCGGTGCCTTCCGCCGCTTCGATCGCGAGCACGCGCCGGCCCGAAACCGCCACCGCCTGGCCGACATCGAACGGACCGAGTGCGCGCAAGAGTGCGTGGCCAAAGCGGATATCCGCCTCGTCATCGGCATTCGGCCGGTGAGCGCCGAGCACGCCCTCGGGAACAGTGATATTGGGCGCGACATCGGCAACGCTGATCATCCGAAATCCAAGGCCGTGCACGAGCTGAATGACGCCCGAAAGCAGGTGATCGTCGCCGCCACGATAGAGCTTTGCGAGCCGCGGCAAGATGCGAAGCGTCAACCAGTCGAGGCGAAAATCCTTGAGGCGCGGCCGGTAGACAGAGCCCACCGCGACAACGTCACGGACATTATGCTTGCGCAACAGCGCGACGAGCCGTCCAAAAGCGCCGAAATGCGTCCATTCGTGCGGAAAGCGCTCGATTGCGGGATCGGCGTAGCCGTAAAACCCGACCAGCACGACCGGCCGCCCGGTTTTTGCCACGGCATCCGCGACCGCGATAGGGAAATTGCCCGCGCCGCATACGATGCCCAGCGGCCCTTCATTGGCGGCGGAAGTTGGAGAGCCTGCCGCCGCCATCGTTAGTCGCCGTCCTCGCCGCCGGCATCGCGCGGAATTGTCACGCGCCGCTTTCCGGCATCGCGCACGAATTGCACCATTTTTTGCACGTTGGCCTCGTCCTTGAATTCTTTGGCGATTTTCTCGGCATTCTCGAGCACGATACCGCCCGCGAACAACATGCGATAGGCGTGGCGCAGCGCATGAATTTGCGGGCGTGTGAGCCCGCTGCGCTTGAGGCCGACAATATTCAGTCCTGCGAGTTCGGCGCGCTGGCCGAGCGCCGCCGCGAACGGAATGACATCATGCACGACCCCGGACAGCCCGCCAATCACGCAGCGCTCGCCGATCCGCACGAACTGATGCACGGCGGCGTAACCGCCGATGAAAGTGAAGTCGCCGACCGAGCAATGACCGCCGAGCGTTCCGCCATTCGCGAAGACGACTTTGTCGCCGACGATGCAGTCATGCCCGACATGCGCATAAGCCATGAACATGCAGCTATCGCCGACGACCGTTTCCATCCGTCCCCCGGCCGTGCCGGTATTCATGGTGACGGATTCGCGAATGACGTTGTCGGCGCCTATCATAAGGCGGCTCGGCTCGCCTTTGTAATGCACCGATTGCGGCGGCGTACCGAGCGAGGCGAACGGATAGATCGTCGCCCGCGGCCCGATTTTTGTGTGTCCCTGCACGTTCACATGCGAGAGCAATTTGCTCCCGTCGCCGATTTCGACGTTGGGACCGATCAAACAAAACGGCCCAACTTCGACATCGGCGGCAAGTCGCGCGCCATCGGCGACGCGGGCGGTCGGATCGATTTTCGCCATGGCTATTCGTCGACGATCATGGCGCCGACTTCGGCCTCGCAGGCGAGCTCGCCCCTGACCTTCGCCTCGCCGCGGAACCACCACATCGTGCGTTTCTGTTTCAATTTCGTCATGTGATACTCGACGACATCGCCCGGCACGACGGGGCGGCGGAATTTCGCCTTGTCGACGGTGAGAAACAGCACGGATTTCGGCGGATTGTCATAGCCGCGCGTAAGCGTGCAGATCGCGCCTGCCGTTTGCGCCATGCCTTCGATCAAGAGCACGCCCGGCATCACGGGTCGCGCAGGAAAATGACCAGGAAAGAATGGTTCGTTGACCGTGACGTTCTTGATGCCGATGCAGGAATTGTCGCCATCGACATTGAGAATGCGGTCGACGAGCAAGAACGGATAGCGGTGCGGCAGAAGCCGGACGATATCCTGAATTTCGAGGGTTACACCCTGACTTTGCGGCTGATTCATCTCGTTCACTTCGTTT
>Ga0157372_10004130_pt1 | contig 15553 bp, 14 predicted proteins | sample C55metaG_FD_115307 | JGI IMG/M metagenome (GOLD analysis project Ga0157372, IMG submission 115307) | Corn rhizosphere microbial communities from Kellogg Biological Station, Michigan, USA - C5-5 metaG | ecosystem: Host-associated > Plants > Roots > Rhizosphere > Soil | place: USA: Michigan... | reverse complement strand
CTCGAGGTCGAGCATCGAGTTGTGCGCGTTGTCGAGCGCGCGGATGATCTCGTCGAGCTTGATCTGGATCGCGTCGGCGTCGCGGTTCTGCGTGGCCTGGATCAGGAACACCATCAGGAACGTCACGATGGTGGTGCCCGTGTTGATGGTGAGCTGCCACGTGTCGCTGTAGTGGAAGACGGGTCCGCACAGGCCCCAGACGACCACCAGCAGCGCCATGAGCGCGAAGGTCGCCGGACGGCCCGTCATCCGCGCCGTCGTCTTGGCCATGCGGGAATACCAGGACGATGCCGCCATCGAGTTCTCCGGGGTTGCGCTATCCGGAAGACATGGGGAGCCCGGGGCACGTTCCCGGAGCCGGCAGCACGGGAGCGGAATGCGCCCGCCTCCGACGCCGCGAAGCGGGACGGTCCGTCAGAGCTGCCCGTCGACCACCGACACGGCGCGTTCCCACGCCTTCTCGGTCCACGGGCGGTTCTGCCATTCCTCGAAAGTCACCCGGCGCGAGCGCGCGAGGTCGTGCTCGAAATCCGCATGCTGGCGCGCCGCGAAATCGCGGTCGTAGATGTTGAGGTTCGCCTCGTCGTTCAGGCGGAAGGAGCGGTTGTCGAAGTTGGTCGAGCCGACCGACGACCAGAGGCCGTCGACCACCAGCACCTTGCAGTGGTACATCGTGGGCTGGAACTCGTAGATCTCGGCCCCGGCGCGCAGGATGGGTCCCCACGAGGCCTTGGATGCGCCGCGCACGCTCTGGGCGTCGGTGATGGGGCCGGGCACGATGATGCGCACGCGCACGCCGCGCTTCAACGCATCGAGCAGGGCCTTCGTCGCGAGCTCGTCGGGGATGAAGTAGGCCATCTCGAGGTCGATCGTGCGCGCGGCCGCGGTGACCGAGAGCAGGTACATGAGGTGCGTGCTTTCGGAGCCCCCGTCGCGCGAGCTCTTGAAGACCTGCGCGGTGAGGTCGCCCACCTTCTCCAGCGCGGGAAAGTAATCGGGCCCGTCGAGCACCTCGCCGGTGACCTTCATCCAGTTGTCGAGGAACGCGGCCTGCATCTCGGCGACCGCGGGCCCCTCGATCCGGTAGTGGGTGTCGCGCCAATGGTTCGCGTCCTGCGCGTGGCCCGTCCACTCGTCGGCGATACCGACGCCGCCGGTGAATCCCACCTTGCCGTCGATCACGAGGAGCTTGCGGTGCGTGCGGTTGTTCAGCCGATCCAGCGTGTACCAGTGCAGCGCGTGGTAGCGCTCGACGTGCACGCCGGAGCGGCGCATCTCGTCCAGGAGCGCGTCGTCCATCTTGTTGCTGCCGAGCCAGTCCAGCATCACCTTCACCTTCACGCCCTCGCGCGCCTTCTGCGAGAGCGCGTCGGCGAACTGCTTCCCGACCTCGCCCTTCCAGTAGATGTACGTCTCGAACGTGATGGTGCGGCGCGCCGAGCGGATGGCCTCGAGCATGGCGGGGAAGATCTCGTCGCCGTTGAGCAGCGTCGCCGCGCGATTGCCCGGCAGCAGCGGCGGTCCCAGCAACACGCCCATCGCGCGCAGGAACTGGGGGTCGGCCACGTCGTACGAGTGGCTGAGCTGCTGCCGGATCTTCTTCTCGTTCTGCCCGAAGAGGTTGACGGCCACGAGCACCGCCACCACCGCGAGGATGACGAGGAAGGCCGCTTGGGCGAGGCTGGCGCGCTTTTTCATTTGCCCGACAGACAGCGGGACGGCGCGACCGTTCAGCCGCTCAGTGCGCGTGCGCCCTGAGCACGAGCGAAAGCCCGCTCACGAGGTAAAAGACGCCGGTCGACATCACGGTCCAGCGCGTCCAGCGGCGGAACGAGACGTCGTTCATGCGCTTGAGCACCGGCTGCGAGAAGGAGGTCCCGGTGAGGGCCAGGACCACCATGACGGCCCCCAATACCGGATGAACGTGCGAGCCCTGCACCGCGAGGATCGTGCCGAAGTAGAGGATCTTCAGGATGTGCGAGAAGCTCTGCGTGCTCGCCTTGGTCGCGACCACCTTGTGGCGATTCATCTTCGAGCGCACGAAGAAGACATCGAGGATCGGGCCGGAGACGCCGGCCGTGAGCGCCAGGGCGGAGCAGACGACGCCGCACGCGAAGGGATGTCCCTTGCGCTCGACATTGAGGTGGAGCTTCTCCGGCAGGGCGAGCGTCACGAACGGGGTCACGCCCAGCATGATGAGCGCCACGGGCTTGCTCGCGACGAGGTGGACCACGGCGAAGATCGCGAGCGCGCAAAGCGCGCCGAGGGCATAGCCGCGCATGATGCGGAAGTCGACGTCGCGCCGCCAGATGACCGCGCGCCACGCGTTGGAGGCGAGCTGCGTGATCCCGTGCAGCATCATCGCCTGCGGCAGCGGCAGCATCGCGAGGAGCACGCCCATCAGGATCATGCCGCCGGCCATCCCGAGGATGCCGGAGATGAACGAAGTGACGAGGACCGAGACCGCGAGGACGGCGAAGACGGCGAGCGAAGGCATGCGCGCGATCAGGCGCCCGGGGCGCACACCACGGCGCCTTCACGCTGCAGGGACTCGATCTGCGCGCCCGAGTAGCCGAGCTGCGTCAGGACCTCGCGCGTGTGCTCGCCCAGCAGCGGCGCGGGCCGGCGCACCGAGCCGGGCGTTTCCGAGAACTTGATCGGCGCGCCGAGCGTCTTCATGCGGCCCGCGCGCGGATGCTCGACCTCGAGCACCATCTCGCGCGCCGCGACCTGCGGATCCGCCAGCATGTCGCCGATCCGGTTCACGGGTCCCACCGGCACGCCCGCGGCCTCGAACTCGCGAATCCAGTCGGCCGAGGGACGCGCGCGCAGCCGCTCGGCGATGAGCGGCGTCAACGCGGCGAGGTTCTTCATGCGCTCGCCGTTGGTGCGGAAGCGGACGTCGTCGTTGAGCTCAGGGCGCCCGATCACCTTCACGATCCTTTCCCAGTTCGACTGGTTCGCGCCCCCGATGTTGATCCAGCCGTCCTGCGTCGGGAACGCCTGGTAGGGGGCCGTGAGGATGTGCGCGGAGCCGGTCGGGCCCGGGTTCACGCCGGTGGCGAAGTACATCGCCGCCTGCCAGAAGGTCTGCTGCACGGCGGCTTCCATGAGCGAGGTCTCGACGACCTGCCCGCGTCCCGTGCGGCCGCGCGCGATCACGGCGGCGAGAATGCCGAGCGCGGCGAGGATGCCCGCGTTGATGTCCGCAATCGAGGTGCCGCTCTTCGCAGGCGGGCCGCCCGGCTCGCCGGTGATGCTCATGATGCCGGCGAAGCCCTGCGCGATGAGGTCGAAGCCGCCCTTGTCCGCGTAGGGCCCGGTGCGTCCATAGCCCGAGATGGCGCAGTAGATGAGGCGCGGGTTGAGCGCCTTCAGCACGTCGTAGCCCAGGCCCAGCTTCTCGAGCGTGCCCTTGCGGTAGTTCTCCGTCACCACGTCGGCGTCGGCGAGCAGGCGCTTCACGACCTCGAGGCCGCCCGGCGTCTTCAGGTTGACGGCGATGCCGCGCTTGTTGCGGTTCATCATCATGAAGGCCGCCGACTCGCCCGCGATCTGCGGCTCCGAGTAGCTGCGAGTGTCGTCGCCGCCCGGCAGCTTCTCGACCTTGATCACGTCCGCCCCCATGTCGGCGAGCAGCATGCCGCAGGTCGGCCCCGCCATGATCTGCGCGAGCTCGACGACCTTGATGCCTTCCAGCGCGCCGTTCATCGCGGTGCGTCAGCGATAGAAGAGATCCACGAGCCCCATGCCGGTGACCGGGACATAGGTGACGAGGAGCAGGATCGTGACCAGGACGGCGATGTAGTAGATGTTCACGCGCGTGACCTCCCAGACGGTCGCCTTGGCGATCGAGCACGCGACCATGAGCACCGAGGCGACCGGCGGCGTCTGCTGGCCGATGCCGAGGTTGACGGTCACGATGAGGCCGAAGTGCACCGGGTCGATGCCCGCCGCCTTCACCAGCGGCATCACCACCGGCACCACGAGGATGATCGCCGCGGCCGAGTGCAGGAACATGCCGAGGATGAGGAAGAGCACGTTCAGGATCGCGAGCACCGCCCACTTGTTATGGGTGAAGTTGCTCACCGCCTGCGCGAGGTGCTGCGGCGCCTGCACCTCGGTGAGGTAATTGCCGAGGAGTGCCGAGGCGGCCACCAGCAGCATCACCACCGCGGTCTGCTGTCCGCCTTCGATCATGGCGAGCTTGAGCTGCTTCAGGTCCAGCTCGCGGTAGACGGCCAGGCCGATGAAGAGCGCGGCCGCGACCGCCATCGCCGCCCCTTCGGTTGCCGTGACGAAGCCGCCGAAGATGGCACCCAGGATGATCACCGGCAGCGTGAAGGCCCAGAATGCCTCGCGGAAGGTTCTCCGCACGCGCGCCCACTGGAATTTCTCCTCGATGGGCAGGTTGTAGCGGATCGCGAACCAATAGGCCATGCCCATGAGCCCGAGCCCGCCCAGCACGCCGGGGACGATGCCGGCGACGAAGAGCTGGACCACGGAGGTCTCCGCCATCACCGCGTACAGGATCATCGGGATCGACGGCGGGATGATGACCGCGAGCGTCGCGGCCGACGAGAGCGTCGCGGCCGCGAGCGGCGACGGATAGCCCTTGCTCTTCATGGCGGGGATCAGGATCGAGCCCAGCGCGGACACGTCGGCGACCGCGGACCCCGAGATCTCCGCGAAGAACATCGAAGCGCCGATCGACACCATCGCCAGGCCGCCGCGGATGAAGCCCAGGATCGCGCTCGCGAAGGCGATGAGGCGCTGCGAGATGCCCGACGCATTCATGATCGCGCCGGCCATGATGAAGAGCGGGATCGCGATCAGCGGGAAATTGGTGGCGCCGTTGTAGAGCTCGAGCGGCAGGTTGGGCAGGCTCTGCGTGCCGTGCGTGACGATGGCCGCGACCACCGCCACGATGCCGAGCGCGACCGCGATGGGAATGTCGATCAGGACGAGCGCGAGGACGCAGCCGAAGAGGACGAGGATTTCCATCAGTGCGACGCTCCGCCGGTGACTTCCACGGCGCCGCCGGGGCGCTTCTCGCGCAGCGACGCCGCGATCACCTCCGGCAGCGTGATGAGCTCGGCCAGCACGATGAGCACCGCGCTGATCGGGACCACCGACTGCACCCAGGCCACCGGGACCTCGGGCAGGCTCACCAGCCGGTCGCCCTCGAGCACTCCCAGCACCGTGTATCCCATCCAGCCCATGAGCAGGAAGAAGGCGATGGTGGCGATCTGGGCGATGATGCGCATGACCGCCCGCGCGCGCGGCGGCGCCAGGTCCACGAGCTCCGGGCATCCGATGTGCGCGCGCTTCACCGACGCGAGCGCGGAGCCGTAGAACGTGAGCCACGCGAGCAGGATCGAGGCGACCTCGTCGTACCACACGAGTGAAATACCGATGGTGCGGTAGATCACGCCGAGGCTCACCTCGATGAAGAGGATCGCCATCAGGACGATGACGATCCATTCGAGCACGCGGGCATAGCCGCGGCGCAGCCGGTCGAGCGTCATGGGGCTCCCGTCACTTGCCGAGCGCGATGGCCCGGTCGATCACTTCCTTGGCGCCCGGGACTTCCTTCGAGAACTCGTCGTACACCGGCTTGGAGGCCTTGATGAACGCATCCTTGTCGGCCTCGTTCACCTTGATGCCGGCCTTCTTCATCTTCGCGAGCAGGTCCTCGTCCATCTTTGCACCCGTCTCGTACACGAAGTCCTGGGTGTCGCGCGCGGCCTGCTCGAGGGTCTTCTGCACGTCGGGCGGGATCTTCTTCCAGCCGTTGGTGCTCACCACGAGGTAGGCGGGCGTGTACACGTGGCCCGTCATCGAGAGGTACTTCTGCACCTCGTAGAACTTCGCGCTGTCGATCTGGGCGAGGGGGTTCTCCTGGCCGTCCATGACGCCCGTCTGCAGTGCCGTGAACACTTCGGAGAACTTCATGGGGGAGGGGTTGGCGCCATAGGCCTGGAACATCTTCACGCGCCACTTGCCCTCGGGCACCCGCAGCTTGACGCCCTGCAGGTCCTCGGGCTTCACGATGGGGCGCTTGTTGTTGGTGATCTGGCGGAAGCCGTTCTCCCACACCGCCAGCACCTTGTAGCCCTTCGCCTCGGCCGCGGGCTCGATCTTCGACCAGAAGACGTCCTTCTCGATCTTCTTCATGTGGTCGCGGCTCTTCACGAGGTAGGGCATCTCGAAGACGCCGAACATGTCGGCGATCGAGGACATGACGGTGGAGGGCTCGACCATGTCGATGGTGCCGAGCTTGAGCTTCTGCATCATCTCCTTGTCGCCGCCGAGCGTGCTCGAGCCGTACACCACGACCTTGTACTTGCCGGCGAGGCGCTGGTTCGCGAGCTGCGCGAAATGGTCGGCGGCGGCGCCGATGAGCGAGCCGGGCTCGCCCACGTGGCCGAGCTTCAGTTCCGTCTGCGCGAAGGACGACAGCGCGGCGGCGGACGCGAAAACGGCGGCGACGCGCCACAGGATACGGGCGTTCATGACTCCTCCTCCGATTTATTTGGGATGGGCTTGCGGGCGTTAGTCTAAATCATCGCCCGTACGGCGCGTGGCGGACGGCGGCGGCGGGAGGGCCGGGGCGATAACTTGCCGCAATATCGCATCGGGGAGGCCCGCGTATCGGCCGCCGAACCCTCGGCTACCGTCGTAATCGGGGTCGATTACGGCCGTAATCGCACCGCGCATCGATCTGTGGCGCCGGTCACAGTGCCCCGGGGCGCCGGGGAATAACTTGTCGTCGCAGCAACGCCTTCCAACCGCACGGCGACAAGGAAACAACAACATGATCACGCTGACCGTCCTCGTTATCGTCCTCGGGCTCGGCTGGGCCATCAACAAGGCCTGGACCCTCGCCGTGGCGTTCGCGCGCAAGCCCGCGCCCGCCAAGGCCACCGAGGTCGCCGCGCTGAACTGAGGGGCTTCGCCTCCAGGTCCTCCCCGGGGAGGGGATCCGCGCGATAAAATCGCGCGATGTCCGCCGCCTCTCCCGCCGCCGCGCCCGCCAGCCTCAAGAGCGACGCCGCGGTGATCTCCGCCGTCGGGTTCGCCCACGGCACTTCCCACTTCTTCCACTTCGTGATGCCGCCGCTGTTCCCGTGGCTGATGCGGGAGTTCAGCCTTTCGTTCACGCAGGTGGGCGCGGCGATGACCGTCTTCTTCGTGGTCTCCGGCATCGGGCAGGCGCTCGCGGGGTTCGTGGTCGACCGCGTCGGGGCGCTCCGCGTGCTGGCCTTCGGCGTGGGCGCGCTCTCGCTCGCCGCGCTCGGCATCGCCTCGGCGCAGAACTATCCGATGCTCCTCGTGGCCGCCGGCATCGCGGGCCTCGGCAACTGCGTGTTCCACCCGGCCGATTACTCCCTCCTCAACCGGCGCGTATCGACCGCGCGGCTGGGCCACGCCTTCTCCGTGCACGGGCTCTCGGGCAGCCTCGGCTGGGCGGCCGCGCCGCCCTTCGTGCTCGCGCTGGCGACGGCATGGGGCTGGCGCGCCGGTGCCGTCGGCGCGGCGATCGTGGGCGGCGGCGCGCTCGCGGTGCTCCTGCTGAACCGCCGCCAGCTCGATGACACGGCCGCGCGGGCCGAGGCCGCACGCCGTCCGGGTGGCTCCTTCGCGTTCCTCAGCGTGGGCGTCGTGTGGATGTGCTTCGCCTTCTTCCTCGTCTCCGTCATGGCCTTCGGCGGGCTGCAGAACTTCGCGCCGCCGATCTTCGAGCGCAGCTATGGAGTGAGCCTCGCGTTCGCCACGAGCGGGCTCACCGCGTACCTCCTCGCCAACGCGGCGGGGACCGCGACGGGCGGATTCTTCGCCTCGCGCGGCCAGCACCAGGAGCGGCTCGTCGCCGCGGCGCTCGCGGCCGCGGCGCTGTGCTCCATCGCGCTCGCGAGCACTGCAGTGCCCGCTTGGAGCCTCGTGGCCCTCATGGCGATGATGGGCTTCGGCGTCGGGTTCACCGGACCCTCGCGCGACATCCTGGTGCGGCGCGCGGCCACGAGCCGCTTCGGCAGCGGCGCCTACGGCCGCATCTACGGCTTCGTCTATTCGGGCATCGACACGGGGCTTGCGATCGCGCCCATCGTGTTCGGCCACCTCATGGATGCGGGGCGCTATTCCGGGGTCCTGTGGGGCGTCGCGGCCCTGCAATGCGGCGCGATCCTCACGGCGCTCGCGGTGGGCTCGCGCTCAAGGCAGGCGTAGCGGGTCCGCGTAGCCGGTGAGCTCGAGGTAGCCGCGCCCGCTCGCGGCGCCGTCCACGCGCACCGCCCCTTCCCAGTAGAGCGTCCCCGCCGTCGCGCGCGCGTCGAGCTCCTGGCTATCCATGAGCGGCTCGAGGCGGAAGCGGCGCCCGGCCACATCGACCTGCATCGCGACGGGATACTCGACGCCGCTCGCGGCCGAGCGCCAACGCCGCAGCGGCAGGAACGAAACCTCGCGCGGGCCGAAGCTGCGCGCACTGCCGTCGCGCGCGCGCAGCGTGGCCGACGCCCACACCGTGCCGCCGTCCTTGCCGCGAATCCGGAACGCCATGAGCGCGGCTCCATCGTCGAGGTTCGCGCCGAGCCAGTCCCAGCCCGCGGCACCGGGTGCGAGGTATGCGCTGGACCACTCGTGGTCGAGCCACGCCTCGCCCTGCACGTCGACGGATTCGGCGCCGATGCGAACGCGGCCTTTCGCTTGCAGGTGCGGCTCGCTGTAGTAGTAGCTCGCCTCGCCCTCGGCCGGGCCCTTGCGGCTGAAGCCCCGGTCGCCTTCGAGCAGCACCGCTTGCGTGGGCGCCAGGTCGAGCGCGAGCGTGAAGCCGTCGCCCGGAATCTCGGCGTGGTAGCCGGCGGCGGAGCGCACGAAGCTCCAGTCGTCGATGCGCACGTCGGTCTCGCCGGTGTGCGCCTCCACCAGGCCTTCCATCTCGCGGCCTACGCGCTGGTCGTGATGGAAGCGCCCCGCGCGCACGTCGGCCAGCGCCGCGTGCGCGAACAGCACCTGCCGCGGCGCGAAGCGGCCGGGCGCATCGTCGGCTTTCGCGTTGCGCACGCGAAAGAAGGTGACCTGGAATCCGAGCGGGCCGCGCGGCGACTCGAGCTGTCCCGTGACGTACCACCATTCCACGCCGAAGCCCGGATGCGCGCCGCGATCGCCGGGAAACCGCAGCGTGTAGCCGGGCGTCACGGGGTCGAGCGCGTGCGCGCAGATGACCGCGCAGGCCGCGAGGAGGGCCGCGATCCTACGCATCGTCCTTCACGGCGAGGATCGCCTCGCGGCGCACGGCGAGCCTCCCGCTCGTGCGCGAGGCGGCGGCGCAAAGCATCACCACCGCCGCGAGGAACGCGGCGAGCGTGAGCGCGGGCCAGTGCAGCGCCAGCGTCCAGTGGAAGGACTGGCGGTTCACGACGTGCACGAGCACGGCGCTCAGCGCCGCGCCGCACGCGAGCCCGAGGAGCGCGCCGACGGTCCCCGCGGCGGCGCCCTCGAGCGCGATCATGCGCAGCACCTCGCCGCGCGTGAGCCCGAGGAAGCGCAGCACGCCGAACTCGCGGCGGCGCGACCACGCGAGCGCCGCGAAGCTGCTGGTCACGCCGGCGAGCCCGATGGCGATCGCGACCGCCTCGAGCGCATAAGTCACGGCGAAGCTGCGATCGAAGATGTCGAGGGAGCGCCGCTTGAGCGACGCGCCGTCCTCGAGCTGGAGCTGCGGCGCATCGCGCAGCGCTTCGCGCACCGCCGCCTCGGCGTGCGCGACATCGGCACCCGGCCGCAGGTGCAGCGCGAAATCGTTCGTGCGCATATCCCCCGTCGTCTCGCGATAGACATCGAGTGGCACCATCACCGCGCCCCATGTGCGCGCGTAGTCGCGGATGATGCCGCCCACGCGCGCCTCGATACGGCGTCCGCCGACGGGCAGCACGATGCGGTCGCCCGGATGCCAGCCGTGCAGGTCGCGCGCGGCTTCCGAGATCCACACGACGATGGTGCCGGGGGGCGTGGGGCCCGGTCGCGGCTGCGCGTCGAAGCCCTCGAGGAGCCGCGGGGTGATCGGCCGCGCGATCAACGAGAGGGGCTGCGCCTCGCGCGAAGAGAGCGCGATGCGAACGTAGCGCAGCGGCTCGAGCGAGGCGACGTCGGCCAGCCCGGCGACGCGCGCCTGCTGCTGCGGCGTGAAGAAGCCGGTGTCGCCCTCGGGGCTCGAGCGCACGTAGAGGTCCGCGCCGACCACGCCGTCGAGCCAGTCCTCGAGCGAGACGCGGAACGAGTGCACCATGATCGCCATCGCCACGCAGAGCGAGGCGCTCACCACGATGCCCGCGATGCTCGCCGCGAGGTGGCCGGGCAGGTCGCGCACCTGCGCGAGGGCGAGCATGGCGAGGGGAGAGCGCGTCCCGTGCATCCGCGCGAGCAGCGTGCGGCAGACGGGGGCGACCGCCGCGACGGCCGCCGCCAGCCACGCCGCGATGGCCGCGTATCCGCCGAGCGGCAATCCGCGCCACGGCGGCAGCGCGAGCAGGGGCACGCCGAGCAGCAGGAAGGCGAGCGCGACGCGCGCGCCCCCGCGGCTGCCGGGCAGCTCGACCGCGCGATCGCGCAGCGCGTCGGCGACAGGCATGCGGGCGACCGTGCGCGCGACCCACAGCGCGCCGACGGCCGACATCGCGATGCCGAGGAGCGCGATGAAGGCGAGGGCGGCGACGTCGGGGGCGTAGACCGCGCCTTCGCCACTGAAGAATCCGGCACCCAGGTCCGCCCCGACGCGTCGCAGCAGCACGCGGCTCGCCCAGAGGCCGAGCAACGTGCCGAGCGCGGCGCCGGCGCAACCCATGAGGGCGCCCTCGAGCGCGAGGAGCGCCGCCACGCCTCGGCGCGTGACACCCAGGGCGCGCAGCAGCGCAAGCTCCTGGCGCCGCCGCGCGGCCTGCAGCGCGAGCGTGGAAAAGACGAGGAATGCGCCCGTCGCGAGCGCGACCAGCGCCAACGCGTCGAGGTTCACGCGATAGGCCCGGGTGATCGTCGCCGCGCGCTGCGAGATCGAGGCCGGCTCGTCGAGCACCACGCCCGGCGGCAGGAGCGCCTCGAGCGCGCGCCGCGTTCGCGCGGGATCGGCTCCCGGGGCCACGCGCAAGTCGATGCGGGTGATGCGGCCCACGCGGTCGAAGTGCCCCTGCACCGCGGCGATGTCCATGACCGCGACCTCGCCGCCCGATTGCAGCGCGGCGAGAATGGCGGCCACGCGAAGCTCGAGCGGCCCGTGGGCGCCGATGAGCGTGAGGCGCGCGCCGGCGCCCACGTGGAAGTGCGCGGCCGCGGCCGGCGACAGGAAGACCGCGCCGGGGTCGAGCAGCGCGCCGGCCTCGCCGATGCTGGTCGCGCCCGCATGGGACAGGAAAGCGGGCTGCAGGCGCGAGGCGCGGAATGGATCGATGCCGAGGACGCGAAGGCTCTCGCGCCGTCCCGCGACCGGCACGTCGAGCTCGAGCACGGGGCTCGCCACGCGCACGTGCGGATCGCGCGCGACGCGCACGAAGACGGCGTCGTCGAAGCCGGTGGACGGCCCGCGGATCTCGAGGTCCGCGCTGCCCGCCAGCGCGCGCGCCGAACGGTCGATCTCCGCGAGCGCGGAAGCGTGGAGCGTATGCACCGCGCCCGCGAGCGCAACGCCGACGGCGATGGAGAACACCGTGAGCAGCCAGCGCAACCGGTTGGCGCGAAGGCTCCCGCGCACGAAGGCCCAGGCGACCGACACGTTCACGCGAGGCGCCCGTCGCGCAAATGCAGCACGCGATCCGCCGCGGCGGCCGCGACCGACGAGTGCGTCACCATCACGGCCGCGGCGCCCGTGCGCTCGACCGAGCGCGCGAGGCACTCGAGGACGAGCTGCGCGTTGGCCGCATCGAGGTTGCCGGTGGGCTCGTCGGCGAGGAGGAGGGCGGGGCCGTGGACCAGGGCGCGCGCGATCGCCGTGCGCTGCATCTCGCCGCCGGACAGCGTGCCGGGGCGCCGTGGCCCGAAGCCGTCGAGCCCGACCGCCGCGAGCGCTTCGCCCGCGCGCCGCGTGCGTTCGCCGCCCGCGACGCCGAGCAGCGCGAGCGGCAGCTCGACGTTCCCGCGCACGTCGAGGTATGGCAGCAGGTGGAAGGCCTGGAACACGAAGCCCACGTTGCGCCGGCGCCAGAGCGCCAGCGCATCGTCGTCGGCGAAATCGATGGCGCGGCCGTCGAGCCGGACCTCGCCGCGATCGGGGCGGTCGAGCCCCGCCAGCACGTTGAGCAGCGTCGACTTGCCGCAGCCCGATTCGCCGACGATGGCGACCCATTCGCCCCGGGCCACCTCGAGGTCGACCCCCTCGAAGAGCGGTGCCCCGGGCCCGTAGGACTTCGCGAGCCCGTGGACCTGCAGCATCGGCTAGGGCGTCACATCCAGGCGAGGACGCCCAGCGCCGCGCCGCCGAGCGCGCCGATGGCCGCGCCGGCGAGCAGCCAGCGCTTCTGCGTGAGCACCGTGATCGACGCGAGCGCGATGGCGATCTGCAGCAGCGTCATGGAGATCGAGAGGTAATGATGGGGATGCAGCGCGTGCTCGCTCCTCTCGTTCCAGCGCTTGTACTCCGCCTCGTGCTTGCGCGCATCCTTCTCGACGTCCGCCTTTTCCTTCTTGTAGCGCTCGGCCTCGGCACGGTACTTCTCCGCGACCTTGGGGTCGGTGGCGGTCGCGGCCGCGACCTCCGCCATGTTCTGCTTCAGGCTCTTCGCCTGGTAGAAATTCCACTGGTCCGTCGCTTCGGCGCGCTCGAGGACCGCCTCGTTCTTGTAGAGCATCGCCTTGTTCTGCGTGTCGCCGCCGAAGAAGCTCACGATGGCGCCCACGGTGGCGAGCAGCGCGCTGAAGATCGCGACCTGCTGGCCGAGGCCGCCCTTGTGCGCCTCGTGCTCCACCGCGTGGTCGTGGGCGCCGTGGACGTGGATTCCGTGTCCGGACATTCTTGTTGCTCTCCCTGTGGAAGGTCAGGCCTGGCCGCTGATGTACTGCTCGAGCTGGGTGATGGTGAAGTCCTGGTCGGCGATGATGTCGCCCACGATGTCCCGGATCGAGACGATCCCGACGACGCGCGAGTCCTCGAGCACGGGCAGGTGGCGGATGCCCTTGTCGATCATCAGCGCCATGCAGTCCCGCGTGGTGTTGCGCGGCGTGACGTACACCACCTTGGCGGTCATGATCTCGTCGACGCGCGTGGAATCGGACGAGCGGCCGTGCAGGATCACCTTGCGGGTGTAGTCGCGCTCCGAGAGGATGCCGACCAGCGTGGTGCCGGTCATCACGAGCGCGGCGCCCACGTCCTCGGCGGCGAGGAGCTTGATCGCTTCCAGCACGGTCTGCTCGGGCCGCACCGTCACCACGCTCCGGCCGGGCTTCGACTGCATGAGCTCCCTCACGGTCTTCATGCCTCCTCCTTTCGCGCTACATGTTGGGATAGTTCGGTCCGCCCCCGCCTTCCGGGGTCACCCACTGGATATTCTGCGCCGGATCCTTGATGTCGCATGTCTTGCAGTGCACGCAATTCTGCGCGTTGATCTGGAGACGCTCGGTGCCGTTCTCGGCCACGAACTCGTACACGCCGGCGGGGCAATAGCGCTGCTCGGGGCCGGCATACACCGGCAGGTTCAGCTTCGTCGGGATCGTCGGGTCGGTGAGCCGCAGGTGCACGGGCTGGTCCTCCTCGTGGTTGGTGTTCGACACGAACACCGACGAGAGGCGATCGAACGTGAGCACGCCGTCGGGCTTCGGGTACTCGATCGGCCGCGCGTCGTCCTTGCGCACCAGGGTCTCGTGGTCGGCGTGCCCGTGCGTGAGCGTCCACGGGGCGCGACCGCCGAAGAGCTTCTGGTCGATGCCGACGAGGAGGGAGCCGAGCACGAGCCCCTTCGACATCATGGGCTTGAAGTTGCGTGCGCGATGCAGCTCCTCGTGCAGCCAGCTCGCGCGGAAGGCTTCCGGGTACGCGGTGAGCTCGTCGCCCTCGCGCCCGTTGGACAAGGCCTCGAAGGCGGCCTCGGCCGCGAGCATCCCGGACTTGATCGCCGCGTGCGTTCCCTTGATGCGCGAGGCATTGAGGAACCCGGCGTCGTCGCCCACGAGGACGCCGCCGGGGAAGGTGAGCTTCGGCAGCGACTGCAAGCCTCCCGCGGCGATCGCGCGCGCGCCGTAGGAGATGCGCCGGGCGCCCTCGAACGTGCCGCGGATGGCCGGATGGGTCTTGTAGCGCTGGAATTCCTCGAAGGGGCTGAGATAAGGATTGCGGTAGGCGAGGCCCACCACGAATCCGACGGCGACCTGGCGGTTGTCGAGGTGATAGAGGAACGATCCGCCGTATGTGTCGTTCTCGAGCGGCCATCCGGCGGTGTGCACGACGAGCCCGGGCTGGTGCCGGTCCTCGCGCACCTCCCACAGCTCCTTCAGGCCGATGCCATAGACCTGCGGTGCGACACCCTCGCGCAGCTTGAACCGCTCCTGCAGCCTCTTGCCGAGGTGGCCGCGGCAACCCTCGGCGAATACCGTGTACTTCGCGATGAGGTCGATGCCGGGTTGGTAGCGCGCGGTGTGCTCGCCTTCGCGGCCGATGCCCATGTCGCCCGTCGCCACGCCGCGCACGCGGCCGTCGCCGGTGAAGAGGACCTCGGCCGCGGCGAAGCCGGGATAGATCTCGACGCCGAGCGCCTCGGCCATCGTCCCGAGCCAGCGGCAGAGGTTGCCCAGGCTCGCGACGTAGTTGCCGTGGTTCTTGAAGCAGTCCGGCAGCATCCACTCGGGCACGCCGAGCGAACCCGACTGCGTGAGGAAGAGGAAGCGGTCCGCGGTCACCGGCGTATCGAGCGGCGCACCCTGCGCTTTCCAGTCGGGGAAAAGCTCCGCGAGCGCGCGCGGGTCGATCACCGCGCCGGACAGGATGTGGGCGCCGACCTCCGAGCCCTTCTCGACCACGCACACCGACACGTCATGGCCGCGCTCGGCCGAGAGCTGCTACACGCGGATCGCGGTCGCGAGGCCGGCGGGACCGGCGCCGACCACGACCACGTCGTACGACATCGATTCACGTTCGCTCATGGGGCCGATTCTGGTGTGTCGGGGGTGCCGTGTCGAGCGCCGTCAGCGCCCGGTCCAGGCATTGATCAGCATGCGCGCTTCGTGCGCGACATCCAGCGCGGTGAGGCCGACCGGGCCCACGCCGCGTGCCACGCACGCATCGCCAGCCGCACCGTGCAGGCACACCGCGTACTGCAGCGCGCGCGCGGGCTCGAGGCCTTGCGCCAGCAGCGCGCCGACGAGGCCCGACAGCACGTCGCCGTTGCCGGCCGAGGCGAGCCCGGGATTGCCGGTCGCATTCACCGACCATGTGCCGTCGCGGAACGCGCACACGCTCCCCGCGCCTTTCACGACGACGCTCGCCTTGAAGCGCCGCGCGAGGTCGAGCGCGGCCGAGACGCGGTCGGCCTGCACGTCGGCGGTGGAGCGCTCGAGCAGCCGTCCCGCTTCGGCG
>Ga0157372_10004128_pt1 | contig 15558 bp, 20 predicted proteins | sample C55metaG_FD_115307 | JGI IMG/M metagenome (GOLD analysis project Ga0157372, IMG submission 115307) | Corn rhizosphere microbial communities from Kellogg Biological Station, Michigan, USA - C5-5 metaG | ecosystem: Host-associated > Plants > Roots > Rhizosphere > Soil | place: USA: Michigan... | reverse complement strand
CTATCAGTCTTTTCAATTGTGAAAATTGACTTGCCCATTTCTACATGTCCTTTGATTGTTTCATAACTAAAACCAATTTTTGTTGGCTCATTTATTATTTCATTTATTCTAACACCAAAAACTATTTTTTGCGAAAAGTGTCTGAATGGAGGAATGAGCGCTTGTTGAACAATTGTGTCTCCTATTTGCATTTTTCTTTTTTCATAAGTCCACTGGGCCAAAAAAGTCAGAATGTTGCTCGGAAAAATTTTATAGTCAAAAAAGAAATCAGTGTTTAAATCTGTCAAGCTTTTACCTGCATCAATTTTAATAGTTGTTATCTTCTCTTTCAATTTTGAGAGGTCATACTTAATAATCTCCTGTCTCTTTAAAAATTCAAGATATTTTGGAAAATTTTTCGCTTGATCAGTTAAATAAACTTTCATTCACTTTTAAGTTTTTCCGTTTCGTCATCGTATCTTAAATCATTCTTTGTTATTTGATAAAATAATGTATCTAATTCTTCAAAGTCCCAAGAATAAACATTTTGTCCGAAGAAAATTGTTTTGCCATTATAGTCAAATGCGAGACGATTGTCACCATGCATTTCATTAATGACCTGTTGTTCAGTTTGAAATCCCAAATAATCAAACGTCTGTCCGGCAAGCGGATGTCTTGGTAGCTCCGGTTTCTCAAGATGTCGGAAATTTGATATTTTAGAAATCTCAAAAGAAGTTTGTTCACTATTTAAAAATCCCTTTTTTATTAGTCGCAGTTCTTTTTCATTTACGAAAATTTTTTCTGTCATTAAAATTTTATTTAGAAACCGAAATGCAGCAATATAAAAGGCAGCGACGATAATACCAATAAGTAAAATACCTCCTCCATCCATTTTTTCATTGAAGAATACCCATAAAAAAATTGACCCGGCAAAGAAGAACGAACCAAAGTAAAAGACGTATAGAATTTTTGACCTGTCATCAAAAAGCCTGTTAAGCGTAATAAGTTTTCCGTCTTGGTAATCTTTAATTTTCAACGCCTGTCAATTTAGACTTGCAACTAAATTTTCAACTTAATGGATATAACGCATTTCATAATCTGTTTCTCGCAACGGCCGTTTATTTTTATTTAAGACAAAATTTTTTGATGAGAAGAACTTTGTCGTCTTGATACTGGAGTTCAATAGCAAGGCAAAAGTTCATGTTACGATTTCTCAAGCCCGCATTTGCTATTATTGATAAATGTTTGGATCAACCTCAATTGTCATAGAAGTTTTGTACCCCTTCACAGTTTCTTTTTCTTTTTTTAATATCCTCACATAATTATATTCTTCATCGTCAGAGACTTTTTTGTTGTAAAAAATTAATTGAGATGTCAAATCTGTTACATACACTTTCGAAAAATATTCTTTATTATTATTGTCATTAGTGAAGCCATATATAAAATAAACGAGTTGAGATTTTTTTGAAACATTATTAATTGTAAACGCTGTATCCTTCGCCACATAAGAATGCAAGTCAAGATCTCTCGGAAATGTAAATTCAGATTGCAATTTGCTAAAAGCGAAGCCTATAAATTGGTGTCCATTATTGTCAGCCATGTCAATTAATGTCTGGTTCCCTGCATTGTAACCATGTGTCTTATTATAGTTCCATTGGGTATTAAAATAGTATGCAAGAACAACTACATAAATTAATAAACTTGAATTTATCAGTATCGTATAAACAGAAAAATAGTTTCCTTTTCTAAAAAATAAAAAACGTACAACTAAAGAAATTACAAGCATTGATACCAATGTCAGTACCGGAAAGAGTAAAAACATCGTAGGGCTGTCTAGAATATCCGGCAGTTTATACGCAGAGAAATAGAAATAGTATATCATCAAAAGAATTTCTACTAACAGAATAATGGCTGTCCTGATTACAGCCTTGATTATGGGAGATCGCATAAGTTTCGATTGTTGTCCTAAGTCACTAAAAGATTTTGTCATTATTCAAGCTTTTACTTGTTTACGTGACCAGCGTACTCCATATTTCCAAAGTACTATTGTAGCAACAAAATGAAGTGCCCAATAAATCACGTGTCCAAGGGCATAACCGACTTGATAACTTTCTAAATTGCCCCTGAATATTGCAAGAAATTCAAATAGCGCTCCGAAAAGTGATGGTAATTGTCCGACTATTGCAAGAGTCAGAAGTAACGCAAGAATTATAAAAACGATTCCGAAAATTCTCTTTGATGTCATACGCAGTTTTGTTTTAGGGTTGCTACTAAAAAGCCCGGGCTCAGCGAATCATGTACATTTTATGATTCGTCTCTTCCTGAACTGTTGTTTTTTTTTATTTATAATTCAAGATAAAATTTTTTGTTGAAAATTATGTTACTACGATAACTGCAGCACGCAAAACAAAAGTTGATGTTGTTTTGTGTCAAGGCCGCATTTTGGAACAGCGAAGATTACAAAAAAATATTTACGAATAAGTAGTTCACTAGTAAAAAACATAGACTTATAAAAACTAAATACCAAAAAGATAATCCGTATTTTTTTCTTCGATTTACTAACAAGATCAAGAGTATTATTAAAATGGTAAAAACTAAAGGAAGCGAATATTTTACTCTGGTTACATTAATTAAATCACTTGTGTTTGAATAAGAATTAAAATTAATAAAATGATTAAATAAATATTTTAGGGCAATATCAAAAACTATAAGAGCAAGTAAGCAATAAAATAATAATCTACCTATTTTTTGTACTTCTATTGTCATGATTTCTTTTTTGGTTTCTCGATTCATCTTGTAAACTGTGGTACAATGGCAAAATAAAAGTTGATCTTACGTAATGTCAAGCCGGCATTTTGCCAAACCTATTGTTGTGCGTTCGTTTAGTTTGTTATGTTGATTTTCAATTCCTGTCTAAATAAATTATAGTCGTCGTGTCGGAAGTTACATCGACTGTTTTAGTCTTGTATTCAATTTTATTTAGGACAATTGTCATTGGTGGACAGCCTCCAAGTCCACCTGATATACTACGAAGTTCAAAATTTCCATTGATGTCTGTCAAAGCATTTTGTTTTGTTGTGCTTTTTTTAAAAACACTTACGCTGTCAATTGGTTGCTTAGTTTGTGAATCTAAAACTTTTGCTTTCGCTATTTGTACACAGTCACAACTAACGAAACTAGTTAGTGAAACTATTGATAACACGATGAAAACTATAGATCGGGTCATAAAAAATAGAGCAAGATTTAGGTTGGAAAAATGACATACAACGTTCAAGGCTTCGCGAAGTGCGGATGTTAACATTCCGTCTGCCAGAACTGTTGTTGATTTTTTATTTAAACTTCAAGATAAAATTTTTTGTTGAGTAAAGTTCCGTCGCCCTCCAGCCATTGCTAAAACCACAGAAAGACTCCTACCAATCCAAATATTAGTATGATAATTTTATTTGTCATTTAGGGAAATTAAAAGAAAGCCAAATAATAAAAATTATTATTAGTCCTAATGAAGTAACGGAACCATAAAAAAGTCCCCAACCAATATTTGCAATAGTCAAATTACTTTTTTCATTTGAAAACTTAATTATTCCTCCAAATACGATACTCAAAATAAGTATTACGATAATCAAAGTAAAATTGTCAAGCAGCTTCAATGTCAGAATAGACAGAAATTGCAAAGCAAGTGTCACAGTAAAAAAAATATATTTCATCTGTTCAATTAGAAAAAAGAGCTTGTTTCAAATAGCAGCCAACGGTCAGGGCTTGGCGTATTGCGAATAGTAGCACAACAGTAAAACAAAAATTGATGTTACATAATGTCAGCCCGCATTTTGCCAAGCTTTTTGTTGGTGGCAGTTAAATTGTTTGCCATTTGCTTCGTTTCAAAAATTTGAATCTGTGTCCTTGTATAATAATTTTGTCTGGGCCCTTTACATATTTTGTTTTTCCTCGTTGATATAGCATAAGAGAATATTCAACTGTCACAATAGAATCTTGTCTGATTAAATGCAAATAAACATAATCACTAAAAGAGGAAGCGCCGTCTGGTCGTAAATAACAGTCTTGATTTAAAAGTGCATTTGCAACAGTGTCGTCGAAAACCAATTTTTAATTAATGCCTTATGCATGTCAGAACCCTGAGTTCCAAGTCCAAGAGCACTCGTCAATTCGCATGTTTCAATAGAATTGCTGTCTTGTTGACAATAACTGCCACCAAGAGCACTGTAATACGCCGCAATTGCTTTGAGTGGCTCGTCAAGGCTATCAATTGCTGTTTGATTAATATCTCCCGGAATTTCTTTGGTCGCCTTTATGAGGATGTATTTAACTGTTTTATTTGTTTGTTTTACTTGTCCAAAAACTGTAGAAGAAGAGAGTAAAATTATCAGAAAAGCTGTACGCATCTTTTTGATCTTTGTTAATTGCCACCAACGTTCAAGGGTTGGCGAATTGCGGATATTAGCATTCCGTCTGCCTGAACTGTTGTTGATTTTTTATTTAAAGTTCAAGATAAAAATTTTTTGCTGAGAGGAATTGATTAGGTATAGAACTGAATATCACAATTGAGATTATTCAAGTTTCATCCGAAAAAGCAATATTTTGTCAGCCACGCTATGAGTTTCATAATAATAAACTTCAAAATAATCTTTGTTGTTTTGCTCCTTATATCTAAGTATATCTGCTAAAGAAAAGGAGACAGGATTAAAGGTCCCTTTACCGTGATTGATTACAACTACATAATGTTTTTCATCTTCTGCCGTTAATGATGTCACGCAGTCAAAGCAAGGAGTATCACGAAAATATTTTACAGTTATGCTGTCCTTCTTCTTAATGTTAGCAATTTTAAAAACAAGTGTCTTGCCGCGGCTAATTTGATTAAATTCTTTGATTTTGGTTTTGTTATAATAAACATGCCAATAATCGATCGTGTCGGCTTTACAAATGTTGCTAACAAGTAGTATTAAGATTAAAAAGTAAATAGTCTTCATCATGTCATCTGTATTATACAAATTACAGATTTTAATATTCCATCTGCCTTGAGCAGTTGTTACTTTCTTATTTAAAGTTCAAGATAAAATTTTTGTTGAGTAAAGCTTCCTTACCCTACATAACTACAGCACCTAAAAAAAATTAAGGATTAATTTTTTTGCCTTTAAAAACCGCGATTGTAGCAATAAGAAAACCAATAGCAACTGCTAGCAGCAAATAACCACTAAATGAGTTATGCACAAGGCCATGATAGCGGGATAAGTAAATCCCTTCAATATTGTTACCGGTCACAATGAGATAAATACTTAGACTAAAAAGAAGAGCAGTTATAAGTGATAAAAAGATTTTCGCGATCATTGCCCCTAACTGATTTTTATTTAAAATTCAAGATAATTTTTTTTGTTGAGAAGAAGCATGTTGTGCTAATACCGTCGCATAATAGCAAAACAAAAGTTGATGTTGTGCTGTTTTGTCAATTCCGCAGTTTTGCCAAACCTTCTTTTTGGTGGCAATGTCGTTTTATTTTTCTATAGCTGTTTTTTGTCTTGTAAAAATAAGCTGAAGTCCAAACAAAATTGTTGATATACCAATCATAAAATGTGGAACAAATGACGCCCAGCTTCCTTGAAAAAATATCTGATAAAGAATTGTCTCTGATAATACGGTCAGTAGTAAAATAATAATTGTCAATACCCAACCCAAAACCGATTTTCTTCTCAATGATATTTGTATCGATTTAATAAGAATGAAGAGTCCAATTAAAGTCGGTAATAACAACCACAGATAGAATTCGGTATTTAATAGCACGTTTAGTTTTTGTTTTCTTATTTATACTTTTTTATCCGTCAGATAAAAGTCGCAATTTAAGAGGCAATTCTTTCGTTCTGTCAAGACCGGTGATTGACACAGAGATAATCTTCACACTTAATCCAAATATTGTAATAGGCAAAGGTTTAAAATGTTCCTTTCCATATTTAGCACTGTCACTATACATTGTCACCAACGTTCGGGCTTGGCGAAGTGCAGATAGTAGCATTTGGTCTGCCCGAACTGTTGTTGATTTTTTATTTAAAGTTCAAGATAAAATTTTTTGTTGAGTAAAGTTCCGTCGCGCCCTGACAACCACCGCCCAATAGCAAAACAAAAGTTGATCTTGCATAATGTCAAGCCCGCATTTTCGCCAAACCAACTGTTGTTTGCAGTTTTATTGTCGAATTTCAACGTTTGGCATTAATTTCTTAAATCTATTAATTTCAGTTGTGTCAATAGGATTGTTACCTAGATAAATTGTTTCTAAATGTTTTAATGATTTTAAAGTATCCGGTAATGTTTTTATTTTATTTCCGTTTATGCCTAATACCTCAAGCCCTTTGAGATTAGTTATTGCTTCTTGAACTTCTGTCAGCTGATTGTTACCGATGTAGAGAACTTTCAAACTGTCAATATCAAGAATTTGCTTTGGGATTTTTGTGAAGTCATTGTCTGTTAATACGGCTTTGTAAATTTTGAGATTGGAAACTGCATTTGGTAAAGATGTTATCGCCCTATCCTGAAGCCAAAGATAATTGCCAGTATTGTCTTGCCATATTGGTGTTTGCTCACTTTTGTAAAAACTTTGAGCTTTGTGATCGTTTATTAAGTTACTCAGCTCAGTTATTTTATTTTTCACCTGTGATGTTTCAATCTTTCCGATTGTGAATAGCCACGCTTTTATTTTGTATTCGGTTGCAATACAGTCATACTCAAAATTCGCATCCCAAAAAATGTTATTATAATTAACCGAGTGATTGTCCTTAAAATAGAACTGAATTGAATTTGGAATTTCCTCCGCCTTTGTTGACGTAATTATTATTCCATCAGAAGGTATTTCAATTCTCTTTTTCCAAAATTTAGTCGGGGGCAGAGGCGGATAGCCTTTAATCCCAAATATTATTCCTGCCTGACCTTTGAAATTTTTTGGAAAAATAATTTCGTTATGTTCTTGCCATTCTAAATAAGTCCAACTTGCAAAAAGGAGATAAGCAATTGAAACAATTACTTGAGCCTTCCAAAATTTTCGATTATCCTTAAAGAGGGTTTTCAGAAGAAAGTCGATGAGATAAAGTACCAAGCCAACACCAATGAAGATAAGTCCTAAGACCAGCAAATAACCAAGTGTCAAAATTGCCGCTGCTAATCCCAAAAGGATTGTAATAAATCCAAAAACTTTGAGAGGACTGTTTATTATTCGTTTCAAGGTCTGTCGAAAAATTGCAAACAAAAATCGGTTTTGCGATAGCAGGGTATTCTGTGTTTCGTCACATCGATACCGAAGTTGATTATTGTTTTGAAGATAACATTTGCTGCTAAATTATTACCGTCAAGCCCTGCCTTGCGAATACTTCTGTTAAAGTAATTTTATTGTCTGTCTGTGATAAGATTATTCTCATAATCTAAATAAAGAATTTTCAACCTCCAAGTCCGACCATTGTCAAATTTCATTTCAATAAATCGTTCTCCACCTTTTTCTATTATTTTCCATTGCCCACGTGTACACGTTTCTCTGAAGTTATAACATCCTTCGCCTCGTTGTCTCACAAATCTGGTGGAAGATATAAAATCATAATAATTATCTCTTTCAATTCTGTCGTTACAATCGTCTCCATATTCACCGTTATAAGTTTCACACTTTAAATAAAACATTCTTGGTTCATTTTCAGCATCGCAATCTCTTAAACTCCATCTGCCAACGAGCATCTTTTTAATTGAGTCAGTCAATATAGTTTTGGCGATATTGGCAGAGTAAATTTTTTTTGTCGAGTCTTTATCATAGTCTACCTCTTCTAAAGTGAACTCATCACCGATACCATATATTATCCGCTTCCATAAACCCACTCGTCTGTTGTTTAAATATTTTCCGGTCCAATAAATATGATTAAAAACGGAGTCTTCATATTCGTCCCATTCTCCTTCTTTTGATAAAGCTCTGTAATAGTGAATTTCTTTTGTGTAATTATTATCAATACTTCCTAAATGTCTTACTCCCGTCGTGGATATTCCTGCGATTTGATTTGTTACTTTCATTATTCCTGAGCTTTTCAAACCTTCGTTACTGCTTCCTTTTGCACTTTTGAAAAATTCGTAAACTAAGTATGTGGTGCTGTCAACTCTAAAATATTCAAAGTTTTTATTCTTACCATTTTCATAGGTAATAAGAACATAAAGAGGGTTATAACTGTCAAATGGAACAACTCGATTATTGTATGGATGTAATCTAAGCGGCTTTAATCCAAAAAAGTTTATCGGTGTGTCAACTTTGCTAACCCGAATCGTGTCCTGTGAGAAGCTTGTTGTGGTTAAAATCGAAAGTAATAGAACAAGGTTGAATCGCATGCTGTCAAAAAAATTACTGCCAAGGTTCAAGAATAAGCAAATGCGGATGATAGCATCGTGTCTGCTCGAACTGTCGTTTATTTATTTAAAGTTTAAGATAAATTTTTTGTTAAGTAAAGTTGCGTTGCCGGATAAGAACTTGTTGTGAAGACCAACAAAAGCGAAAAAAAAATGTACGAAACGAAATTTTTATTGACAATCACATTGCATACAGTATCAAAATCGATAAACTCTACTAAATTCGAATCAAAACTTGTTTCACGAACGAAGACTGGCCTAAAAAGTACAATAAATTTCGCGGGAAAATTTAGACTAGGATTAAAATGTAGAGCAACACTATCGTAATATTTAAAGAGATCCTCTTTATAAGTGGAATCAATAATATAAAATACAGGATTAATGCTTCCATTAGATGTAGCATACGCATAGTATCTCGGATTATTCTTTATTTCGTTATAATAAAGTTTGCCTTCCCGAGTTTTATAAACTATTACTAATCTTCCTCTGAGCCACGATAATAAAATAAGAATTGCAGCTATGCAAGCGAGATAAAAAGTAAATTTTTTAAGTGTTATCATTTATTTTCTTCCCTTTATTTAATACCTCAGATGGAAGACTTGGAACGACGGAAGAAAACTAAAAGTCATCATAAATGACCGTCGCCTTATTTAAAATCGAATCATACACATTTAAGCTAATCGCATAATTCTCATCATTAGATAATATTGGCAATGAAATATTGATAAAAGGAAGGTTGCTTTCAATTTTTTTTACTTCCACAAAATCATTTTCGTTTTTTTTCTTCTTTTTAAGAATAGTATAATTAAAAGAAAACTTGGGTGGACTGATTAAATAAAGTAATAAGGAAATTTCTTTTATAGAATCTTTTTTCTGAACGTTACAAACAAAATTTATACATTTTGCATGAACATCTTTGATTCCGTGCCAATTTTGATAGTCAATATCCAAAAGAGTTTCATTCTGTAAATTCATAAAAAAAAACCTTTTTGGATTTTCATTTGTATCAAAAAAGATTGCTGGTCCAACTGTTAGATCATAATAATAGAAATCCTTGTAAAAATATCGTCCAACTGAATCGTAATAAGTATTATATCCGTTTTTCAACCCATTACTATAAAACGTTGTAATCATTGGCTTCTTATTCAAATAATATTCTATTGAAAGCCCGTTTTCCTTTCCATCTTTAAAAACCCTTCTACTTAATAAATTATTATTAAGATCGTAATACAAAATTGTGTCGTTAAAAAGCGTATCATTAATAATATTACCCTTAATTATTTCATTACCCTTTTTGATTGTAACAATGTTATTTCTTGTTTTCACCTTACATGAAAACAAAAGAAAGCTTGCAAGTAATAAACAATATCTCATATTTTGCTATTCAACAACCGGACGTTGCGGTAACTGTGGTTGATTTTTTACTTAAAGTTCAAGACAAATTTTTGCTTAGTAAGTTCCGTCACCTAATACTACAATCCAATAGCAAATAGAAGTTGTTGCTATTGTCTAGCTCGTTTTGCCAAACCGGTGTTAGCTATCGTTTAACAAATGTCTTCTAATTTTTTTCAAAGGTGGTTGTGACAATTGCCACAATTATAAGAAACACCAACACCAATACCGGAATATAAGTTCGCACAGGATGTTGGAATTTATGTTTAATTTCTTGATGATTAGGGATAACGTCAGAATCAAAGGGAAGTCCGTATCGCTTCAACCCGCATTCGTGGCATATCAAGCTAGCAGCCTTGTCAAATGGAGAAATCGGCAACCAATAAATATGAAAGTATGAACTTTCAACCATCAGGTTTGCCCAATTAGTTTTGCCACAACTAGGGCACTTCACTAGCACGTCGTCTACTCCAATAGGAGTCTTCGCTTGTCCAAATATTAGTAATCCCATAATTCTTTGTTTGTGGGCCCCCTAATAAGTTACCTGTGAATCGCCGTCGAAGTTTATTTAAAGTTTGAGATAAAATTTTTGATTAAGTAAAGTTCCGTTGCCTGGATAACTGCAGCGCAGCCTTATTTATAGTAATTCAACTATGTACTCATGATATATGTTATAATTACAGGAATAAGTATTAAAAAGATAAATCCAATATATTTTTTCATTTCCTTGTTATAATGGCAGTGACTAGAAATAAAATTGAATAGACTACGATTAATGCCGCAGTCACAAATGCAATGAACTCCACACTAACCGCTCCAGCGTAATCATTATCATATACTTTTTTATTGAAATCAAATACAATGAATAGCAACCAGAGAAAGTATAGAGTTAAGGAAAGAAGAGATATCAGATTAGCCTTAATAAAAGTCATTACCGTGGTTTTGTCAGTCACAAAATTGAGCCTTTAGTTTTTTTGTTTCGTCTATTTCTTTAAGAGCATTTTTTATAAAGTAATAATCTTTTATCTTTTGTGGTTGTTTATTAATTTGTTCTTCCGTACCATTTGTTGTCAGAATGTTTGTTGCCTTTGTAATAAGCTCACAACTTTTTTTCTTGTCATTCAATGCTGAATAAATTTGTGCGGCATATTTATAAGCTTCGAAATCATTTTCTGCATCTTCCGTCGATAAATATTTGTCCATTGCTTGTTTAGCTGAATCCAGTTTGTTTAAATTAAAATATGCTATTGCATAATTATAATACTCAAGAGATGAAATTTTTGTATTGGGGTTCACTTTAAGAATTTTGATTGCATCTTGATATTTGCCTGCAGAATTATAAGCGGAAGCCATATTGTTGTATAAAATCTCCTCTGAAGAATTAATCTGCAAGATTCTTTTGTAAGCAGCTAATGCTCCTTCAAAATCACCAATATATTTTTTGAATTCGGCAATGTGTGTTTGACAGTCAATTTCATTGTCCGGCAAAAGTTTTATAAGTTCTTCATTATCTCTAATTGCAGCTTCACAATTAAACGCTTTCATGTTTAATTCAGCACTTGTCATAATTAACATCGAATAATTTTCGTCTTTTACTTTAGTTGCTTTTCTTAATGAGTCAATAGTTACAAGAGCCAAATTAGTCTTACCTTGTTCTGAAAGAAGCATTACCTTTTGAACGTCTGCTTCAGTAATCTTTTGTCCGAAACTCAAAATAGGAACAAGGGTTGCGAGTGGTAAAAAAAGTTTTGTCATTTGCGTAGTCAATTTAAAATTACAGCCAACGAATCGGTATTTAGGATAGTCTATTTCCCACAACACGTACCGAAGCTGATTTTTATTTACAGTTCAAGATAAAATTTTTTTTGGGTAAATTTTTGCCGCATAAACCGTAGCAACAATAGCAAAACAAAAGTTGATATGCAACAACATCGTAAACGGGTATACCGTAAAACCACTTATTAATTTTGTCTTGCTTTAACCGAATATTACAACTCAGAAATGTAGCCTGCATAAACAATAAAGCAAAAACTTTTTTCATGAGGAGAGATCTTTGTGAGTTATCGGTTTAAACAAGGTACTAACTCAACGAGTTTTTTAACGCTCCGCCATCTCACTCACAGGGCTTTTGTGTGCAAGGGCTGACGCTTCTAATTTATTGATTATTTTCAATACTTCTTCTACAAATTGGTAACTGTGCAATAAAAGCAATAAGTGCGTCTTATTATCAATAACTGTGCACAATAAAGAGTGAACAACAAGAATAGGGAGAATTCTCCCTTGTATATATTTTTTTCTTCCCTTCAATTTGTTTAGTGAAGAAAAAACAGCGACGGAAATATTTTAAAGATCAAAACCTGCTTAATGAAATTGGCGAAAAAATAAGAGAGATCAGATTATCAAAAAATATTTCGCAAGAATCGCTGGCTAATGAAGTTGAAATAGATTATAGCCAAATAAACAGAATGGAATTAGGCAAAGTAAATTTCAGTATATCCTATCTGTACCGTATAGCAAAAGCGCTGGAAGTAGATCCTAAAGAATTATTACCTTGAAGCTGACCTAAAACCTCCCAAAATCATCTTACCCCTCAATCTCGTTATTGGTGATTATTAATTGACAACTGCATTATTAAAAGGTAATGACTAAATCTTTTATATGGAGAAACTGTTGCTATTCCTCAACACTATTTATCCGCTGTCTTCCGGTTTGATAGAGCATTTGCAAGGGATTTTAAAAATAAAGGAGCTACCAAAAAAGGGCTATCTGCTAAAACAAGGTGTTATTTGCACCAACATTTCTTTTATTGAAAAAGGATTGTTGCGATGCTTTTATGAGAAAGATGATAAAGAAGTTTGCTCATGGTTTATGAAAGAAGGGGACGTCATTATTTCTGTTGAAAGTTTTTTTAAACAGTCGATCAGCTATGAAAACATACAGGCACTGGAGGAGTGTGTTCTTCACTATATAAACTATAATGAGTTGCAGTATACATTTCATCACTTTCCCGAATTTAACTTCATTGGCCGTGTATTAACCGAAAAGTATTACACATTAAGTGAGCAGAGGTTATATTCTATAAGAATGCAAAGAGCACAGGAAAGATATCAGTACTTAGTTGATCATTTTCCGGAACTAATTCTGCGTGTTCCGTCAAAATATATTGCTTCCTATTTAAGTATTACGGAAGAAACACTCAGTAGAATCAGAAGCAGGAAATAATTTATTGATTTTTATCAACTCTAATCGCATAAAACCAAATCTATATTTACATCATCAAAAACAAAAAGTCATGAAAAACATTTTAATCAGTGCATGCCTTTTAGTGCTCATAGCTTCTTGCAAAAAAGAACAAGTTTCTCAATCTGTCAATGCATCAGTATCTGAAAATGCTATAAAAAATGAGGATAAATATTTACAAAACGTGCAAAGATATTTGATGAATAGTTTAGCAAGTACTGATTTTCAACTTTTGGATTTTAAAAGAGCAATAGCAACAAAATTTAAAAACGGAAAGACCTATTTATTGCGGGTTCAAATGAAAACCTCCTTAAATCAATTTCTATTAATCAAAACTGATAGTTTAGGAAACGGTTCAAAAGGAATGATAGTTACAATTACAAATAAAGAGAATGAGAACAATGTGAAAAATAAATTTCACTCTTTTAATGGTAACATTACTGTATATTCTTTGGACAGAAAAAATTTTAGCAGTCTACAAATCACGAACGGATATAGAGACAAACGAAAAAGGGTTATCGGGGATATGATGATTACGACTAATGACAATACGTTGCCTGACGTTACTGTAACGGCTTATATTTCCGCCTATGATGGAATATCTTATGCGGATTGGTATAATCTCTTAGATTTCTATTCGCCTCAAGAATTGGGAGTTTCAAGTGGTGGCGGAAGTGGCTATCCTGAAACTTCTTATGGATATTATAGTCGGGTAAATCCTTATGATTATGGTTACACAGAAGATAATCATGTTCCTGTTCAGGAACCGAAGCAAATTGCCTATGAAGATCCCCTATTGCTACCGTCCATCTCTTTGTTCGACTACCTTAGATGTTTCGACTATGTATCAGATATAGGTGCTATTTGTTCGATTGAAATATTTACTGATCTTCCTGTAAATGGAGAACCTAATACTTTTTTTAATTGGAATGATGGTTCGCCTGGTCATACATTTCTTCAAATAAAAAAATTAAACGGAGATCAATTTGTGCAGCAAAACATCGGCTTTTATCCAAACGAAGGATGGAAAACGATGCTCTATACTCCTGTTGCTAGTAAATTTGCTGATGATAACGGGCATGAATTTAATGCTTCTTTGAAAATGAATATTACCCCTGCTCAACTTCATACAGTAATTGCGACAATGGAAAATTTGAGTGATACGTCATATGATATTGATCAATACAATTGTACAGATTTTGCTTTGCAGGTGTTTAACAGCGTAAGGGTCGATAATCCACTCATTATTCCTCAATATATTATTCCAGGGGAAACTTATGGTATTTCAAGTAAGACACCACAAGGTTTGTATCAAAAACTTTGGAGTATGAAAGAGGCTGGCGTGGAAGCAGACAATATTACATTACCGAACGTGTGTGGTTATGTTGGCGATAGTCATGGGCCATGTAACTAAAATTTCCTATTATGAAAAAGCTTATAACGCATCCTTTAACGGTGATAGCAACTTTCTTAATAATAATAATAAGCGGGCAGCAGTTTGGAGGGTTCTATTTGTTGTATTTAATCTTAGGTTTACCACATGCTGCTATACATTCTATTACGGGAGTTTGCGGTATTGCATTATTACTGTTTAATATCCTTCAATCAAAGCTCTGGAACAGAAATCAAATAAGCGCTTTGATTAATCTTGGTGGCATTGTGTTGCTTTGGCTCTCTTTATTCTTATTCTTCAATAATGACAAGAGCAATTATAATATTGCAACTTTTTATCAATTGCTTCCGCAAATATTGTTGTTATTGTTTCTGATTATAAGCATTTATTTCTTTGTTGATAACATTCTAATATTATTAAAACATTCAAAGAATAAACTTTATAAACCGCCATTCCAAAGTAATTAAGCCGACTCGATTCTTATTAGATTACATAGTTCTCTTATTTGTTAGTGAACATTGAAAAAAGTGAGTTATGATAAAACAGATAAGCTGGTCCAGCTATTGGAGTATTCTTGCCGCAACTACGATTTTTTACTACGTACTTATTTGCTTAAGATTTTATTCAAATGAAATCAAACAAGTCCTAACAGGCAAATCAAGACTTCTTTTCAAACGAAGAGTGATCATTGAAAGAGATCAGTACAATGCTGCGGTTAACGAATCGCAAGAGCTATTTCCATTAATTAATCAATTAGTGCAGGAAATAAAAATGTTTCTCCAGGGCTCGTTAAGAAAAAACTTGCAAAGACAGGAAATCGTATATGGATTTCAACTTTTATTGAAGAAATATCCGACAGTAAAGGGAACACCATTTGAACCAATTGTAAACAATTATATTATCAATGAATGTTCAAATTATTGCTCCATTCATCTTGAAGAAGAGGAGGTGACTACGTTGTGGTTGAGTTAGATGGATGGAGCTTTTTAAAAAATATTTTTTTAATTCAAAAACAGTGATGTATGAAGTGTGTGAATAGATGCCTGAAAAAAATGAAGTTGCGAATAGGCATAACAGGAATAGGCCTTCTGATTAATCTTTCATTGTGTGCACAGGATGGTAATGCAGGTATTGACGAAGCAACAACTATGGTAAAAAGTTATTTTGATTCCGGCGCTAAT
>Ga0157372_10004127_pt1 | contig 15558 bp, 10 predicted proteins | sample C55metaG_FD_115307 | JGI IMG/M metagenome (GOLD analysis project Ga0157372, IMG submission 115307) | Corn rhizosphere microbial communities from Kellogg Biological Station, Michigan, USA - C5-5 metaG | ecosystem: Host-associated > Plants > Roots > Rhizosphere > Soil | place: USA: Michigan... | reverse complement strand
TCTTCGGCGACCGCGCCTTCGATATCAATATCAGCAGCACCAAATCGATGACCGGCCATTGCCTCGGCGCGGCGGGCGTCATCGAAGCCATCGCCTGTATGCTCAGCGTCGTCAACGATCAGATCCCGCCGACGATCAATCACTTTACGGACGACCCCGAGCTGGACCCAGGACTGAACCTCACTTTCTGGAAACCACAACAAAAGACCGTTCGGGCCGCCTTGAGCAACACGTTTGGCTTTGGCGGTCATAATGCCTGCGTTATTGTAAAGAAGTACCAATAGGGACAAATGTTTTTTTATTGGATGAAAAAACCGTAGATTGTTATAGTGGGAATTCTGGAACGCATCATAAAAGGCGATGCCGCCGTTAATTCGTTCAAAAAGCAACTTCGAAATGTGCTCGGGTTTGTCCCGGGCAAGGCTGTCCTGTATAAAACAGCCCTTACCCATCGCTCCGTAAAAGATGGGGCCGACGAAAACAACGAACGCCTCGAATACCTCGGCGACGCCATCCTCAGCGCCATCATCGCGGATTTTCTCTTCAAAAAATACCCGTATAAGGAAGAAGGCTTCCTGACCGAAATGCGGAGCAAGATGGTCAACCGCAACCAGCTCAATGAGATCGCCATCAAGATGGGACTCAAAAAGATCAGCAATTACAACAAGTTCGACAGCAGCCTCAAGATGAGCCAGATCTTCGGCAACACCCTCGAAGCCATCGTAGGCGCCATCTATCTCGACAAAGGGTTCGACAAGACCCGCCAATGGGTCATCGAACGCGTGATCCAACCCTACCTCTTCCTCGACGACCTCGAAATGCTCGAGATCAATCATAAGAACAAGCTCTACGGTTGGGCCAACAAGAACGGCAAGAACCTCGAATTCGAAACCCTCGACGAACGGATCGAAGGCGGTCGGCGGCTCTTCACCGTGGGAGCCGTGGTCGACGGGGAATTACTATCCTCGGGAAAGGCCTATAATAAGAAGGATGCAAGCCAGATCGCAGCCCAATTGGCTTTGGACAAATTGGGTCTCAGCAAGTTAGACGCGGGCGACGACGTCGCCTAGCCGATCTCCAATGAAAATTATTTGCATGTTTCCTTGCACGTTCATGGTATTTGTACTACTTTTAACTTCTACTTACCTCTATCTACAAGAGAAGCGACATTCCTGACCGCACAGTCCCAATCATCCTTTTTAAAGTCAAAGACCAAGCTCGAGCCTCCCGCAAGAGAAAAGAAGAATCCATTATTTTCTATGTGAGTTGAAATCCACTATTGTCTATGGTTTACCCCTGACGAACAGGACTATGCGTTGTCCTGGGCCGCAGAAATGCAACCACAATCTTTAATTCAACCACTTGTGAACATGAAAAAGTTTTACACTCTAGTCTGTGCTGGCTTCTTTTTAACTCTCTCCACCTCGGCCCAAATCCCGGGATTCAGCGCTGCCTATCGGACGGCAGTCCCAGGTAATTTTGCCGATCAGACCATTTGGATTGCAGCCGCTCCTTATAACGGTTTCCCCCCTTCGGTCGCCAATGGTGGGCCTTCCGCCTATTGCAACAACTGCCTGATCGATCTCGAGCTGCCCACCCCGGGAACGATCGTCATGAATACCGGGATATCGCTGAGCGGCGGATCGGAACTGCTCATCGGACCTGGCGTTACTCTCCAGATCCCTCCCTCCGGCGCTGCCAACCCTGCCAACGGCAATGGTATCAATCTCACGGATCAAAACACGGGGCAGGTCAACCGCATTGTTTGGGCAGATAATACCGCTAAACTGGATGCCACCCTGCTGACGGCCGCCCCAGGTACCACGGCTCAATATGACGGCGTCTTCACCTCCCAATTGAACGACGCGGCTACCAGCGACATGACGCTGACCAAGCAGATCGGGGTTTCACCCAGCGGATTTCATGTCGCCAACGGAGCCCTTCTCAGTACGACTCCCGGAACCCCGCAGTTCGGTGATGGTTCCTCCATCGTCGGCCCCATCACACTTTCCAATAGCAATGGCGCCATTTCCCTGCCCATCATCATCTCTTCCTTCACAGCCACCCTCGACCAGAATGTCGTCAACCTGGCCTGGACCACCTCGAGCGAGTCCAACGCCGATCACTTCGCCATCCAGCGGAGCGTCGACGCCGGTGCCCATTGGACAACTCTCGGTACGGAAGTCGCCAGAGGCGGATCCACCACCACCAACTACACCTACGCGGACAATAGCCCGGCAAACGGTGCGAGTGAATACCGCCTGCAACTCGTCGACAAAGACGGTACTTATAAATATTCTGAAGTAAGGACGGTTCGCAATAGCCTGATCAGCGCAGTAAGCGTTTTCCCCAACCCCGCTCGGGATTATGTCAACATAGCCCTCGGGGGAAAATCCACCGAGAACATCCTGATCCGCCTCTACAACCAGAACGGCCAGCTGGTGCAGCTGAAAAATGTGGCTAATGCCGGCGGAACCACGGTTCCCCTGTCGGTCCATGGCTACGCAGAAGGCACGTATTTCATCGTCGTAAACGGTTCGGACGGCGCCAGCCAGACCTCTAAGTTCTTGATTGCAAAGTAGTACAATCACCTTTTAGCATAAGCCGCCCCAACCAGGGCGGCTTTTTTTGTCTACTTATGGAAAATAAATGTTGCATGTTTGCAGTTATTGAGACAAATCCACTATCCGTCTACTATGGGACGCCCAGATCCATTCCTGTTGAAAAGCCTGTGCCTTGCCCTGTGCATAGGAATGCTGGTCCATAGCCGCAGCTACGGCCAATGCCAGAATTTCCTGGCGACAAAGTCCTACGACACCACGCTGAGCAACAACGGGTACGGCTTTTACACCCTTCCCTTCCCGCAATTCGATCCCGACTCGGGTCTTCTCCTCTCCGTAAAGCTCTCCGCCAACGTCAACTCCTCTTATGCATTCACCCTGACCAATATCAATCCCATTCCCGTCACTTACAACCTGACCATCGGCCAAAAGGACATGTATATGGTCAGCGGCCGGAATTCCGTGCTGATGACCACACCCAAGCCCATCGGCACTTATACCCTGGCCCCCGGCGAATCCCAGTCGCAGGCCACCTTCCCCTTCATGACCAACAATGTTACCGCCGACAGCATCACCTCCGCCACCGGCCCCTTTATGGGACATAGCTCTGTCAGCGTCCAATACATGTCATTTGCCTATGTCGACCTTTCGGCGTCCAATCACGCCGCCTACAAATACCAAAACGCGATAAACAGCGCGACGAAATTCTCGGTGTCCTACCTGTACTGCCGCACCGGCATCGTTCTCGCGACCGACCTGACCCGCTTCACCGCCCTGCTCGCCGCTCCGTCCACCGTACAGCTCGACTGGTCCGCCGTCAACGAAACGGCCGCCCGCCAGTACGAGGTCCAACGCAGCGAAGACGGAAACCGCTTCACGACGATCGCTACGATAAACGCCAACGGCGATCTCAGCTCTACCAACTATACGTACAACGATGTCCTGCCCAATGGCGCCACTGGGAACGTCTTTTACCGCCTGCAAATAAACGACAACGGGAAACTCACCTGGTCACCCGTAAAACAAGTGTCGGTCGGGTCGCCGGGAAAAAGCCTGCACATTTATCCAAACCCCGCAACGGATCATATCGATATCGGCACCGGCACACCAAACGGCGACTGGCAGGTGGACATCCTCTCTGCCTCCGGCGGCCTCGTACAACACGCCGTATTCTTTCAATCCAATCTTCTTCATCTCGCTTTCAGCACGCATCTGTCCACCGGAACATACTTTGTGCGTATCACGGATCTCCGTAGTCAACGGGTATCCATATCCTCTTTTATCGTCCGCTATCCCAATTGATCGATAAGGGAAACCTCTAGAGCGCAACAATCGCACAAAATAAAATTCGATTATTCGAAGTTATTAGCGCGGAATCCCAAAAGAAAGATCCCTATGAAACCGTGTAGAATCCAATATCCCGGGGTGTCCATACCCCTGTTGCTGTTCCTGTTGATCAGCGCTTCATTTCTCTTCCCCCTTCGTCTTTCCGCTCAAGGGTGCGGCGGTACGCTCGGCTCCTATGTCTATGACACCGTTGTCATCCGAACGGATCCGCAAGACCCGCCTTCCTTCGATTACGACATACCGTTGTTCCCGCAAAGCCAGACCTCGTTGTATGCGATGACGATCGAATCACAAGTGTCGGTCAATCCCAGGCTGGTGATCCAAAATCAAAAGGGGTCTCCGGCCGGTGCATCCACCATCGCCCTTTACCGATCGGATGATGTCCTCAACAACGCCACGGGCGAAGATATCTTCGGCGCCAATACTTTCAGCAGGCTCTGGACCATTCCCGCGCTTGCAGATCAACAGCAGGCCACCCTGATCGCGGCTCACCCGGTCGCCGGCTACCCGCTCGTCTACGATTCGCTCACCACGGCGGACCGAACGCTCGACAACGGATCGTACTCGGGCACGGGATCACAGAAATACACCTACAGCACCACCACGGCGCTGAATATGCCCAATTATTATTCGGTGGTCTCCTATTCGGATACCGTCCGTTTCAAGGTCTCCTATTTCTATTGCAGCCCAGGCATCCTGGCCAACGATATCCTAACATTTACCGCAGTGAAACAAAATGACGGCACCGTTCTGCTCGGCTGGAGCACGACCAACGAAAAAGCCGGGCGGCAATACCAGGTGCAGGTGAGCAATGATGGCTCGAACTTTACCGGCTACACGACCGTCGATTCCGATCCGGTCGCCGCCGATGCCTCGTATACCTATTCCTATCCCGTCGATCCCACCGCCACCGGGAGACTGTATTTCCGGCTTCGGATAGTTGATCAGTCGGGCGCCGTGAGCTTTTCGGTCATCCGGATCATCGATCTCGATCGCGGGATGCAGGCGGTAAAAAACAACTTTTACCTCTATCCAAATCCCGCCGTCGACTATATCAGCATGAACATTCCCGGCAACCCCCAAGCCTGGCAGGTGGATATCATTGCCGCTGACGGCCGGCTGATACAACGCAACCGGTTTGCCAACACAAGTTCGCCGCGTATCGCCTTTGCTCACCAACTTCCCGCCGGGACCTATTTCGTCCGGGCAGTGAGCGCCAAGCCCGGCCAACGCTATACCCGTTCGTTCGTAGTGCACTAAAAAAATACCGCCGCCCGGGCCTGTCTCCCGAAGCGGCGGTCGCCTTTTATGGCGGTCCATGAAAAAACGCAACTATTAACTTCTTATCGGACGATCATGCCATCGAGCCCGGCAGTCGGATCGGGCGAGGCGTTGATCAACCATATCGGACCACTAATAACGGGCCGAACGACAGCCTCGTCAGGAAGATGATCATTTGCTGCTACAAGGGATCGAAGCCCCGCTCTGGGCGTTCACCAGGTTTGCATACTCCTCAGCCGAATCCTTCCAGGCACCTCCGGAAAGGCTCAGCAGCGAAGTCACACTGCCGAATCCCTGGCGTTGGATACTTACCGCCATTTGACGGAAGGCGGGATTGCTCACCCCTTCGCCATATTTCGCTTTAGCCTCCATATCATCGATGATAGCTGCCTCGGCTCTCATCTTCGGCAGATATTCGCGGACAAGTGCCGCGACTGCATCAACATAGCCGTTGATGGCCGCCACCCGGCGGGTGCGATAGTCCACTTCATGTCCGCGCAGACAGGCGCACATCGGCCCGGCATAGCCTCCCTGCTGCACTTCGGGACAATTGGGCGGCATACGCACCGAATCGAGATTTTTGCTGATCTTTTCCATCCTCTGGGTCATTTCAAGGCTAAGGCGATTGATATTTCCCGCCGCCGTTTGAGCCTGCCCGATCAGCTTCATTACCGCCATATCTCCGGAGGAAGGGGCGCCGCTGCTGCTCCGATATTGTTGCGCCATTTGTTGCGGACTCGACGATTGGGCCGCCGCCGCCCGCTGCATGGCCTGCTGCTGCATCTGCGCCAGCTGGTCGGCATTGGGTGCGGCCATGCCCTGGCCCTGCGCCTGCGCTGCTGACATGGCGGCCTTCATGATATTCTGCAGCTGGGCCTCGAGATCGGTGAATGCCGGGCCATTGTCCTTGATCGTCACAAGTTTCGTAGAAGGGTCGGTGACTTTACTGCTCTGGCCATAACAGCTGGCGCTGCTGACGGGCACGGGTACTTTACTCAGCATAGCCGTAATATCCCCCGGCCAGGCTTTCTGACCATGAACAAGGGTCGTTACTTCAAGCAACAAGAAAGACAGAAGAATTCGGTTGAAGGGCGTATTGTTTATTTTTTGGGTTGCGGTTTTGGCTGCGGTTTGCCATTGGCGTCATTTTCTATATTGATCCGGTAGTAGCCGTAGACGATGACCCTGGCCTCCTGCGGGTTGATCTTTTTGGCGTCGAATTCGGCCTTAACCAATGCAGGATCGTTGTTCTGAACCGGAAGCAGGAAATTGAGATACACCATTTTGGCTATCACCGGGGCGGCCACTTTGGATATTGCCTGTTGTTTGAATTCCATCATCTTTTCATAACTGGCGCCCGGCGACCCGCCCGGCTTTCCGGCGGCCATCTGTGCCTTGAGGGCTTCCATCTGAACCCTTAACTTATCGGCCTGACTCTTCAGATCATCCTTCGCCTTTTTTGCCTCGCCGTCATCGGCGAATTTCTTTTTGGAATTGATATCCTCGAAATATTGTTCCATCCCGACGACACCTTCGGTGGTTATGGCCCCGCCGGGCCATGCCCAGGTGCCGGCCTCGGGTGGATTGGCGGTAAAGCCGGTGAGGTCGATGGTGTCGTTGCCGGGGTGACAAAAGTCCATGCTGAGACTGGCAAGCTGCACGGTATATTTTTTCGTGCCGGTGTAGGTCGGCATCGGCCCCTGGCCGACGATCTGTGTGGCTACAAGGGTTGCATCAAAGGTCTGCAGATCCTTCGCCATATATAAGCCAAGTCCATCGAATCCATACTCATGGCGATTCTCGTCGGCGATGACCCATTTATAGCATTGGTTCTCGTCCTGTTGGAAGGACGGAATGATATGACATTCACCTTTTAGATGCGCAAGTTTATAGCCGCCGTTCACCCCGATCTTGATGTCCATATCCACCGTCAGCCTGAAACTGTTGATGATCTTTACCATGCGTTGGTAGAATTCGTCACCCTTCTTGCTGTTTTCACTACCCATTAATTCCTCATTGCGGATTAATGAAGCGATCAGGGGGAAATTAGCAATCTGCCGCCAGTCATTTTTTCGTATTTCGTCCAGGTAATGTTCGATGTCCTTATCGAGGAGGTTCTGCACTACGGGTAATACTGAAGCATCATCGTCCTGGCCGCTGATCAGGCACCAGGATCTGTGCATCGTCAGATAAGTGAGGATAATTGCCTGGGCGGCCTTGTAGTTGTTCTTGTTATCATACATCATCTTTTCCGCCCGCATATAGACATGATGCGCGATACCGTAGGTGGCGTTCGCAAGCGCCCCCACGTCTATAAACGCACAGGCGCCGGATTTGGCGGGATCCTTCTTGTTCGTCGAGAACAGGTCGCCAAGCCCTTCGGGGTAGGAGCCCATATTCCTGTCGATGCCTACGAGCGCCAAATCGTGCAGGATGCCAAAGCCCTTTTTTGCGATCGCAATCTCGTCTTTGGCGAAATCGCGGACATAGTTTCGGGTCGTCGTATCATATTGTTTCCGGAGATTGGAATCGCAACTGTAACAATTGTAATCGGTCTCGGGTGGAATAGGGTACTTCAGATCGTTCTTATGCCCCTTCACCTGCGTGTTGTAAAAGCTCATGACCTCGTCATAATCCGGTTTCATCGTTTTGCAGCCGTTGGCGACAAGGTCGGCAACGCCAGGAGTGTGTGCCGGTGGGGCGGAATTTTCTCCCGAGCCAAGCATATCCGCCGAAGGGTCTATCTTATATCCCTTTATATCCTGTACCCGTTGTTGCGCATCGGGAATCAGCAGCTGATGGAGCCGGTAGGTGGTCGGATCGAGGTTCGCACCGGGGTCCTGCAGCCCCTTGAGATATTTTTGTTCCTGATCGAGGGCCTGGTCCATCCTTTTGTTCCAGGCATCTACATTGTTGTTATCCAAACGGAGCGTACCGTCCGGATTAAAAGTGATGGTTCCTCCGGCCGGCGGATTGCCGGGAGAATCGTCCGGATCGGGCGGGGTGCCGGGGGGCGAACCGGGAGTTGGACCAGCCGTCGAAGGGCCACCAGGCGTGGAGGTGCCTTTATCAATGATGAAGGTCCGCTTGTTGCCGCTCTTCCCCCAATGGCCGGTGAACCAGAGAAAATGATTGGCATCCCAGAGGCCGGCCCCGCCGGAAGCGGATGTTTGCGCGTTCCCCGGGAGGCAGACAAAGCATGCCAACACCCCCCCAAAAAGAGCTCTTTTCATGAATGGCATAGTTAAGGGTTCGGGCCGGGATTACATCTTCACGAATTCGATGCGCCGGTTGTTGGCTTTTCCTTCCGGGCTACTGTTGTCCGAGATGGGTTTGGTGTCGCCAAACGCCTTTGTTGTCAGCCGCGAGGCATCGATACCCAAGCTGACCAACTCGGTCTTGACGGCATCGGCACGCTGCTGGGAGAGGGTGAGATTATGTGCGGCGGGGCCACTGTTGTCGGTATGCCCGTCGATCTCGAATCTAATGTCCGGGTTGTCCTTCATCACCCCGACGATCATATTCAACGTACCCATCGCCTCCGGCCGGATGGTGGCCTTGTCCACATCGAAATTGATCCCATGGGTCACGATCTTGTTGTCCGTGAATTTCTTGCCGATCATATTCATATTGCCGCCGGCCGCAATGCGGAAGTTCTTAAAGACAATGGGAGCCTCGGTGCTGCCGATCCCACCGACATTCAACCGGGTAACCTTCGTTCCGGAGACATCGGGCATCACCAGTACCCGGTACTGATCCACATAACATTTCATCTGGTTCCCTTTCCGGATCATCGCCGCATGATGCCATTTGCCCTCGAAATGCTCCACATCCCCCGGATAAGCGGCGCTGAAGTCCTTTCCGAAATAACTTGTACTCACCTCTTTCCCAAAAAAGATCTGGCCCGTACCCTCCTCGCCGCTGCCAAACAACAAGCCCGGCGTATACGATCCGTTATTCGGAAAGAAATCGAATTCGATGGTGAAATTATCCGGCAGATAATTGTCCGTCGTTTTCATCCTTGGAGAGACCTGGACATAGTTACCCTCCGTCAGACAAAAGGCCTGGACCCCGTTGACCTTATTGACCACCGCCTGGCCTTTCTCGAGCGACCAGTGTGTGGGGAACTCCCCATCGGCGTCATCGGCAAAATTGTCATCGAAGATGATCTGGTCGCCGGGAACAAAATCGTAATTGTTATAGGTCTTCAACGACACCGGGGCATTACTGCCCGCATCGCCCGCGGCGGCCGTCGCCCCCGCCGCACCGGGCGCATTCGCGGCGCTTACCTTGGTAGTGTCCGTTTTGGCGCCTTTATTCTTTTTCTTGAAAAGACCCTTTATCCCGTTCTCGGCCTTGTCGAGACTATTATTGATGCCGTTGGAGACATTGTTGTTGACGTGATCGCTGGCGCTTTGGCCTGCGGTCGTTTTGGGATCTGTGACCTGGGCCCGGGCAAAGGTCGACAGGGTGCAGGCCAGACCGGCCAGCAGGACATAGCAGGCGAAGACATTACGTTTTTTCATGGCTTTTCTATTTAGACAAATAGACTATAAAACCACGTGCGAGTCAATCGGATGAATATATGATTTTGGAGAGTGGCATCCTGGATGGGGATCACCGCTTAGGCCCAAGAACCCGGGCCACCGCCTCCGCCTTGGAGTTGACATGAAGCTTATTGTAAATATTGCAGATATGCGTCCGGATGGTGCTGATACTTACACAGTATTTATCTGCGATCTTCTTGTAGCTAAGTCCGTCCACAAGAGAATAGAGAATCTCGTTCTCGCGGACGGTGAGCTGGTAGTCCTCCACGATCGTCGACGGTGCGGCCTGGAAGGACTGGATGACCCGGCGGGCAATGCTCGAGGTCATCGGCGCGCCGCCCTGGTAGAGGTCGCGAACAGCCTGGATGATCTCGGCCGGCGGGGTCTTCTTCAAAAGATAGCCGCTGGCGCCCGCGCGGATGGCGTCAAAGATCTTTTCGTCATCGTCAAAAACGGTGAACATCAGGATCTGGATGCTGGGAAAATGGGTCTTGACGGTCCGCACCCCTTCGATGCCGGAGATATTGGGCAGACCGATGTCCATAAGGATGATCTCGGGATTGGCGGCCCCCACTTCGCTGATGACGTTCAGCAGGTTGTTCAGGGACGCCACGCACCGCATGCCTTCGGTCCGGTTGAAAAGGCTCTCGAGGCTGGAACGCAACGTATTGTTGTCTTCTACGATGGCGATCTTGATCATTGATCCAAATATGCAAAGGATTTGTCAGGATTCCAATCGGATGTTTATAGGATATTTAGGCGATATCGACCTGCAGGCGGACGGAACTACCTTGCCCGGCCGCCGAAACGATCTCCACCCTTGCACTCATCAGCCCGGCCCGGCGCTGCATGCCGCTAAGCCCATTACCCTTGCGCACCCGCATAGGATCAAAACCCCTGCCATTATCCCGAACGGTCAGAACCAGGTGCCGCTCGTCAAACCGCACCTCCAGCCACGCCTGCGTGGCGTCGGCGTATTTGACGAGATTATTAATGGCTTCTTTAAGAATGAGATAGATGTGTTGACGAGCATCCATTGGCAGCCGCACCTCGTTGATGTTCTTCTGGATATCGATGACATAGTCCACCCCCTTGGCCTCGAAGAGGGTAGTGGCGAAATGCCGCACCCGCATCAACAGGTTCTCCAGCGAATCATTGCGGGGATTGATGCTCCAGACGATATCATCCGTCCGCTCCATCAACAGGATAGAGCTGTCCTTGATCTCGTTCATGGTCTCGATCGTCTGGCTGCCGGAATTCTCCCGGAGCGCCAGGTCACTCAGGATGGAGATGCTGCTGAGGGTTGAGCCGATGTCGTCATGGAGGTCCTGCGCGATCTTATTGCGGATATGTTGCATCCGTTGCTGCAGCAGCTCATTGGCTTTTAATTGCTCGATCAGTTTTTCCTGGCTGCTGAGCTTTTCCTTCTCCGTCATCAGGCTCTTATAGCTCAGACCCGCCGTGAAGCAAAGCACCTCCAGGACGATACCGGCCTGCGGAAAGACGAAGATGTCCGGAACGCCCAGGTCGATATGCCGGTTGATCTCCAGGTAACTGAAGATCAGGCCGAGGATATGCCCCGTAGCCACGCAAAGACTTCCGGAGATGATATAGAAGATCAACGCCTGCCGGCGCCGGTACATATAGACCATAAATCCCAGCGTAAGCAGGAACACACCCGCAAAGACAACGGTGTAAACCAAGGTCTGAAGCCCCCGGTCAAAGGTGGCGACGATGAAGATAAAGTCGAGGGCGGCATATCCAAGCAGGAAGACCTCGAGCCGGACGATGCACCGGTTGAGCCGGGGATGGTCGCGCGGGATCTCGAGAAAGCTTCGGATGAACCGGAAATAGACATAATAGGGGAGGATCAGCAGGGTCTTGCCGAGATAGATCTTCAGCACGGGCCAGCGGGTGAAGAGGATGTCCGTGCCAAAGAGACCTTCCTGCTTGCTCAGGAAATAGAGACCGATCGACAGCATGTACAGGAAATAATACAGATATTCCGGGCGGCGGACCATCAGCCATTGGAAGAAGGCATACAGCAGCTGACAGAGGAGAAAACCCTGAAAAAGCATTTGGAGGATGAGAAAGCCGTTGCTTGCCGGCAGATCGTGCACAAAGGCCGCGTTGAGGGAGTTTTCATCATAAAGGTGGATCCCTTCGAAGGAGTATTCGTCGGTGCGTTGACGGATCATAACGCTGAGCCATTGGCTGGCACGAGCCGCCAGCCGCAGCGGTAACGCCCCGCTTTGACGTTGAAGATAGCTGGCGCCCGCCGGCGTCCGGCGCAAGCTGCCGCCTTGCACCCTTTGTGATCCTATTTGGGCATCGATATAATCCAGTTCTCCGTAACCAAGGGAGAACGCAACCGCGGAATCGCTGTTGTTGTGCAGCATCGCACTGATCATAAAGACGTGGTTACGGATACTGCGTCCCATCTCCTGGAAAAGGGCCGTGTCGGCAACCGCCGCGGAATCGACGCGGCAAACAACGCTGTCGACCGAAAGCTTCGCCGCAAAATTGGTCACCGCCTGCCCGCGGCAAAGCCCTGCGATCAGCAGGCAAAAGAGTAAAAAAAAGACGCGATTCACGGTCGGGTTATTTTTAGACTTAGGATCACCGTAGTTCCTTCGCCGGGTGCGGTCCGGATGGCCAATTCGGCCTTCATCGCACCGGCCCGGTTCTGCATGTTGATGATGCCGTTTCCCGTGGCCATCGCTTCGGCGGAAAAACCCCTGCCGTCATCGCTGATCTCGACCACAAGATGATGCCGCCAATAGCGGGCCCGGATATGCGCCCGCGTGGCGTCCGAATATTTGACGAGGTTATTGATCGCTTCTTTCATGATGAGATAAAGATTCTGGCGATGGTCCATCAGCAGCCGCAGACGGCGGATCTCCGGCTCGATATCTATCTCATATTCTATACCGCGGGCTTCAAAAAGTTGAGCTGCAAAGCGCTTGACCCGAAGCATAAGACTTTCCAGGGTATCGTTGCGCGGATTGATGCTCCATACAATATCGTCCATTTTTTCCAGCAGCGAAAGAGAGTTGTCCCGGATCTCTTTCAGCATCGGCGTTAGCGGAGTGCCATTGCCCTCGGCGCCGCCACCCTTTACCGCCTCTTCCTGTAAGGCCATATCGCTGAGGATCGAGATGCTGCTCAGCGTCGAACCCGTATCATCATGAAGATCGGTGGAGATCCGGGCACGCAATCTTTCGATGGCGAGGGCCTGGTGCAGGCGATAACGATAAAGCCCATAGATAAGGCCGAGAACCGCAAGCGTCGTAATCGTGAGGAACCAGGGGGTTCGCCAAAAGGGGGCGGCGATGGAGAACGCAATGACGGCCGGCTCCCGGCTCAGCAGCCCGTCGGCGTTGCGGGCCTGCACGAGGAAGCGGTATTCCCCCGGCGCAAGGTTCATATAGTTGACATAGCGTCTGTCGGTAAAAGCATTCCAGCCTGTGTCAACACCTTCGAGGCGATAGCGGTAGCGAACCCGGTCTTCATCGCGGAAACTAAGGGCGGCGAAGTCGACAGAGACATTGTTTTGGTTATAGGCAAGCCGCCGCAGGCGGGTGTCGCCCGTGAAGAGGCGGAAGCTGCTGTCCGCCTGCCCATTGACTGCCAGCTTCAGCAGCCGCACCGGTGGGGCGAGGCTGTCGGGTTGCTGGCCGTGGAGGCTGTATTCCAGCACACCGCGGGATGTTCCCAGCCAAAGAGTGTCCGACTGCAACAGCGCCGTATTGAATTCCACCGGCACGCGGTCGTCGTTAAAGGTGATATGTCGCGCCGGTACCCGGTAGGCGCCTGTCTCGAGTTCGTCAAGGCCATTGTTGGTGGCCAGGAACACCTGCCGGCCATTGACGATGATATCCTTTATCCAGTTGCCGCTGAGGCCCTGGTCGCGGGTGATATTGATCACGGAGTCGCCGGTCCGGCCGATGACGAAGAGGCCGCCGGTCCGTGTGCCCACGAGCAGGTGACCATGATCGTCGTCGCGCAGGCTGCGTACCAGCAGGCCGGGATAGCCATTCTCCGCTGACCAGCTGCGGAGGGTCCGCAGACTATCATTCGCCTTCGCCAATTTCCGCAATCCGGTAAGCGCATAACCGATCCACACCGATCCATCCTCATCCCGTCCAATGCCCGTGATCCGCTGGTCGACCCAATGATCGGGGACCATCGAATGAAATTGATCGTTCTCGAGATATTGCACGCGGCCGTCGGTCCCGCCCAGCCAAAGAACCCCGGTTTTGTCTTCGGAAATACTGCTGATAACGGCGTGACTGCGCAGTCGCGCGACTCCCCGGTCAACGCAATAAAACCCGCTGCTTGTACAAAGCCATATCCGCCGCAGCCGGTCTTTCAGCATCGCATAGACAAAACCATAAGGCTTTCCCCCAGGTGTACGTTCTTCATGAACGCCATTGCCGTCGAGCCGGTAGATGTTGCTATAGCTGCCGGCCCATAGACCCTGGTTCTCGTCTTTGGCCAACGCCGTGATAGTGGCGCCCTCATCGCCCTCCCGCACCGGGAAGAAGCGGTAGCCCGCCGGCGTCAGTTTCGCAAGGCCATTTTCGGTACCCAGCCATACGATGCCTTCCGGGTCGGTGCAGCCACAGAGGACCTCGTTCGACGGCAACCCATTGTCGCGCGTGAAATGTTCCGGGGCACGCCCCGGCTGCTGCCGCCAAATGCCGCCCCCGGCGCCGGTATACCAGAGAGTGTGATTTCGGTCGAAGAAGATATTGCTGACAGGGCCGGCAATAACAAGCGCCGGTTCCTCCTTTATGTCTGTTTGACGATAGAGTCCCTTATTTGTCGCTATCCAGACAGTATCCCCTAAAACCACCAGCTTATTGACTTCTACATCTACTAAAAAACGAGCAGCAAACCTCCATCCATCATTTTCAGGACTGTATAGTTCGAGCCCATTGGACAATCCAATAAAAATATCCCCCCTGGTGCCGCAGGCCGTCGCCGTGATCTGCCGCTCCAGATTCTTATTCCCCGGATCGACCAATGTAAAGCGAGTCCCGTCGAAGACAAAGGCATTATGATCCGTCCCGCAAAGCATCCGCCCATCCGGCAGCTCGGTCAAATGAAGAATACTGTTGGATTGCGACCCAATATTCACCGTATCGGGAAGCCAGTTGGAAAACACCCCGTCGGCATAGCGGTAAAGCCCGCTGTACCAACTCCCGATCCATACCTGGCGCCGCCGATCCTCACAGAACTGGTTCACGAAGATCTGGCCGCTGCGCATGCGCATCGCCGGCTGTTGAAACCGGCTGCCGTCATACCAGTTCACACCATTATAGGTTCCCACCCAAAGCATACCCTGCGAATCCCGCAAAACCGCACTGATGCTCCCCGCGTTGAGACCTTCCCGCGTGCCATAGTTGCGGATCGGCAGCACCTGCGCGCAGGCGGCGCCGGTTGCCAGCCGGAATAGCAGAATCAGTACGAGAAGTTTTCGCATGTTTGTACCAATTTAATAATATCCCGCTGGACTCGAAAACTTATTCAACAGGCCTGGTTTCCCTAACCTATTCATCCGTCTGAACCGGCAGACCCCTAACTTTGTTTCTTCATCGTGGTTAATCTGCCCATCTATCTCGACTACAACTCCACCACCCCGGTCGATCCCCGGGTGCTGGAAGCTATGCTGCCGTATTTCACGCAGAAGTTTGGCAACGCGGCCAGCCGCAGCCACGCCTTTGGCTGGGAAGCCGAGGAGGCGGTGGAACAGGGCCGCGAGCAGATCGCCACGCTCATCGGCGCCAGCGCGAAGGAAATCATCTTCACGAGCGGCG
>Ga0157372_10004126_pt1 | contig 15563 bp, 15 predicted proteins | sample C55metaG_FD_115307 | JGI IMG/M metagenome (GOLD analysis project Ga0157372, IMG submission 115307) | Corn rhizosphere microbial communities from Kellogg Biological Station, Michigan, USA - C5-5 metaG | ecosystem: Host-associated > Plants > Roots > Rhizosphere > Soil | place: USA: Michigan... | reverse complement strand
CGGCCCATCGGGATAGTTCTCCACCGTCGTCGGCTGAAACATCTCCATGAAGGTGATGCTCATGCCCTTGGCGATGGCGGCAATGTTTTTAATCACGGACATACACATTAAGTATAGCAAGCGGCTCTTCTACAATTAAGGCGCGAAAAGCCAAATCTCATTACTCGCCCGTTTCGCGAACAATTCCGCGTGTCCAATCTGATCCGAAGCGTGGCTTACGGAGATCCAGTGATTATCGTCAGACCCGCATCCATCGCCGATTTACCGAGTATCACTAAAATTCATAACTACTACGTCCAGAACACGCACATTACTTTCGATGTCCGGTCATTTTCGCCCGAGCAGCGCGCGCCATGGTTTAACGAGCACACCAATAACGGGCGACATCGGATCCTCGTGGCCGAAGACCACCATGGAATAGTCGTCGGGTACACGGCCACTGGATCATTCCGCAGCAAAGAGGCCTACGAAACAACCGTTGAGGTAAGCGTCGCATGTGATCCTAAATCAGTAAAACAGGGCGTCGGCACACAGCTCTATCAGACTCTGTTTTCCTTGCTGGCGCACGAAGATGTTCATCGCGTTGTCGCAGGAATTGCTCAGCCTAACGCCGCCTCAAATGCTCTGCACGATCGCTTCGGCTTCCAAAAAGTAGGGACGTTTAGTCAGGTTGGCCGAAAGTTTGGCAAGTTTTGGGACGTTCTGTGGATGGAAAAATCGATGCTTCGATAACCATCCAACTAATTAGAAACACACCACTTAGTATCGAACGGCGCACCGCCAGAAAAAGAAACCAAAGAAAAAGCTTGCATGCGATGTAGTGTTATAGTTAACTATAACAGCAGAAATCGCCTGAGTCTCTCTTTAGTCCCCTGACTCGAAGGCGAAAAAGTTAAGGAGAATGAAAATGAAATCCCTGAATTTTGTATTGACGCTGGTTCTGGCGTCGCTCTCTACCGTGGCGTTTGCCCAATCCGACGCGCAAAAGTCTTTCGATCAAATGAAACTCCTGGCGGGCACCTGGCAAGGGCCCGTGACCACCGATCCGCAAGTACCCGAGATGGGCAATGGAACGGTCACACAGGTATCGCTGCGGGTGACCTCTCGGGGAAATGCAATTGTGCACGAGATGGCGGCGGCAGGAAAGGCGGACGACCCTACGCGTTACGATCATCCCGTTACCATGCTTTATCTCGACGGCGATCGTCTGCTCTTGACGCATTATTGTGACGCCGGAAACCGGCCTCGCATGGCCGCCACGCTGTCGCCAGACAGAAAAAAGATAGAATTCGACTTTCTCGACGTCGCCGGCAGCACGCAATACGGACACATGCATCACGCAGTCTTTACTCTGATCGACGCAAACCATCACACCGAGGACTGGACTTACATGATGCCTGGGGACAAACCCATGCACGCGCACATTGACCTGGCGCGTAGCAAGTAACGTTGCCTTCCGATCGCAAGGAATCCGGGGGAAGCGCAATCGATTAAAGCGATCGCTCGCGCTCTCTCGTAAGAGCTATCTGGAAAACATGATGGATCGTGAATGGAATGACAGTCAGCCGATATACCGCCAGCTTCGCGACCGCGTGGTCGCGATGATACTCGACGGCGTGCTCAAGGAAGGCGATCCATTGCCCTCTGTGCGAACTGTAGCGGCCGAATATCGAGTCAATCCACTCACGGTCCTCAAGGGCTATCAACAATTAGTTGATGAGGGGTTGGTCGAGAGCCGGCGAGGCCGCGGCATGTTCATTAATGCTGGCGCGCGCAGTTTGCTCCTGAAGGGCGAGCGCCAAAAATTTGTTGCGGAAGAGTGGCCCCGCATTCACGAGACTATCCAGCGGCTCGGCCTGTCGGCGGAAGAACTTCTGACTAACAATGGCGCCCCCGCTTCAAAGGTCAACGAGGAGAAACCGAAGCCATGACAGTGATCGAAGCACGTGGCCTGCGCAAAACCTTCGGCACAAACATCGCGCTGGATGGCATAGATCTTCGTGTCGAACAGGGCCGCATTCTCGGGCTGATCGGCCCCAACGGCGCGGGAAAGACGACCGCGCTGAATGCCATTCTCGGCCTTATTCCGTATCAAGGTGAACTGAAAGTGCTGAATCGCGATCCCTGGCACGATCGCGATCAGCTCATGCGAGATGTCTGTTTCATTGCCGATGTCGCGGTTCTCCCGCGCTGGATAAGAGTTTCACAGGCCCTCGAATACGTCGCGGGAGTGCATCCGCGATTTGACCGTGCCAAAGCAGAAAGTTTCCTCGCTAAGACCACTATCCGACACAACAGCAAGGTGAAGGAATTATCGAAAGGCATGGTGGTGCAGTTGCACCTCGCTCTGGTGCTCTCCATTGATGCGAAGTTGCTGGTGCTAGACGAGCCGACGCTTGGCCTGGACATCCTTTATCGCAAGCAGTTTTACGATTCGCTGCTGAATGATTACTACGACCGCAACCGCACCATTGTCGTCTCCACCCATCAGGTGGAAGAGTTGGAGCACATTTTCACTGACCTGATGTTCATCGACCGGGGCCGAATCGTGCTCAGTTGCAGCATGGAGGAGTTCGAATCGCGCTACGTGGAAGTGGCCGTCAAGCCTGATCAGGCCGCTGCAGCGCGTGCACTCAAGCCGATGTACGAGCGCCAAATATTTGGTCGCAGCATCCTGTTGTTCGATCTAAAGCTCAATGCTGCTGATCGTCAGCAACTCACCACTTTAGGCGAGGTGCACACCCCGAGCATTGCCGACTTGTTCGTAGCGGTCATAGGAAACCAATCCGGCATGGCACAAGGAGCCTCCAGATGAATACTCAACCGAATGCCGTGCCTGAATCTTCATTCGAGTCGCAGGGGATTACGCCAGCAGTGGTTTCGCCTGTCCAGACCTTGTATTGGTCGATTCGACGGGAGCTCTGGGAGAACCCGTCGATTTATGTAGCGCCGCTGATCGCGGCCGTTATTTTTCTGTTCGGTTTTTGCATCAGCACGCTCTCCTTGCGGCACCGCATGCATGGTGCGCTGCCTCTCGACGCTGCGAACGTCCGCGATATATTTGCCTCGCGTTACGAGCTGGCAGGCGCCTTGATCATGGGCACCGCCCTCATCGTAGGAATTTTCTATTCTCTCGATGCCCTGTACGGAGAGCGCCGAGATCGCACCATTTTTTTCTGGAAGTCGCTGCCGGTTTCCGATCTCATCACCGTGCTTTCGAAGCTGGCAATTCCCCTGGTGATTCTGCCGCTGCTTAGCTTTGCCATTACTCTTGCAACCCAATTCGTCATGCTCTTAATGAGCAGCATAATGCTCGCAGGTAGCGGCGTGGATATCGGGGCGTTATGGCGAGACGCGTCGTTCTTGCACGTCTCTGTGGTGCTGCTCTATCACCTGCTCACGGTTCACGGTCTCTGGTACGCGCCCATTTACGGCTGGCTGCTGCTGGTGTCGGCTTGGGCGCCGCGTGCGCCATTCTTATTCGCCTTCCTGCCGCCGTTCGTGATTTATGGAGTGGAGAAGTTAGCTTTCAACACTTCCTATTTTCTCAGCATGATCCAGGAACGCTTGACCGGTCCGCAAAGCGCGATGGCACCCAACGCTGCCCCACCGGATTTTATGGCGACGCTGATTCCTCATCACTTCTTCGACAGTCCGGGCCTGTGGACCGGACTACTCGTTGCGGCGATATTTCTCTTTGGAGCGGTGCGGTTGCGCCGTAATCAGGGACCGATCTGAAGGAGATGCACTCTTATTCAAGGAGCAGCGATTATGCAAGTTTCGCCAGTTTTACTTTTTCACATTTGCGGAGGGACTTTAGGCGTCCTCTCCGGTACGGTCGCAGTTTTCCTGCGCAAGGGCTCGCGCCGGCACACTCTCGCCGGGACGGTATTTGTCGTCTCCATGCTGGCCTTGGGCGCAAGCGGCGCGTACATGGCAATTTTTAAAGTACAACCCGGAAATATTCTGGGAGGGGTATTCACCTGTTATCTGGTGGCAACGTCATGGATCGCTGCCAAGCGTAAGGAATTACGCACCGGCATCTTCGATTGGGGCGCGTTCCTTCTTGTCTCCGCGCTCACAATTGTCGAACTGACTTTTGGACTAGAAGCAGCAACAAGCCCGACGGGAATGAAATATGGATATCCTCCCGGGCCGTACTTTTTTATCGGCGCCGTGGCCCTGATCGCTGCAACCGGGGACGTTCGCATGCTCCTTCGGCACGGTATTTCCGGCACACAACGTATCGCGCGTCATCTGTGGCGCATGTGTTTTGCATTCTTTATCGCGTCAGCCTCCGTATTCCTGGCGCGGGCACATCTCTTCCCCGCTTTCATGAGGAGAACGGGCACACTGTATCTTCTCAGCTTGTTTCCGTTGATCTTGATGATTTTCTGGCTGATTCGAATTCGCTTCGCTCGCGGCTTTACGTCATCTGCCGAGCCACATCGCATAGAAAGACGACACGCTTCATTACATGGGCAAACCGCCCGCGTTTCAGGTTTTTAGGTTTTTCACGGAAAATTCAACTCTTTCTAACACGGCCTTCACAGCTGGTTTCGTAACATCGCTGCCGAGGCCCCAATGAAAAAAACTCTTATTTCGCTTTCACTCGTAGTCGCTTTTTTAACCGGCATTACTTTCGCTGAGGACAATGAGCGCCACCACGGCCATATTAAACGCGTCCTCTTGATCAGCATCGACGGCATGCACGCCGTCGATTTCGCCAACTGCGCAAACGGTATCAATACCGCCAACAATGGCGATCCCTACTGTCCGGCGTTGGCTGCCTTGAGCAGGAGTGGCGTCAATTACGTCGCCGCAACCACTTCCAAGCCATCAGATTCTTTCCCAGGTTTGACGGCAATTGTCACCGGCGGAAGCCCGGCGCTGACCGGCGTTTACTACGACGTGGCGTATTCCAGAAATTATGACGCGCCTGCCGAGACTACCGGAAACGGCGTTGCCGCCGGCCCCTGCACTCCCGGCGCCGCGCCAACCGGCACCACCACCGAGTATGAAGAAGGTATCGATATCGACCAAAGTAAAGTGAATGGAGGCGCCCCCGGGGCATCACTCATCGATGGCGGACTCGCATCCATCAACCCCAAGCGGCTGGTGCGCGATCCGAAGAACGGCTGCAGCCCGGTGTTCCCCTGGGAATTCGTTCGCGCCAACAGCATCTTCAGTGTGATTCACCAGGCCGGCGGATACGCGGCATGGTCCGATAAACACCCAGCATACGCGTCGGTCGCATCTGGTCTTGGCCCGGCTGCGCTCGACGATTTTTACTCACCTGAAATTAACTCCAATGTAATCGGTCTTCCCGGCGTCACCACCCCAACCGGCGTTTCTTGTTCCACCATCCTCGATCCTGGATCGGATGTGACCGCATGGACAAACAGTTTCCAAAATATTCAGTGCTACGACACGCTGAAGGTTGATGCCATCCTGAACGAAATTGATGGTAAAAACCATCTCGGCACCAGAAGGACTCAGGTTCCCACTATCTTCGGCATGAACTTTCAGGCCGTGAGCGTAGGGCAGAAGCTCATCGAACAAAGCAACGGTGTAACCGGCGGATATCTCGACGCCGCGGGCACGCCCAGCGATGCGCTTCTGGGTGAATTCAAATTCGTCGATGCCTCGATTGCCGCATTCGTGAGGGAGTTGAAGGCCAGAGACCTTTACGATTCAACTCTGATCGTGATCACCGCCAAGCACGGGCAATCGCCCATCGATCCCAGCCGCTACGTACCCCAAACTCGCGTCGGCACTTCCCCCGCGACGCTTCTTTCCAATGCGGGTTTTATTCCGGACTCAGAATCCACCAACGGCGCCGGCATCGGACCGACGGAAGATGACGTTTCGCTGCTCTGGCTGAAGAGTTCTTCTGACACTGACGCGGCTGTAAAAATGCTCGAGGACAACGCATCTGCCACTGGTATCGGACTTGGGCAGATCTTCTACGGCCCGTCGCTCTCGATCAACTACAACGATCCGACCAAAGACCCACGAACTCCGGACATCATCGTGACTCCGAACGTCGGTGTTACTTACTCCGGCAGCCATGCCAAACAAGAGGAACACGGCGGATTTGCCCACGATGATGCCAACGTGATGCTGCTGCTTTCTCTTCCTGGCTTCAGTCCGCGGACCGTTCATGCCGAAGTAGGGACCGCACAAGTTGCGCCGACTATTCTCGAGGCCCTCGGCCTGAATCCCGCGGCGTTGCTGGCCGTCCGGGTTGAAGGGACAAGTGTACTGCCGGCGGTCGACCTCAAATAAATGTGCTACAAACTCGGCTGAACAAGAAGACGCTCGTAATGAGCGTCCTTTTTTGTTGAATGGATGACTGAGGTTGGAATTGAAGATGACACAACTCAACAAACCATGCGACGATGACGTCCTATTAATGCTTATCAGCGCGGCCGTAGCACTTCGTAGCGCGTGATTGTGTAGCCGAGAGCTGCTCCCAGAAATACGTCCGATGGGAAATGGGCACTTGTGGTTACGCGAGAAAAGCTGACAGCAGTGGCGAAGCCGTACATAACCCACGGCACCCAGCGGTGATGGTGATACCGCGCGGCAACGACCGTCGCCACAGAAAACACCCCTGCGGCGTGCCCCGATGGAAACGAACTGCCCTTAAACGGAGACTTGCCGCCATTAAAAAAGGTGCCGCTGAAAGAACCACCCGGTGGAATATCACTAGGTCGTTCCCTGCGTGTGATCGCTTTGATCGCCAGGTCGACGACAGCGCTGTCCGCGTAGGCCTCTCCCGCCAGTAGCGCCGTACCAGTCTGATAAGAGTCATGCCGGGCATAACCTGAAACCAGGAGAGAGACTGGCAGAACTATTACTTCTGCGGCGGTGATAGGGGCATCGAAGACATCGTTCAGATCGTCGAGGTTCTTTGCGTGAGATTGAAAATAACGCATGGCGTGCGGATCGGCCACGATGAGCCCTGCGGTGCCGCCTACGATGGCAAGCGTGGGCAGCCAATGGTGCCCTTTCGCCAATTGACCAGGAAAGAGCCAGATATCTTTCTGATCGTGGAGGAAGTCCTTTGGCAGAGACCGCCAGGAGACCTCTCGCTCTGATGGTGAGTCACTGCCATCGTCAGAAAATCGCGACGCTTGTGACGGGTCGTCGGGTAAATCGGCATGCCCGCTTTGGGCATACGCCCAATTCGGTCGACTGCAAATGCTGGCGCAAACCAATACAAGTAACAACAGCTTCTCTTTTCGGGTCATCGAGTTTCTTCGATGCCGTTTTCTCGCTCTGGGCAAGCCATGTACCCGCACCGGATACACAAAATTTGTCGCCTGCTACTTAGGAACGCCGCACGTATTACAATAATTAGCCGATCCCCTTACTGTTAGTCGGCAACCATCCCACTGCACTTATTGGAGGAGTCATGAAACTTACCCCGGGCAAACTTGCGGGATTACAACGCGTGTCGGACAAGCGCGGCGTGATTGCCGCCGCAGCCATGGACCAGCGCGGCTCGCTGCAAAAATCATTGGCCAAAGAAAAAGGCGGCGACGTCACCGACGCGATGATGGAAGAATTCAAGTCGCTGGTCACCGAAGTCCTAACCCCGCATGCCAGCGCGATTCTCCTCGATCCTGAGTGGGGACTGCCCGCCGCCAAGCGACGCGCAAGAAATTCCGGCCTGCTGCTGGCCTACGAAAAAACTGGATACGACAAAACTGGCCCAGGCCGTCTTGGCGATCTGCTTGATCACTGGTCTGCACGCCGCCTGAAAGAAGCCGGCGCGGATTGCGTGAAGATACTTCTCTACTACACGCCTTACGATCCGAAAGACGTAAACGACAAGAAGCATGCCTGGGTTGAGCGCATCGGAGACGAGTGCCGCGCCAATGACATCCCATACTTCCTGGAATTCGTCGGATATGACGAAGGCACTGATGAAAAAGGACTGGAATACGCCAAGAAGAAACCGCAGATCGTCACCGAGAGCATGCGCGAGTTCACCAAAGATCGCTACGGCGTTGACGTTCTGAAAGTTGAAGTTCCGGTGAATATGAAATTCGTGGAAGGCACAAAGTCGTTCGGCGGCCAAAAAGCTTACACAAAGAAAGAAGCTATTGACCTATTTCACAAAGCCGCCGGTGTTGCCACCAAGCCCTTCATTTATCTTTCGGCAGGAGTGAGCAACTCCGAATTCAGCGAGACCCTTGAACTTGCGGGCGAAACCGGAGTCAAGTTCAACGGCGTGCTCTGCGGGCGCGCGACCTGGAAAGAAGGCATCCCGGTTTATGCAAAGCAAGGCGCTGCCGCATTCCGCAGGTGGCTTGAGACCGAAGGCGTAAAGAACATCGAGAACGTGAACCAGAAGTTGAAGACTGCAACTTCATGGTTCCCGATTTACGATGTGGAACCCGCGATGGCCGGAGCTTAATTTTCAAACCGCGAGGCAAAGATGCACGAAGGGTTTGATTTCCCCTTCGTGTACCTTTGTGCCCTTCGTGGTTGAAGCTTTTGATCCTAAGCAGCGCTCGGACGATTTGCTCCAGCCGCACCGCTTTGGGGCGGTCGCGTCATCAGCGGCAGAACAGCGCTGATCAGCACAATGATTGCGATCACATGCAGCGCTTGCGAATAATGCCCGGTGCTCTGGCGAATGCGGGCAATCAGAGTTGGCCCGAGCACGCCGGCAAATCCCCAAGCGGTGAGCATCAGTCCATAGATCGACCCAACGTTAGTCGGTCCGAAATAATCGGTTGCAAAGGCAGGCATGGTGCCAAAGCCGCCGCCATAGCAGAGCAGTACGATGAAAGCCAGCGTAGTGAATACGCCGAAGCCGGACACGTACGGCATCATCCAGAACAATACCGCCTGAACCAAAAACATAGAGAAGAACACGGCGCGTCGGCCGATCGCGTCGGAGAGCCAAGCCCACACGAACCGTCCTGCACCATTTGCAATTGAAATAATGCCGACCATCCCAGCCGCAACCGCGGCCGTCACGTGGGTGATCTCCTGCGCCATCGGCGCGGCTTGCGAAATAATCGAGATTCCCGCCGACGTATTCAGGAACAGCATCGCCCAAAGCGCATACCATTGCCACTTTCCCAGCGACTCTCCTAGCGTGTAGTCGCGTGCAGTGCGTTGCTTGGTCTGAGCGGCAGAAGGTTGCCATCCCGCTGGTTTGAAACCAGGAGGCGGATCTTTCATGAAAAGCGCAGCAATTGTCACTGCAAAGAAATATGCGATTCCTAAAATAGCGAAGGTCTTGAGAACACCTACACTTGCTATGAGGCGACTGGCGACTGGAGCGGTGATCAGCGCGCCGGCTCCAAAACCAGCTACGGCGATTCCCGTGATCATGCCTCTCTTATCAGGAAACCATTTCACCAGGGTGGCCACCGGAACGATGTACCCGAGGCCGAGTCCAATGCCTCCCAAGAATCCGTATGAGAAGTACAGCCAGTACAAATGCCCACCGGAAAAGCTGGCCAGAAATACACCCGCGCCATAGAAAACGCCGGCCACGATCGCGACCCGTCGCGGTCCCGATTTCCGCATCCATAAGCCGCCGACAAATGCCGCGAAGCCAAGCATCAGTATCGCTATAGTGAAGGTGAGCGTGACTTGCGAAATGCTCCAGCCGAAATTTTTGGTGAGGGGAATGCGGAAGACGCTCCAGGCATAAACGGCGCCGAGTGCAATTTGCATGACCACACCGGCGGCAGCAACTCCCCAGCGGTTAGTCGATGAAGGCGAAGCCGGTTGATTCGGGACCACACGGGGACGCGTCGAATCTGCCATCGTCTGTTCCTCCGATCACACTCGGTTAACGCGGACTTAACATGTTTGTACTTTGCCTGCTGTTCCCTTATCGAATCAACAGCCTGCGGCCATTAGTGTACGTGAATTCCTGTGCTCATATTGTTAATGGAGGGTTAACAAAATGCGTCGAAATGGAGAAGGTCGATGGAACAAACTGCTAGCGCTTGGCGTACTCTGATGTGTAACCTTGTTTACCTTTTCCAGGGACTTTAAGACAAATCGCTATCAAAGTTGCGCGAATGCCGGGGAGGAAATATGAGCAGGCCGCTGACAATTCTGTTGGTCGTTCTAATCGCAATCATGGTGCCCGCGGTCAAGACCTCAGCACAGAGCGTACGGTCTCCCGAACAAACGTTCCTGGCCATCACCTTCAATGATGGCCACCACCAAAAGATTGCATTAGACGAAGTCTCGCGTATCGAATTCAAGTCCGGCCCGCTTGTCATCTTCAAAGATGGGCATCAGCAAAGCATGACGAATGTCGCACGCATTGAGTTTTCTTCCCAGACGAAAGACCTGCCGTTCGGTCGAAATCGTTTTGTCGGTAAATGGGAAGTTGGTGTTGGCGCTTTCGGCGCTGGGCATTTCTTTATCACGCTTCAGCCCAACGGTGAAGCGCGGAAGACTCTCGGCTCCAGTCACGGGACCTGGGCGGTAGTTGACGGCGAGGCACGGATTAACTGGGATGACGGTTGGCATGATGCAATTCGCAAGGTCGGCTCCAAGTATGAGAAGCGTGCTTTCGAGCACGGCAAAACTTTTTCTGATGAGCCCTCAAACGTGACTGACGCGAAAAACACGACCGCTGAGCCGATCTGAACGCGGATTTGATCGCTTTGTTAGAAACCTCACCTGCTGAATTGAAACAGTAGGACTCCGCTGTCCTTATTGCTAGACTCTCTGCTTGCGTGCGGGACGAACTTTTCTCTCTCCCGGCGCGTATCCTTAGTTGCACACGGTTTGGGGCTGGTCTCAAAATGCAGCTTTCAGCCGTCAGCCATCGGCCGTCAGGAAGAACGTGCACGTGCAATCGTCAATCGGAATCTTGAAGAGCAATTGCACGAGAGGTTTTTGATTCCTGATAGCTGATGGCTGACAGCTGCAACAGCGTAGTCCCGATCCGCATACGATTCCGGGGAGTAAGTCTTGGAAGACGCCCAAGTGGCTGCTTTGCTGGTCCGTCGCTGCGTTGCCGGCGACGCGGTCGCATGGGATGAAATCGTTCAGCGGTATCATCGGCGTATCTATAACATTTGCTATCGATTCGCTGGATCAGCCGACGATGCGCAGGACCTGACCCAGGAGGTTTTCATCAGAATGTACCGGACGCTTAATTCCTACGACGTCGGTCGCGGCGCATTTATGACCTGGGTCACGACCCTGACCCGCAATCTGCTGGTCGATCATTTCCGCAAGACCAAGCACGACCGGCTCACCGATTCTCTGGATACGACCGCCTCCGATAATCCTGATGCTATGACCCTGAGCGACCGTATTCCCGACGAGGGTCCGGCGCCCGATTCCGGCGTCCAAAGTCGTGAAACCCGCGATGCCGTCCACCAGGCTTTGCAGAAACTCTCTCCCGAACTTCGGGAAGCTGTGATTTTAAGGGACTTACAGGATATGGATTACCGTGAAATCGCTACGGTACTAAAGGTACCGGAAGGCACAGTTAAATCAAGGATTAACCGGGGTCGTGCGGAACTTGCGCGCCTCCTACAACGTACATATAAGCAGGTGATGTGATGCCAGGCAAAGAAGATAATCGAATGAGCTGCTCGGAATTTGACGCGCTGCTCAGCCAGGCCATAGACGGCACCTTGGCCGGCGAAAAACTCGCATCATTCGAAGCCCATGGACATGTGTGCCAACTATGCGGCCCACTGCTCCATGAAGCCCAGGCAGGACGTTCCTGGCTGAAGTCTTTGGCTGAACTTGAGCCGCCGCCGGAGTTGGTCAATAATATTTTGCTCCGAACGAGCGGGGTGATTTCCGCTCAGCGCGATCGCGCCGGAAAGACGGAGACTGATTCATGGCTTAGCCGCGTTCGCAACTGGGCGGGTACTCTCGGTTCGCCGATCGTGGCCATGGCGCGGCAGCCACGATTCGCCATGTCATTCGGAATGGCTTTCTTCACCCTGTCTGTGACTCTGAGTCTGGCGGGAGTTAAATTGAGCGACATCCGCCACATGGATCTGCGCCCGAGCGCCATTCGCCGCACTTATTATGAAACCAGCGGCCGGGTGGTGAAGTATTACGAAAACATCCGCTTCGTTTACGAAATCGAATCCCGAGTGCGGCAGTTCAAAGAGGCGGCAGCGCCAGCGGAACAACCGGCTCAACAGCAGAACGACAACGAGCGGAAGAATAAAACTAAAAACGATAACAGTGAACAGCCCGAACAAAAACAAGAACGCAACAACTACAGCCGGGAGGGGAACCAACCTGTGTTTGCTTCCCTTCCCGTACACAGGGGACCTGAACCAGCGCGCCTTGTGCGTGCCAGCGTAACGGAGCCAACTGTAGTGTCGGTGACCACTTGCAGGAGGTTCTCATGAACTGCGCTAATCATCCACAATCGCCGATTGCGGCTTATTGCCGCACCTGCGGCAAGCCGCTGTGCGCAAACTGCACTCGTCCGGTCATGGGCGTCGTGTATTGCGAGAACTGTCTGGCCGAACGCGTTGGCGCAACCGCACCAGCGCCGTCAAATCCATATCCGCAGTCAAGTTCGTTTCAACAGTCGGGTTCGTATCCGGCGGGGACCATTCCGCCTCGAACGCCTCGAACATCTGGCCCAAATCCCGGACTTGCGGGAATGCTTGGTGCAATTCCTTTCGGGGTGGGCGCCATATATAACGGCCAGTACACCAAAGGTTTGGTTCACTTGGGAATTTTTGTCGCCCTAGTCGTCGCCTTGAGTTCAAACCTGGCGGGTTACTGGTACATCATTCTCGGCATCGGGATGGGGTTCTTTGTCGTGTACCAGATCCTGGATGCAATACACACCGCTAGAGCAATCCAGTCGGGCCGTCCCGCGCCGGACCCATTCGGACTGACCACAGCTTTTAGTCCGGGTGATTCTCAAGTAAGTCCCGGGCAGCCTCGAGATTTCGCAAAGAGTGTACCCACGGGTGCCGTGGTCCTGATCGCGCTAGGTGTCCTTTTCTTGCTGCATAATTTGGGATGGTGGTTCCTTCGAGCCGATGTTCTTGGGCCATTGGTCATGATCGCGATCGGGGTTTGGCTGTTAGCGCGTCGTCTCGGCTCACCCGGCGGAATTGCAGGATGCGGCGCTCGGGGGCTCATGGGACCTGCCGTACTCATGACCATAGGGGCACAGTTTCTGTTGAACAACCTTGACATAATTCCGTTTGGACGAACTCTGCCCGTGCTCTTGATCGTGATTGGAGTAGTGCTGGCGGTACAGCGTACTGCACATCATTCCGGCGATAACTATCCGCCTCCAGCTGCGTCCGGCTCTGGCGCAACGGAAACACCTGGCCCGGCACCAGAAAATCCGGTACCACCTTCAGAGGTGAAAAATGGCTAGCGCCACGCAAGTTCCTCCAACCGCCCCCCCGGTCAGGCCTCCGCGCCCGCCGCGCTCATTGGCCGGTCCGGTCGTGCTGATCGTAATTGGAATTTTCTTCCTCCTGGGGAATATGCACGTTCTTTATTGGCACGATTTGGGGCGCTGGTTCGCTCACTTCTGGCCGGTGCTGCTCATTCTCTGGGGTATCATCAAACTGGTTGAGTACCAGCAAGCAAACCGCACTGGAAGTCGCCCTCCCGGCATTGGCGCGGGTGGCGTGCTGCTGGTTATTTTTCTCGTCGCCGCTGGCCTGATCGCGACCTCAGCTTCCAACTTCGACTGGGGACAGATTCGCGATCAGATGCACATTGAAGGCGCGGACATGCCCTGGTGGGGGCATACTTACGACTACAACTCTAATTTGGAGCAAGCTTTTCCTGCCGGCGGCAGCCTGCGGGTGACCAACACTCGTGGCGCAATCAATGTAAGCACATCGAGCGATGGCCGCATTCATGTCACCGTACATAAGCGAATCAATTCTGAGACGCAGGAAGATGCCGATAAGTGGGACAAGTCAACCCAACCGCAGATCAACGTAAGCGGTCAGACCGTGACTTTAAATGCCAACACTCGGGGAGCTGGCGACCACTGGGTGAGCAGTGATCTAGACATTGCCTTGCCCCGCAAGGCGTCGGTAGTAGCAACAACAAGTCATGGCGATGTCAGCGTTATGGGGCGCGACGGAAACGCCGAGGTCAGCAGCCAGAACGGCGATGTATCCGTAACCGATTTAAACGGAAGCCTCACGCTCGACTTACAGCACAGTTCTGCGCGGATCTCCCAGATTTCGTCGGATGTAACAGTTCAAGGCCGGGCCAACGACGTTTCGATCGAAGACGTAAAGGGCACTGTCCATCTCGATGGCGACTTCATGGAGAGCGTGAAGCTCTCGCGCATTGCGAAGCCGGTCAGCTTCAAATCAACTCGCACCAACATGGATCTTTCTCAACTCAGCGGCTATCTCAATCTCGATTCCGGCGACCTTGAGGCGACCAGCGTTGTGGGGCCATTTCGCCTGCGCACCCGCTCCAAGGACATCATGCTGAATGGCATTTCGAACGACGTCCATGTGCAGAACGAAAATGGCGCGGTTGAAGTGCACGTCAATAAGCTCGGTGGGCTCGATATCAAAAATGCTAAAGGTGACATTCGCATTTTTGTACCCGCGAAAACGGGATTTCAACTTGAGGCTTCGGCGCGAGATGGAGAGATCCAGAGCGACTTCAACGATCTGAAAATCACTAATGGCGACGAGCACTCATCCGCGAGTGGCAGCGTGAATGGTGGCGGCCCGCGCATGACGTTAGACAACGAGCACGGCACCATTGAGATTCGCAAGGGGACGGCGGCATCGAGGCCAGAAAATTCAGAGCGTCCCGAACGCCCTGAAAAGCCAGAACCCCCGGAGCCGACTGAAAACTGAGTGGACCACTTATTGCGCGCGTGTAGCGAGGCTGGGACTCGACCACACGGTCATGGTAAAGTGACTTCCTCTGGAGGTTCCTGTGACCCAAACCGCAGCGCCTGACTTTGCTCAACTGAAGTCCAATCTGAAATCAACCTGGATGGCTGGCGACTTTGGCCAGATTGCAAACTACGCAGTGCATGCGGGAGTTGATTTCATCGGTCGAACTCCGATAAAAGATGGCGATCGGGTTTTGGATGTTGCTTGCGGAACGGGAAACGTAACTTTACCTGCCGCACGGGCCGGGGCCGCAGCCACCGGCGTGGATATTGCTCCAAATTTGCTGGAGCAGGCCCGGAAACGCGCCTCCGCCGAAAATTTGAACATCCGATTTGACGAAGGTGATGCCGAGGACCTGCCTTATCGCGACGGCGAATTTGACGTTGTGGTCACGATGTTCGGCGCTATGTTCGCTCCCCGCCCAGAAAAAACTGCTGCGGAACTGATCCGTGTATGCCGACCCGGAGGATTAATTGCGATGGGCAATTGGACTCCGCAAGGTTTTGTGGGTAGGACCTTTCAGCTCACCGCAAAAATGGCGCCACCCCCGCCAGGGATTCTCCCGCCGGTGCTGTGGGGCGATGAATCCACAGTTCGTCAGCGCTTTTCCCGGGGCATTTCAAAACTGACGCTCACCCGGCATAACGCGAATTTCGAATATCCCTTCAGCCCAAAAGAAGTCGT
>Ga0157372_10004125_pt1 | contig 15564 bp, 12 predicted proteins | sample C55metaG_FD_115307 | JGI IMG/M metagenome (GOLD analysis project Ga0157372, IMG submission 115307) | Corn rhizosphere microbial communities from Kellogg Biological Station, Michigan, USA - C5-5 metaG | ecosystem: Host-associated > Plants > Roots > Rhizosphere > Soil | place: USA: Michigan... | reverse complement strand
GGTGGGCCAGACGTTCACCGCCAGCCTCGCCAACGCGGTGAGCGGCTCCAACGGAGCCACCATCCCGGCCGGCGCGAACGTCACGCTCGAAGTCACGCAGCTCAAGCGCAGCGAGAACATCAATGACAAGATCGTGATGGAGTTCGCCGTGAAGTCCGTCGCCTTCGGCGGCCGCACCTACGCCGTGAACGGCAACGTCGCCAGCGCCGACGTCGAGCGCGTGCGCAACCAGCCGAAGAGCAAGGATGTGCAGAAGGTCGTCGGCGGCGCCGTGATCGGCGCCATCGCTGGCCAGATCCTCGGCAAGAACACCAAGTCCACCGTTGTCGGGGCCGCGGCCGGCGCGGCGGCAGGTGCCGGGACGGCGGCGGCCACGGCGAACTACGAAGGCTGCGTGCCCGATGGCGGCGCCATCGTCGTGAACCTCGACGCGCCGCTGCAGGTCCGCGTCGCGAGCTGACCGTTCGGCGGGAAACGGGGTATATACGAGGGCCGGCGAATTCCGCCGGCCCTCGTGCCGTTCGGCCAACAGTTGCCGGCTCAGCGGTGCAATCATCAGTGGCGCCTGCGCGCACCGCGCGCAGCGCCCGGTTTCCGTGATCCTCCTCCGATGCGTCACCTTGCTCGTTGTTCCCTGCTCGCGGCGTCCGCCCTCGTTCTGGCCGTCCCTGCCGGCGCACAGTATGGCCGCGTCCCCTCCCGACAGGGCGCAGGGCTCGAGATTCCGCGCGTTGCCCCTTCCGTCGCGGCCCTCGCGGTACGGTATGGCGGCGACCTGCAGCTCAGCCAGGCCCAGCTCGATTCCATCCAGGCGGTGCGGCAGCGCCAGGATTCCGCCAACGCCCCCTGGCTCCGAACCCTCGATTCGCTGCGCAATGGCCCTCGTCCCGTGAATCCGCTCGACGTGAGCCAGGAGCAGCGCGAGTTGATGGCCGCGCGTCGCGCGACCCTGACCGCAGCGCTCGACGCCATGCGCGCCACGAATGCGGAAGCGCGCACCCAGGTCATGGCCGTGCTCACGCCCGACCAGCAGCGCAAGGCGGCCGAGCTGGAGACCCATGCGCAGGAGCTGGCCCGCGTGCAGAGCCAGCGCCGCGCGAATGATTCCTACCGCGGGCAACGCCGCGGTGGCATGAACGAGCGACCCGTCCCGCTGCCGGAGGACTGACCCGTAACGCCCGCCGCCCGCCTGCTGCTGGTGAGCCCCACCGACTCGCCAGGTCCACTCGACTCGTCGCTCGCTGACGAGCGCCGCGCCGTCATCGAACGTGATGCCGCCCTCGTGCGCCGCGTGCGCGACGGCGACAGCGCTGCGTTCGACGAGATCGTGAAGGCGTACATGCGGCCGGTGTTCCAGGTCGCCTATCGCGTCGTGGGGCATCGCGAGGACGCAGAAGATCTCGTCCAGGACTGCTTCCTCGCCGCCTACCAGTACCTGGACTCGTACGATGCCGATCGACCGTTCGGGCCGTGGATCACCCGCATCGTGCTCAACCGGGGCGCGAACCTGCGCCGCTCGCGAGCCCGCCGCGCCACCGAGCCCGAGACGGATACCGTGAGCCCGGCGCCCTCCGCGCTCGACGAAGCAACCCGCGCCGAGGCGCGCGCCAAGCTGGAAGAAGTGCTGGCCACCCTGAACGAACGCCAGCGAATGATCGTGACGATGTGCGACGTGGACGGGATGACGAGCAGTGAGATCGGCGAGCGGCTGGACCTCGCCCCCGGCACCGTGCGCTGGCACCTGCACGAGGCACGACGCGTCCTGCGCCGCGCGCTCGCGCGCTTCATCGAGGATGAACCATGACGGACCTGCACCTCCATCGCGGTGGACGCACGCCGTCCGCCGAACCGCGCCGCGATCCGCGGCTGAGCGCCCTCCTGCGGGATCTCATGGGCCCCGTTCCCATGGGCGACGTGGACTGGGACGCGCTCGCCGGTCGCGTCGGCGCTGCCATCCGCGCTCGGCAGACGCCATGGTGGAGCTACATGCAGCGCTGGCAGCGGCGCGCCCTTCCGCTCTCCCTCGCCGCGGGCGCATTCGGCGCGTCCATCCTCGTGCACTCCTGGCTCACCCATCCCGAAGCGCTCACCAGCGCTCCGGACATGGTGTCGGCCGTCGTCGCCGGCGCACCGGTGGAGCACGCCGCCACCATCTTCACCCACGCCGTCACCAGCGGCACCCCCTACGCGGCGGACTTCCTGGAATGATCGCCAGTCCGGCCCGCGCCGCCCTCGTCATCGTCGCTGTCGCCGTCGGCAGTGCGCTCGCCGGCGCCGCGGTCGATCATGCCATCGTGCTCCGCAATCCACGGCGTTTCCGCCCGCTGTCGCTGGACGCGGGCAGCCAGGCCGCCGAGTCGCGCCGCACCGCCATGCTCGCGCGGCTCACCGATGAGCTCACGCTGCGTCCCGATCAGCGCGCCGCCATCGACTCCATCATGCGGCACACCGACTCGCTCCTCGCCGACGTGCGGCTGGAGATGCAGCCTCGCGTGCAGCATGTGCTCGATGCGTCGCGCCAGGCCATCGAGAGCCGGCTCGATTCCTCGCAGCGCGTCACCTTCGCTGCGAGGCAGCCCGCCCGGACCCTCCGGCTCCCGCAGTAGCCCGGACGCTCAGTAGCCCACCGGCAGGCCACTCGACCGGGGATCGCTCATCCCCTCGTAGCCGCCACGCACCCGCATCACCGCATTCACCAGCCCGATGCCGCGCGACCACGCCACGCCGTAGCCCATCGCGCGCAGCGAGTCCGCCACCGCCGCGGTCACGCCACCACGCTCGATGTACAGCGAGTCGGGCAGCGCCTGGTGATGCACCCGCGGCGCGCTTACGGCCTCCGCCAGCGTCATCCCGTAGTCCAGCACGTTGAGGATGACCTCGCTCGTGCTCGTGATGATGCGCGGGCCGCCGCGGCTCCCCACGACGAGCAGCAGGCCGCCGTTGCGATCCAGCACCACCGACGGGGACATCGCGCTCAGCGGCCGCTTGCCCGGCTGGATCGCGTTCGCTTCACCCTGCACGAGCCCGAACATGTTCGGCTTGCCCGGCTGCGACGCGAAGTCGTCCATCTCGTCGTTGAGGAAGAACCCGGCCGACGTGAGGTAGACGCCCGACCCGTACAGGTTGTTCAGCGTCGTCGTCGTCGCCACGGCGTTGCCGCGCTCGTCCACCACTGAGTAGTGCGTCGTCTGCATCCCCTCGCGCAGCGTGCCGCCGATGCTCGCGGTGGGAGTCGCGCTGCCGGCGCCGATCGTCGCGCGCAGCGTCGCCGCGTACGCCTTGTCGGTGAGCTGCGCGATCGGCACGTTCACGAATGCGGGGTCGGCCAGCTTGGAGTTGCGGTCGATGAACGCCCGCTGGTACGCCGAGCCTTCCAGGTGCGCCCACTGCGTGCTGCCGAACGGCGGCATCGGCGAGAACCCTTCCAGGATGTTCATCGACTCGGTGACCGTCACCCCGCCCGACGACGACGGCGGCATGGTGAGCAGCGTGTAGCCGCGATACGTCGAGCGGATCGGCTCACGCCACACCGGCTGGTAGCGCGCGAGATCCGCCATCGTGATGATGCCACCCGCCGCCTGCAGCTCGCTCGTCCACGCCCGCGCGATGTCACCCTCGTAAAACGCGCTCCGCCCACGCTCGGCGATCGCGCGCAGCGTGCGCGCCAGCGCCGGCTGGCGCAGCGTGCTCCCGATCGCCGGCACCTCGCCGTTGGGGAGGAACAGCGAATCACCGGCGAACTCGCCGATCAGCTCGCGGTTCCCCCGCAGCGAGTTGTGCATCGCCGTGTCCACCGGGAAGCCCTGCTCCGCGTACCGGATCGCCGGCGCCATCACCTGCGCCAGCGTCATCGTGCCGTACTTCGCGAGCGCTGCCGTGAGGCCGGCCACCGCGCCCGGTACCCCCGACGCCAGCGGACCGACGATGCCCTTCTCGGTGAGCGTGCCCGTGGAATCGAGGTACATGTCCCGCGTCGCCGCGAGGGGTGCGATCTCGCGGTAATCCAGCGCCGCCGCACGCCCGTCGGCCATGTGGATCACCATGTATCCGCCGCCGCCCAGATTTCCCGCTTCGGGATACACCGTCGCGAGGGCGAATCCCACGGCCACCGCTGCGTCCACCGCGTTGCCGCCCTGCTTCAGGATCTCCACGCCCGCCTCGCTCGCCAGCGGAGCGTCGCTCGCCACCATCGCGTGCGCGCCGAACACCGCGCCGCAACCGGCGCGATAGCGCCACGTCGCCGGAAAGCGCGGGCTCGCGGTATTCGCTCCCGCGCACGCCGCCGAGCGCGGCGTGCCCACGTCGGTGGCGCCAGGAGGAGGCGAGACCGGCGGCGACGACTGCGGCCGGCACGCGGCGAGGACGACGAGACCAGCGAAAGCGAGACGGAGTTTCACGGCAGCTGTCGATGAGAGGTGTCTAGCGCGAGCGCGCGCCGAGCCCGAACCGGGCGATGATTCGCGTCGTCGTGAGCCGCGCGCTCGTCGATGCGCCGGCACTCAGCCCGCTCTTCTGGTGCAGCGTGGTGAGCTGGTCCTGCACGACGTCCACGCTGAACCTCGGCGAGACGTTGTAGCCGACGCCGTACCCGAAGCCGAAGCTGAAGTCGGTGTCGGCGGAGCGGGGACCGATCGACGCATCGCTGCCGCGCGCGTTGAAGTTGTAATAGAAGGTCGCGCCCGCGCTCAGCTCGAGCACGGTGTGGAACTGGCTCCCCCCCGTGATGTGCAGCGTGCCGAGTAGCTGCGACACGTTCGCGTCGGCGTCGGTGCCGGAGAGTGCGTCGCCTCCGATCACGCTGCTGTAGCGCAGCGGGACGCGGGCCGTGGTGCCGCGCACGCCGAGCGCAGCGCCGCCGCCGAGATTCCGTTCCAGCGACACGGCGAACTGGGTCGCATCGCTGAAGTCCCACGCACTGCTCGTCGAGCCGTCGTTCACCGACCATGGCTGCAGCAGTCCGACGCCGAACGACACGAACGTCGTCGGCTCCTGGAACGGCATCCCGCCGCGGCGAATGATCTGCGCGCCGGCGGCGGGCGTGACGAGAGTGGCGAGCGCGAGCAACAGCAGTCGGCGCACGTGAGCTCCGATGGGTTGCGGGTGGTGAACGGCGTCCGGTAACTTAGCCGGGGCGCGCGGGAGACGACAGACATCTACCCGGCCAGCCACGCAGCGTTCTCTCTCCTCCGCCCGTGTCATCCAGAGTCGCCGACCCACGCGTCACCGAGCGGCGCAATCCGCGCACGCAGCAGATCGACCTCGCCGAGCCGATCGGCATCGTGGACCTCATGCTCGCCGAGGACGAGACGGTGCCGCGCGCCGTCGCCACGCAGCGTGAGCACATCGCGCACGCGGTCTCCGCCGCCGAAGCTACCTTCCGCGCTGGCGGCCGCCTCTTCTATGTCGGTGCCGGCACGTCCGGCCGGCTCGGTGTGCTCGACGCGTCCGAGTGTCCGCCCACCTTCGGCACACCACCGGAGATGGTGCAGGGGATCATCGCCGGCGGCACGCCCGCACTCACCAGCGCGCAGGAAGGCGCTGAAGACGATCTCGATCAGGCACGAAAGGATCTCGCCGCGCGCGGTGTGCGTGCCGGTGACTTCGTCGTCGGCATCGCCGCATCCGGCACCACGCCGTACGTGCGCGTCGCGCTGCAGTACGCGAAGGAGGTCGGCGCGCGCACGGCGATCGTCGCCTGCTCTCCGCCACCCGAGGAAACACTCGCGCACGCCGACATCCAGATCGTCGCCGTCACGGGACCGGAGGTCGTCACCGGCAGCACCCGCCTGAAGGCCGGCACGGCCACCAAGTTGATCCTCAACATGATCACGACCGGCGCGATGATCCGGCTGGGGAAGACGTACGGAAATCTCATGGTGGACCTGCGGGCCACCAACGCCAAGCTCGCCGATCGCAGCGAACGCATCGTCGCCGAGGTGTGCGGCCTCACGCGCGAGCAGTCACGCGCGCTCCTCGCGCTCGCCAGCGGCAGTGTGAAGCTTGCCATCGTCATGCAGGCGCTCAACGTGAGCGCCGACGACGCCGTGAAGCGCCTCGACGAAGCGGGCGGCGTGATCCGGCGGGTGATCAATGCACCGCCCCCGGCTGTCGCATGACGGATTCCGCCCCGCGCCGCGGCGGCGTGTACGCCGGACTGATGTCCGGCACCTCGCTCGACGGGATCTCCGCTGCCGTCGCGCGCCTCACTCCCGCCGACGGCGCGCGTTACGACGTCGAGCTGCTCGGCTTCCACGTGCACGCGTACACGCCGGCCCAGCGCGAGCGCATGCTCGCCGCGATGCGTGAAGGCTCGGCGCGCGAGTACTGCCGGCTCGCCGTCGATTTTGGCGGCTGGCTGGCCGATGCTGCGGTCGCCGTGCTCGCCGAGGCGGGCGTCTCGCGCGCCGACGTGCGCGCCATCGGGTCGCACGGCCAGACCATCTGGCACGAGCCCGGTCACTCCACCTGGCAGCTCGACGCGCCGGCGGTGATTGCCGAGCGCACGAGACTCCCGGTCGTGAGTGACTTCCGCGTGCGCGACGTCGCGGCTGGAGGGCAGGGGGCCCCGCTCGTCCCCATCGCCGACGCGCTGCTCTTCGCCGGTGCCGAGTGGCGCGCGCTCCAGAACATCGGTGGCATCGGGAACGTCACCGTCGTGCCACCCGATGGCACCCTGGCGAGCGTGCGCGCGTTCGACACGGGTCCGGGCGTTGGTGTGCTCGATGCCGTCGTGCGCACCGTGGATCCCTCGCTCCGGTATGACGAAGACGGACGTCTCGCCGCCCGCGGCCGCGTGCTCCAGCCCGTGGTCGACCAACTTCTGGCCGAGCCGTACTTCCGCGCCGAGCCGCCCAAGAGCACTGGCCGCGAGCTGTTCGATCCGGCGTACGTGCAGCGCCTCATCGCGCTCTGCCATGCCCAGGGTTCGAACGTGACCGACGCCGATCTCGTCGCCACCGCCACCGCCCTCACCGCGCAGAGCATTGCCGACGCCTACCGGCGATTCATCCCCGAGCCGATCACCGAGACGCTGCTCGCCGGCGGCGGGGCGAAGAATGCCACGTTGCGCCGCATGATCGCCGACGCCGGGGCGCCGCTGAAGGTGACGGCCTTCGACGAGCGCTACTTCGACGGCGAGGCCAAGGAGGCCGTGGCCTTCGCGCTGCTGGCGCACCTGCACCTCGAAGGAATCCCCGGCAACGTTCCCACCGCCACGGGCGCCAGGGGACCACGCGTGCTCGGGAAGCTCACGCCCGCGTAGGCGCGTACCTCAGGGGCTCGATGCGGGCGGCGTGGCCGTCGGCGGCGTGGCCGTCGGCGGCGTGCTCGCCGACGGTGGCCCGATCACCCGCTCGGCGGTCCGGTACACCCACCACATCGCCGCGGCGAGCATCACGAGGAGCAGGAGCATCGCGATCAGCGTCCCGCGGCTCCGTCGCCGCGCCGCGTCGTCGTCCGGAAGCGACGACGTGAGCACGAACGCCTCGGGCGGCAGGCTGTTCGGGCGGCGGGCAGCAGGAATCTCCTTCGTCGTCGCCATGCCGATGTCGCCCACCACCGGTGTCGGCCCCGAGTCCGTCGAGAGGGAAAACGTGCGGTGGCCAACGTCGTCCGTCTCCATCGGCGCATCCAGGCCCTCGCCCTCGAATCGCGCCACTACCACCGTGATGTTGTCCGGGCCGCCGCTCTCGTTGGCGAGGTCGATGAGGCGCTGGCACGCTGCCGCGAGATTCGGCTCGCTCGAGACCACCCGCGCGATCTGGTCTACCCGCACCTGTCCGCTCAGCCCGTCGCTGCACAGCACCAGCGTGTCGCCCCGGCGCACGCGCTGGTGGGTGAGGTCCACCTTGATGTTCGCCTCGGGGCCGAGTGCCTGGAGGATGATGTTCCGCCGCTCGCTCTGCTCGGCTTCCTCCTCCGTCATCTCGCCGGCCTCGATCAGCTTCTGCATCAGCGATTGGTCCTTCGTGATCTGTCGCGCTACGCCGTCCCGCACGAGGTAGGCGCGACTGTCGCCGACCTGCGCCAGGTACAGCGTGTCGCCCAGCAGGCCGGCAACGGTCGCCGTCGTACCCATGCCGCGATACTCGGGGTGCTCCACCGCGAAGGTGTGGATGTGCGCATTCGCCGATGCCGTCGCGCGCTTGATCGCCGCGGCGAACTGTTCGTCGCTCGGCGGCTCGCCCGCCGACAGCGCCTCCTGCAGCTCCTGGTGCACGATCTCGACCGCCATCTCGCTCGCGATCTCGCCGGCCGCCGCGCCACCCATGCCGTCGGCCACCATGAAGAGGCTGCCGCGGTCGCCGACCTGATGCGTCTGCAACGCCGGCCCCAGCGAGGCGTTGCCGCGCGTGAGGTCGGCGACGGCGAACGCGTCCTCGTTGTGTTCGCGGGTCCGGCCCACGTCCGTGTGCGCGAAGACGTGGACGATCACTGCTGGCTGCGGCCGTGTGCTCATCGGCTCCCTGTACGGAAATGCCCAGCCGTCGGATTCGTGGCCGGGCGGCACGTTCGGCGCATGCAGGAGCAGCACGCACAGCGCGCGAACGGCGTGGAGCGCGAATATAGGACGCGCGAATGAGAGGCGTCAACAAATCACTGCATCGGGGTTAGCTTCCTGCCATGCCACTGCCACGCCCAGCTCGCGCCACGCTGGCGCTCTCCCTGGCCTTCGCGAGCGCCTGCGGTGCCACCGCCCGGGTTGCCCAGCCCTCCGCGCCGGCTCCGCCTACGCCGGCGGCGCCCCTGCCGCCCATCCCGCTCAAGGACGGGCCGCTCGCCATCGACGTCGTCTATCCGCGCGAGAACCAGGTCATCACCTCGCGCGATTCCAATTTCGTCTTCGGCTCCATCGGCAGCGGCCGGGCCGCGCTCACCGTGAATGGCGTGCCGGCACGGGTCTACCCCAACGGCGCGTTCATCGTCTTCCTCGCCAATCCGGCCGCCGACTCGGCGCGGTATGCCCTGGTCGCGATCCGCGGTGCGGACACGGCGCGCTCGGTGCGGAACATCCGGTATCCTGCACGCGTCGCGGCGCAGCCCGCCGCTCCCGTCGCCACGCCCGACTCCGTCGCCCAGCGCCCGACCGCCGCGCCGGCCAAGCCGGAGGCACTCGCCACCTCGCGGGCCGACACCATCGCCGCCCTCAACGCGCGGCTGGACTCGCTCCGCACCTCGCTCACCGCAGGCCAGCCCATCGGTCTCGTCCGCCTGGGTGAGCCTTCAGTCGCTGCGGACACCGACCGCGTCATCAACGGGCGCCCCATCGCGGGGGGGACCTACAAGTGGTTCTTTGCGCCCGGCACCGTGGTGCCGCTCGTCGGTCGCGACGGCGGCTTCTATCGCGTGCGCCTCGACGCGGATCTCGACGTCTACGTGGATTCCACCGACGCGAGCGTCCTTCCGGCCGACGCCGCGCCGCCGCGCCGCGTCATGTCCAACATGAAGGTTCGCGGCGCTCCGCTCGGCGAGGACGTGGTGATCCCGATCGGCCAGCGCGCACCGTACTTCGTCGAGGAATACGATCGCGCCATCGCGCTCACCCTCTATGGCGTGCGCGGCAACACGGACATCGTCAACTTCGCCGCCGTGGACAGCATGATCACCACGGTGGAGTGGAAGCAGGAAACCGAGCAGCGCGCGCGCGTCACGGTGAACCTGCGCGCCGCCCCGTACGGTTACCTCGTACTGTGGGAGAACGGTGCCCTCGTGCTCCGCCTCCGCGGTCGACCCGCCGTCAACGAGCATCGACCACTCGCCGGCCTCACGATCGCCGTGGATCCAGGCCACCCGCCCATCGGCGCCACCGGGCCGACGGGCCTCTGGGAGCCGCAGGCGACCCTCCCGATCGGCTTCCGCCTCAAGCAGATTCTCGAGGAGCGCGGCGCCACTGTCGTCATGACGCGCACCACCGATTCGGCGGTCGCCCTCGGCGACCGGCCCATCATCGCGCGGCAGGCGAACGTGCACGCCTTCGTCTCCATTCACCTCAACGCGTATCCCGACGGCGTGAATCCCTTCGTCGCGCCGGGAACGGGTACCTACTACTTCCGCACCCACAGCGAGCCGCTGGCGCGCTTCGTCCAGCGCGGCATGGTCTCGCGCATGGGGCTCATGGACCTCGGCGTGAACTACGACAACCTCGCCGTCGTGCGCGGGACGTGGTACCCGGCCGTGCTCTGCGAAGGTGCGTTCATCATGCTTCCCGACCAGGAGGCCGCGCTGCGCACCCCCGAGTTCCAGGATCGTTATGCGCGCGGCGTGGCCGACGGGCTCGAGGCGTACTTCCGCAGCCTGCCCTCGCGCTGATGAGCATGCGCCGCCTCGCGCTCCTCGCGCTGGGCATCCTGGCGCTCGCTCCCGCGCTGGCCCGCGCGCAACCGGCGCCGTATCACCGCTACTATACCCTGGTCACGCCGCACTTCCGCGTGCACGTGGCCGCGGGGCTGGAGCGCGAGGGACGCGTGGCCGCGGCCGCCGCCGAGCGTGCGTACGCGCAGCTGTCGCGCGAGCTGGTGCCGCCCCGGACGTCGATCGACCTCGTGATCTCTGACGATGCCGACTATTCGAACGGCTTCGCCACGCCCTTCCCGTCGAATCGCATCGTGGTGTTCGCCACGCCACCGGTGGAGAATCGCGGGCTCCGCTTGAATGCGGACTGGCTGAGCATCGTCATCACCCACGAGCTCACCCACATCTTCCACCTCGATCGCGTTCGCGGGGTCTGGTCGCTCGCCCAGCATGTCTTCGGTCGCGCGCCCTTCCTCTTTCCCAACGCGTACGGCCCGTCGTGGATCACAGAGGGACTCGCCGTCTACTACGAGTCACGCCTCACCCCTGGCGGCCGCCTGCGCGACGCCGAGCACACGATCATCGCCCGCGCCGCGGCGCGCGAACGAATGCTGCCGCGCCTCGACCAGCTCAGTGCGGGCACCTCGCGCTTCCCCGGCGGTGAGGGGGCATACGCCTATGGCTCGCTGTTCATCGACTACCTCGCGCGCACGCGCGGCGACTCGGCCCTACGCCGCTTCGTCGACGCGCAGAGCGGGCAGCTCATCCCGTTCACCCTCGATCGCGCGGCGACGAAGGGTTTCGGCGTTTCATTCACCAACGCATTCACTGCCTGGCGCGACTCCGTGCTTCGCACCGCGGGCGCAACAGCTCCGCCCCTTCCCGGCTGGCGCGAGCTCACCTCGCACGGCTATTACGCATCGAGTCCACGCTGGCTGAACGACAGCACGCTCGTCTACACCGGCACCGACGGCCGGGAGACGAACGCGGCGTATGCGCTCACCACGGGCGGCGCACGCACCCGCCTGGGTCGCCGCGACGCGAGCGGTGCGAACGCCGTGCTGCACGACGGCAGCCTCCTCTTCGCGCAGCTCGATTTCACCGCGCCAGACCAGCTGCGCTCTGATCTGTACCGCGCCTCGCGGGATGGACGCGTCGAGCGCCTCACGCACGGTGCGCGCCTCGTCCAGCCGGATGGGAGCCCCAACGGCACCATCGTCGCCGTGAAGCTCGCCGCGACGCGCGCGAGCCTCGTGCTGCTGGATCCCAACGGCAACGAACTGCGTACCCTCCGCGCGGCCGGACCGGACGAGACCTGGGGCGAGCCGCGCTGGTCGCCTGACGGACGACGCATTGCCGTCTCGCGCCGCCGGCATGGCGGCGCGTTCAGCATCGAGGTCATCTCGCCGGAGACGCTCGGCTATGTGGAGGTCGCAAGTTCATCGGCCGTGCTTTCCTCGCCGAGCTGGTCGCCCGACGGAGAACGAATCCTCTACACCACCGAGGAGACCGGATCGCCGCAGCTCGCCGTGGCATCCGCCGGCTGGCATGTCGTGCAGGACGACGGTGGCATCGCCGTCCTGACGCCGGAGATCTCGCCGAGCGGACGATTGCTCGCTGCCACCACCCTGCGGGCCGACGGCTACCACGTGGGTGTCGCACCCGCCGCGGTTGCCGAGCCGCAGGCCCCGCCGCGGGCGGGTGGCGACAGCGCTGTCATCGCTCGTGCCGACACCGAGGCGCTCGCCGCCGGCGCGTACGCCGCCTACGCCGCCTGGCGCTCGGCGCTGCCACGCTACTGGTATCCGCTCATCGAGCCAGGCGTGAGCAGCGACACCCGACTCGGCGTCACGACGAGCGGCGCCGACGTACTCGATCGCTGGACCTGGTCGGCGTACGCAGCGCTGCCAACGTCGGGCCGGTTCGCCGTCGCGGGATTCGCGCTCCACTACGCCGGCCTCCGTCGACCATACGTAGACGTCTCGGTCTCGCAGGACTGGACGTCGCTCGGTGTGGCCACCGACGCGAACGACAACGTGCTTGGCCACGTGCTGAAGCGGACCCGTGACGCCTCACTCGCGTTCACGGTCGACCGTCCGCACGTGCGCACCTACGCGTCGCTCACGGCGGGAGTCGGGAGCGAATGGCGCGGCTTCGCGACGTCGCCCGAGCCCCTGCTTGCGCTGCTGGACACGAGCTTCCATCGTGGCTACGCGTACCCGCGCCTCTTCGCCGGCGCAGTGTGGACCAACACCCAGCGCCCGCCCCTGAGCATCTCGCCGGAGGACGGCGTCCAGCTCGGCGTCACGCTGCGTGAACGGTTCCGTACGGACGCGCCGTCCACGACCGCGTCGGCGAGCGTGGTGGGCACGGCGCAGGGCTACAAGTCGCTCGACCTTCCCGGCTTCGCGCACCACGTGCTCGCGCTGCGCCTGTCCGGCGGCATCGCTGACGCCCGCGCCGCAACGGCGTTCGAGGTGGGAGGGACGAGCGGCACCGTGCTCGAGGTCGTGCCCGGCTACACGGTGGGCGAAGGACGCCGCACCTTCGGCGTGCGTGGCTTTCCTGCGGCGAGCGTGTACGGCACTGCCGCCGCCGCCGCGTCGCTCGAGTACCGCGCGCCGCTCACGATGAGCTCGCGCGGACTCGGAATGCTGCCGGTGTTCTTCGATCGCTCGTCGCTCACCGCGTTCACGGACGCCGGTGTGGCGACCTGCGCTACGCAGCCGCGGTACCCCGGTGTCTGCGCGCCCTCCCCGCTCATCGGTCGCGCCATCGCCAGCGTGGGCGCGGAGCTCGGCGTCGCCGCCGCGGTCCTCGACTGGGACACCCCGCAGCAATTCCGCCTCGGCCTCGCCGTTCCCGTCGTCGGCCGCGAGCGCGCGGGTGCGCGGACGGTCAGCGCCTATCTCGCCTTCGGGTTGTCGTATTAGTTGTCATCCTGTAAACGATTCATCGATGCCCCTCATCCATCCATCCGCGTTCGTGCACGCTGGTGCCTTCGTCATCGGTGACGTGACGCTCGGCGCGCACGTGAGTGTGTGGCCGACGGCCGTCCTCCGCGGCGACACCGCCCCCATCGTCATCAGTGAAGATTCCAACGTGCAGGATGGCACCATCGTCCACGTGGACCACGGCGTGGCCTGCACCATCGGCGCCCGCGTGAGCGTCGGACACCGCGCCATCATTCACGGCGCCACGGTGGAGCACGACTCGCTCATCGGCATGGGCGCCATCCTGCTGAACAACGTCGTGGTGGGCACCGGCTCGATCATCGGCGCCGGCGCCGTCTGTCCGGAGGGCATGGTCATCCCGCCCAACTCGCTCGTGCTCGGAGTTCCAGGCCGCGTGATGCGTCAGACGACCGAAGCCGAGCGCGCGAGAATCGCGAAGACCGTGCGGTCGTATCTCGATCTCCAGGAGCAGCATCGCTCGGGGCAGTACGAGTAGCGGGATCCTTCCTGGCGCATGGCAGCTTCAGCGCAGCGGAGAGAATCCGGACTTTCGAGCCGTTCCAGGCGGTATCCGCTCTCCCGTTTCATGACATGCGATGACCAGCACACGGAGGAGGAGCCGAGCCCAGCTTGGCTTTCCCCGATCCCGAGAAATCGCGGCACGCGAGTTGTACGTGAGTGCAAGCAAGAGAGCAGGAGACGCTGGCGTTTCGCTGTCGGGTTGGCGGCGGATGAACCATTCGAGCGTCGTTCGGGTGATGGAGGTCCAAGTGTCAGGTATGCAGGAACTTGCGAGCCGAAACGAGGATAGATTCATCACTGGCGGCATCACTTTCCCGAGTGGGTCGACCCGCGTACACATGTTTTCAACCGGCCTCTGCACTCGATGCAAGCTTCGTGATGCATACAGTAGAAGTCCGTATGCGACATACGCTTAACTGAGGGCTGGCGCGGAATCACGAGCGCGGGTAACATGCCCGCCCTCGCCGTTCCACCGACGTTCAGGGCCGCTCCCCCAATCCTGCCGAGCGCGCCCCTCCCCGTTGGACCAGTCCGAGCGTATCGTCTCCATTTTTATCGTTTCCCCTAGGGAGAAGTAGCCGATGCCCCTGCCCGCCAACCCGCCCCGTGGTCCTGTGACCCTCTCGCAGAACGCGCGTACCGTGCTTGCCAAGCGCTATCTCGTGAAGGATGCCACGGGCCAGCCGACCGAGAGTCCAGAGGACCTCTTCTGGCGAGTCGCGACCGTCGTCGCCGACGCGGACGCGCGCTATGGGGCGAGTGAGAGCGGGGTGCAGGCAGTGGCCGAAGAGTTCTATTCTCTCATGACGCAGCGGCGCTTCGTGCCCAACTCGCCCACGCTCATGAACGCCGGCCGCCCGCTCGGGCAGCTCTCCGCGTGCTTCGTGCTGCCCGTCGAGGATTCCCTCGCCAATGGCAAGAACGGCATCTACGACACGCTCAAGTCCATGGCCATCATCCACCAGAGCGGTGGCGGCACTGGCTTCAGCTTCTCGCGCCTGCGCGCCAAGGGTTCGATGGTCCGCTCCACCACGGGCGTCGCCAGTGGGCCGATCTCGTTCATGAAGCTGTACGACGCGAGCACGGATGCGGTGAAGCAGGGTGGCACGCGGCGCGGCGCGAACATGGGCATCCTGCGCGTCGATCATCCCGACGTGCTCGACTTCATCGCCTGCAAGGAAGACCTCAGCCAGATCACCAACTTCAACATCTCCGTCGCCGTGACGGCGAAGTTCATGGAGGCGGTGAAGAACAGGACGTCCTATGACCTGATCGATCCGAGCACCGGCGGCGTCGTCGGCCAGCTCGACGCGAACATGGTCTGGGACAAGATGATCCTCGGTGCCTGGCGCACCGGTGAGCCGGGCTGCTTCTACATCGACGAGGCCAATCGCTACAACCCGGTGCCGCACCTCGGCAGCTACGAGGCGACGAATCCGTGTGGTGAGCAGCCGCTGCTCGCCTACGACGTCTGCAATCTCGGCAGCATCAACGTCGGGCTGTACGTCAGGGACGGGGCAATGGATTGGGACGCCTTCCGTCGCGACATCCAGCTCAGCACGCACTTCCTCGACAACATCATCGACGTCAACAAGTATCCGCTGCCGGAGATCGACGCGCTCTCCAAGCGCATCCGCCGCATCGGCCTCGGCATCATGGGCTTCGCCGACGCACTCGTGCGGCTCGGCATCGCGTACGACACGCCGGAAGGCGTGGAGTTCGGGCGGAAGGTGATGGAGTTCCTCGACGTCGAATCCAAGAAGGAGAGCGAGCGTCTCGCCAACGAGCGCGGCCCGTT
>Ga0157372_10004123_pt1 | contig 15570 bp, 9 predicted proteins | sample C55metaG_FD_115307 | JGI IMG/M metagenome (GOLD analysis project Ga0157372, IMG submission 115307) | Corn rhizosphere microbial communities from Kellogg Biological Station, Michigan, USA - C5-5 metaG | ecosystem: Host-associated > Plants > Roots > Rhizosphere > Soil | place: USA: Michigan... | reverse complement strand
TGTGACCCTAAAGTTAGTTAGTGTTGAGCCTACCCTGGCGGATAGACTTTCCAGCGGCCGAAATATCGAACCCGAATCCCAATGGGAACAACTTCGACTATAGCAATCGCTCGGAAAGGGTGTCAAACCGAACAGCCAAGAATTAACGTGAACGTCATTCGAGGTTCCGGCGCCATCCCGTGATCGTATAATCGGGCGATCCCTGGATCGGATTATCGGGTGATCTGAAAGCAACGAAATCCCCCGGCGGACAGCAAACCGGAGGAACCCGGGCGCGGGCATTGTCGCCATCCGGGGACAGGCCAACGGGCCTGGCTTGAGCACGGCAACGGCTTGGTTAGCGCCTGAGTTCTGCACGAAATTAGCCTGGTACTCGAAGAGCTCGTGAGAGTTTCCTGGCTTGCTTTCAGATCCCCCGATCACCCGATCTATGGACTACATCTGGACTCCCTGGCGCTATGCCTACATCACGACGGCTGCCAAGCACGACGGCAAGCCTGAGGGCTGTATTTTTTGCGAGCTTCCGAAGCTATCTGATCCCGACGCAAAGATCGTCTATCGCGGCGAATCCTGTTACATCATTCTTAATAGCTTCCCCTATACCTCCGGCCATGTCATGGTCGTCCCCTTCGCCCACATGGACGAACTGCAGAAGTTACCCGAATCCTCGGCTCACGAGATGATGGCGCTCTCGCAGAAGATGGAAGGCACTTTGCGCGAGGTCTACTCACCCGACGGTATCAATATCGGAATGAACGTGGGCCGAGCCGCGGGAGCAGGCGTTGCCGGACATATACACCTGCACATCCTCCCACGCTGGGTCGGCGACACCAATTTCATGACCGTCACTGCGGAAAGCCGGGTGCTGCCAGAATCGCTCCATGAAACTTATGAGCGCATCAGAAGCGCTTTTGGGCGGAGACTGGAGTCTTCGCCCAAACCAGAGAAGTGAGAGTCTGCTGCGGCAATCAAACGACGGACTGGAGCGGAGCCGGGTTGGCGTCGCGGATGGAAGGACGTTCTTTCAGAATGGGAATTCTGAAGGAAATGGTGGTACCCGATTCCCCGGATTCAATGTGCATGCTTCCGCCAAATTGACGCACGCGTTCGCGCATTCCTGGCATGCCAACTCCAGAGCCGCGGGACTGGATTCGTGCCAACCGCTCGGGAGAAATTCCCTTGCCCCAGTCAAGCACTTCCAGCATCAGCTCAGTTTCCTTACGCGAGATGCGAATCTCTGCTTTCTTGCTCTGAGAATGCCGGTGGATGTTGGTCAGGCACTCCTGAACGAGTCGAAATACCACCAGTTCGATGTCGCTTGGAAGCCTACCCAGGCCCTCGCTTAGAATGAGGGAGATTTCCAGGCCGCTGCGTGCGTGCAAACCTTCCGTGTACCAACTGAGCGCGCCCGAGAGACCCGTCTCATCGAGCAGCGGTGGATGCAGAAGGTAAGAAGTTGTCCGGATCTCCTGACTCAATTGCCGGGCCAACTCTTCGATCCCAGCCGTCCCATTTGCCAACTCGGGTGCGTTCTGCTGCGCCCGTTTTACCAGTTGAGCCAGGTTGATCTGCATCACGGCCAGGGTTTGGCCGGCGCTGTCATGGAGTTCGCGAGCAATCCGTCTACGTTCTTCGTCTTGAATTTGTAGCAGCCGCCGAGATAGTTCTCGCAGTTGTTCAGCTTGCGCCTCCACGTCGGAATTGCGCTTTTCGAGTTCCGTGGTTCGCGCTTGCACTTCCGCATCCAGCCTTTCCGCCAGGTTGCGGTAGTTAACTTCAACCCGTTTGAGATCGGTGACATCGACCCCGGTGGGATGCAGAAATAGCACCTCGCCTTCATCATCACGAATCGGATACAGCGAAAAATCGACTAGCCGTTCAGTCCCGTCGGACCACGAATAGCGGAGCATCTCGCGATAGGGAGTGCCGCGCGCGGCTAACGGAGTGGCAGCACGGATCTTCTGTCGCGATTCGCTAAAGTTACGCCACCACGGGGTATCCCAGAAAGGAATATCCAACACATCTTGCCGCCGATAACCGCAGGCCTCCACGGACAGGTTGTTCGCATCGACGAGCAGGCCTTCCTTGGTCATGATTCCAGCAAACACGGGCGTTTGTTCAAAAATGGCGCGGAACTTGGCCCGGGCATCGATTGCCTCGGCCGACATCTTGCGCTCGCGATCTTCAGCCCGCTTGCGCTCGATCGCAAACGCCAGTTGCCGGGCGATGGTAACGCTGAGAGAAATCTCATCCGTTGCAAAGCCGTGCGCGACGGAGGAATACAGCATGAACTTGCCGATTAGGCACTGATTCCACACCAGCGGAATGAATGCAAGCGCCGCGATTCCTTCGCGTTCCACCGTGCGCGCGAGAGTCTCGTCCAGACCAGCCGAGGAAACATCTTCAACTGAGACCGGCTGGGGATTTTGTTCTGACGCTTTCCAGGGAGAATGGCCCTCAACGGCGGCGCGATAAGCATCCGACAAACCACGCCACCGCACAAAACGCATCTTGCCCGACTCGTCGAACAACAGGATGGAAGCACGCTCCACCTGCAGCGCTTGGCAAATCGCATCGAGCGCCGCGTCAAAGACCTGCTCCCAGGACTCGGCGCGGTGCAGTTCGTCTGCGAGTTGGAACAGCGCCCCCTGCCGGCGCGCTGCCGTGGCAAGTTGTTTGTCCACTGCTTTGCGGCTGGTGATGTCTCGTGCGATTTTGGACGCCCCGACCACCTCTCCTCTTAAATTACGTACCGGCGAGATTGTCAGGGAGACATCGAGCAGAGTCCCATCTTTTCTCTTGCGAACGGTTTCAAAGTGGTCCACCCGTTCGCCTCGCCTCAAGCGCGACAGGATGATGTCCTCTTCGCCCCAACGCTCGTTGGGTATGATGAGCGTGATGTGCCGACCCACGGCTTCTTTCGCGCTGTAACCAAAGATCCGTTCTGCGCTCTGGTTCCAGGTGGTAATCACCCCGTTCAGGTCTTTGCTCACGATTGCGTCGTCCGAGGAATCGATAATGGCGGTCAGCAGCGCAGCCCGATTCAATTCCCGGCTCTCGGTATTGGGACTGCCTGCTCCGTTCGCTGGAGCACCGACCAGATCCCCCACTGCTTGGAACAGGTCCTGAGAAACCCGAGACTTCTGAATGAATCCGTCCGCACCGGCCGCCTCAGCTGCGGCCGCCATCCCTTCAGCGTCGTTTTGACTTACGATCAAAATGAAGGTGCTCGGTTCCTGCTGACGAATCATTCGCGCGGCATCCAGTCCATTCATCTCCGGCATGGTGACATCCAGCAGAACGAGCTCTGGCTTCAACTGCCGTGTCTTTTCGACGGCGTCGACGCCGTTGACGGCCTCGCCGCACACACGCCAGCCCGCTTGCGACTCCACCAGAGTTCGCAAGCTGTTGCGGAAAAAGCCATGATCATCCGCAATCAGAATCTGGAGCGGATTCATTCTTTGCCTTTCAAGCTTTCGCGTTCACCCTCATTGCGAAATTGACGCCTGGGGTATTGGATGAGACCGAAGAAAGGGTGACCCAGCCTGCCCTAAATTAAAAGATGCAACAACAGCTATGCTCTTCGAAATACAGTGCTTACTGTAGGCCGGAAGATTTCGCATCTCTGATGTCGACTCATCTCGGGAACGAGGGCGGGGCTCAGCGCGCGCTGAGGGGCGAAGAATGTTGCTGCCGGATGTCTTTCACGGCCCCGGTCGTGCCGCGCACGATCAGTTCCGGCTCGAATACGACCTCGCGCATGCCATGGCTGTCTTTTCCTTCAATCCGCTTCAGCACGGTTTGGGCCGCCATCTTCCCCATCTGCCGCAGGGGCTGGCGAATCGTCGTAAGACCCGGATGTTGATAGGCCGCACTATCGATGTCATCGAATCCTACAACGGATACATCTTCGGGAACCCGCAACCCATGTTCGTGAATCGCGCGGATCGCGCCCACAGCGGCGATGTCATTGAACGCGAATAGGGCCGTAAATCGCTTGCCGGAACCTAGCAGAGTCTGTGTCACCCGATATCCAAGCTCCGGCGTCGCCAAGTTATCTTCGATTTGGACCACGAGATCTTGGTCGATCGGGCGCGACGCCTTATGAGCCACCTGTGCGATCGCATCCCAGCGGATTTCGCTGTCGGGGGTGAATGGTTGCCCCTTAATTACGGCAACCTTGCGATGGCCGAGCTTCCATAGATGGCCTAACGCAAGTTCCGCCGCCCGATGGTGGTCTAGCACGATTCTGGTCGTGTCCCTTACTTCGTGGTGGCAGGAAATCGTGACCACCGGTATGGGAAGCTCCTTCTTCCACGGAGCATTCAGCACGATGAGCCCATCGACCGAGCGGTGAAGGAACAGTTCGGGATACTCTTCGATGAGGTCTGGCTGAAACCGGTGGCTGGCGACAAAGTAAAAATACCCGGCTCGCAGTAGGTGGTCTTCAATCCCACCCAGCACGGTTGTGTTATAGCCGTGGCTCACCTCAGGAGTGAGCACCCCGATTGTAAAACTTCGGCGCGAGCGCAGGCAGCGTGCCAGGAAATTAGGGCGGTACCCAAGTTGCTCAGCCGCTTCGCGGATGCGCCTCTTGGTGTCTGCGGCGATGGTGTCAGCCACAGGCGCGCGATTCATCACGAGAGAAACAGTCGCCGGCGCGAGCCCGAGATAGTCCGCAAGTTGCTTGAGGCTGGCTGGACGCGTTTGTTTCGGACGATCTCCCTTTTCCGCCCCCTTTGGACGCGCCATGGAGAGCAGTGTTGCACACCGGGTCCGCTTCGGCAAGCGCTTACTCAGGAATACAAGGTGACATCTTCCCGCGGGAAGTCTTATCAACGGCAACCATCTGATCAGGGCGAGGGTAGCGTGAGAGGAAGTTACTGCGAGAACTTCTGTAGGCTGGCCAGTTTTTTCTGAGCTTCTTCCCGGTATCTCGCAACGCCTTTGTAGAGGGCTTCGGCGATTATCTGGCGATACTCGGAGCCTTGCAGGCGGTCCTCGTCGGCAGGGCTGCTGACATAGGAGATTTCGGCGAGCACAGCTGGCATCTGCGTCCCGGTGAGCACCACGTACTCCGCTTCTTTTACTCCCCGGTTTCGGAGACCTGGGTTCCTCGCAGCCAGCCCGGCATAGAGCGATTGCTGAATGTCAGAGGCGAACCATCTCGCTCCCTTCACCTTCGCGCGAATATCAACCACGCCGCTCCAATCCACCTGCTGCAACGAAGCCGTGTCGGGGGTGCGCGCTTTCACCGATGAATATGTGTTCGTATAGTAGGTCTCGACACCCCGGGCGGTCGAAAGGTCACTGTAGTTCGCGTGCACGGAGAGAAAAAGATCGGCGCGCGCCAGGTTGGCAATCTCGGCTCGCTTCTCAAGCGATAAGAAGGAGTCTTCTTGCCGCGTGTAGATCACGGTTGCGCCTAGCCGCTTTTCGAGCAAGCTGCCAAGCCGCTCGACCACATCAAAAACCAATTCCTTTTCGAGCAGGCCTTTGCGTCCGACTGCGCCCAGATCCCATCCTCCGTGGCCGGCGTCCAGCACAATTTCAAAAGCTCCCTTGCCCGGCTGTGTCTCGCTTGAGGCACGCGGTTTGTTCGGCGAAACACTGACGGCAGGGGAGGGCTTCTGCAGAGTGCTCGGGGCTGGAGAGGTTAACGACGGCGCTGTCAGTTCATGGAACTCAATTGTCAAGCGATATGGATCATTGTTCAGACTCACCGACGGCACCGAGGCGCCAGGCCGGCCTTTGGTCTCGAGGACAACTCGCGTAATCCCTTCGACGGGCTGAGCCACTCTCACCCGTTTCAGAAATGCGTCATCGACAGAGATCGTCTGGTTCGCCAGGGTAGGGCTTAATTTCGTGTCGTGCAGATCGAAGTAAACGCGCGGCGGATTGTCGAGCGTGTGCTCTTCGTATTGCACCTGGTCTTCAAGATCAATCACCACTGTGCTGCCATCTGCTGTCTTGGAGTGATGAATTCCGGTCACCTGGGCCGCCTCACCAATCTTCAATGGCGGCGCCGGCACCGCGGGAGCCGCTTCGCGCAGATTTTCCTCCGCTCTCGCCGGTGACGTGGTCTCGCTCGCGTTGATCGGCTGTCCGAGATGTTGTGCCTTCCAGATCAGAACGGCTGCCATTCCGATTGCAATCATCGCCCCGGCCGCCGTTACCACAACACTGAGGAACGGCCTCCTCGATTCCTCCGGCGTGTTCAATGGAACTGATTTTGCACTTTCAGCTTCGAGCTTGCCGATGGTCGTTGCCGCGGCCACAGGCAGAGCTGGTGCGGGCGCGAGAGCGTCAGTGCTTTCTAGCGCGGTTCCCGCCGGCGATGTTGGCGAGGCCTTTTCAACTTTGATCTTCGTTTCCGCAACCGAAGGCTGCGGAACCTTTTCGGGAAAGGAAGAGCGTACCCCCGGGGCGGGCGCTGTGACCCTCTCGTCCAAAAGCACCTTCGACACGACCGCACTCGCGTTTGCTCGGGCAGTTGAACTCGCCACCGTCGTTGGAGTCTCGGTGGCTTGTGGGTTTCCATTCGTGGCGACGGTGGCAACCGGAGCAGGAGCTCCCGGGCCTGGGACTAGCATGGCTTGCGCCTGACAGGGAACGCCTGCGACGTTCTTTGCAGGGGATGGGAGTTCGCGGGACGCTTCCAGGGGCGGCGGTGGGGCAGTCCGCGGAACACTGGCTTCAGGTTTCTGCAGGGCCGAATCGGGTATGACTTCGCGCGCCATCTCGGCGAGGTGGTGTTCTTCTTCCGGGCGAATCGCCGCCAGGATCAGTTCTCCGAGTAAGTTCAGGCTGTGCACATCGCTGTCGTTGAAGCCGAAGGTTTCTGCCGAGAATGCCTCGAGAAGCCCAATCACTCGCTTCTTCGCCGACAGTGGTACGGCGATCATGGATCTCGTGCCTAGAGTGCGGCAAGCCTGCGGGTTTACCCGCGTATCGTTTTCCGAATCGTCGCACCGGACAATCTCGCCGCTTCGCAAACACGCGCCGGAAAAACCCGAGTTGGGATCAAGCTTTACTCCTGGGTCAGGTGCGATCTTTCCCGCCGACGCCCGACACACGATCGCGCGGTCTTTAGCGAGCGCAATAGCAACGCCATCCGCACCGGTGATCGCGATGGCTCGCGCGGCTACGAGCTGCAGGATTTCATCTAGAGCAAGCTCTTCTTCGCGGGAAAACCTCAGCGGAGAGTCGGAGTGGCTCTGTGCTTCGCGCTGGCGTCGGGCTGCCTGCTGATGGATGCAGGCAAACGCGAGGAGACCTTGCAGGGCGTTGTGCCCGTCTCCCTCTCGCACATCTTTTGCTGCTGCCGGTTGCAGGGGGCGCGCATTGTCCCACCCCGGTGCAGCATTGCTCGGAGTTGCACTCATTCCGTTTGCCCGGCTCGCACACCTAGGCCGGCAATCCTTTGCCATCAGCGCAATCGCCGCTGAAAGCTTACAAGTATGTAAGTTGTACGTTACAAGGGAATAGGCTCAACCGCAATATTTTCTGTTGTCGGAGACGTGCCCTTGGTGACCGGTTTGGCCTGTTCATGACCAGGTTTGGCTGCTACAATCACCCCCCAAGTAGTCTCTCCACAGGTTGGGTGCCCGGTTCTGATGGCTGACGAAACGAAGTCTCGCTGGAAAGTTCCCTTAGGAATCCTTGCCACAGGCGTTGCTGGTGCTGCTGTCCTGCTGTTTCGCGGCTGCTGGCACCGCAAGATGAGCTGGCCGATTCGTGCCCAGGGACACTCCTACCAGGTGTGTGTCGGTTGCGGCATTAAGCGCTTATTCGACGAACGGTCCTTTCGTGCCTACGGCCCCTTCAGTTATGACCTGAATCGGCTGATCGCCTGGGACGACCGACACGCGGAAAAAGCATCTCCCCAACGCCGTCCGGCCTAGATTCCCCAGGGGTTGACGCGAAGCCCCAGCTATTTCGCCCCACCTATCCCCGGCGCCGAGCTCTGTGCGGGGTTGCACGGGGTACGAAGTCCGTAGGGAAATGGCTCCCAACTCCTCGAGATCTAGGGAAGGCGGGCTGCGCCGAGAAAAAGCTGGGGTTCGAACGCCCCCAATGCTTGCGACCGTCTCTGGGATCCACCTAAAGGCGATGATGGCAAGCCACGGTGGTCGGCGGGGACATTGGCAAGCCCCCAAAGGAGTTGCCCGTGCCTGTCCCCGCGCAAAGACGGCGTCCTGCCGCGGGCTTTCGAAGGTGTGATCGAATCGTTCGCTGCTCGGCGCTCATCTCATAGGGGAGCGCTCCGCGCGACTTATGCCTTCCAAGAAACGGTTCCTCATCTTTATTGCAATTGTTCAGTCCGTCCTTTTTCTGGCCCACTTCTTCTTGTATGAGACTTGGACTTTTTCTTTCGGGGGAAACGTCGTATACGGAGCCACCGCAGCCAAGATCATTCTCGGCATCTTGTCGATGAGCTTTCTCGCTGCGTCTCTCCTTGCGTTTCGCTATACCAACTTTGCCGTTCGCATGTTGTATAGAATCGCCGCAACCTGGCTCGGCCTTTTGAGCTTTCTGTTCTTCGCAGCGATACTTTCCTGGATCATCTTTGGCCTCGCCCTCTTGTCAGGCGGCCTCCAAGACTTCCATCTTCTAGTCGAGGCCCTCTTTGTCATTGCTTCGATAGTGGGAATCGCGGGGCTATTCAATGCAACCCTGACAAGAATCACCCGCGCGACAGTTCGTCTGGCCAATCTCCCAGAGTCGTGGCGCGGAAGAACAGCCGCTCTGGTCACCGACCTCCACCTGGGACACGTTCGCAACGGCTCTTTCCTGCGCCGCATGATCGCAAAAATCCTGCAGGAAGAACCTCACGCGATCTTCATAGCCGGAGATTTGTATGACGGCACCGCAATCGATGCACACCGGGCAGCTGCGCCTCTGTCTCAGCTTTCCGCGCCGCAGGGAGTGTACTTTGTGGCTGGCAATCATGAGCAGTTTGGCGACGACAGCCAGTATCTCAATGCAGTGGCAGCCGCCGGCGTCCGCGTCCTAACCAATGAGAAGGTCGAAGTGGACGGCTTGCAGATCGTTGGCGTGCCCTATCGAAACGCTACGCGACCAGGACATCTTGCCTCAGTCCTTCATGCGATTGGTCTCGACCGTAGTCGCGCCAGCGTGCTGTTGATTCATGCGCCCGACCATCCCCATGTCGCTGAAGCCGCCGGCTTTTCCCTCCAGCTCTCCGGCCACACGCACCTCGGCCAATTCATTCCCTGGAGTTGGATGGCTCGCCGGATCTACCGGCAATTTGTCTACGGACTGAGCCGGCTCGGCAACCTGCAGGTCTTTACCTCGAGCGGCGCAGGGACCTGGGGTCCGCCCTTGCGTTTGGGCTCCAATCCCGGGATCGTACTGCTCGAGTTTCAGTAACTGATCGCCTTTGAGCGGTCATGGTTCTCGTCGGTTGATTCCTGTCTCTTGATTTGATTCCCATCCCGTCGTGGCGAATTGCTTCTGGGGCTTCACGACAGGCTGCAGAAGCATATTTCCGCCGCTGAACGTGTGCATGCCATGTGATTGGGATCACAAGGCGCCGTCTCCCTGGTCACGGCCTTCTCTGCGGTCAGGCATTAATTTCATCCTGTCTTAATCGAATGTAGCGGGAAGGGGAGGGCAGAATGCACTCAGCCTGGCATGCCTCTACGGGCTTGGGGTTTCTCTCGACACCAGGCGTTTCGACTACAGATTCGCCGTTGAAGGTTCGCCTGTGCCACGAGCGGAGTGGTGGGGCGACGGCGTGCCCGGCTAGGGGAACGCGATTCCGTCAGGCCTGGAAGGCATTCCGTACCTATTTTCTCTCCTGCTTGGTTCTGACCTTCTCTTCCTTATGTTGGCCCCAGGACGCGGCGAAGCCAGCCGAGAGGGCAACCGGCAGTGACACCAAGGGGACATCCTTAGACTACGTCGGCAGCGAGGTATGCGTCACTTGCCACGCCGATCAACAGAAGAGCTTTGAGCACACCATCATGGGCAACGCCATGATGGTGCATCCCAAGACCCCTCAAGAAAAGCTTGGCTGCGAGGCTTGCCATGGGCCCGGCAAAGCCCATGTTGACGCCGGAGGTGGGAAAGACACCATCGCAATTCGGTTTACCAAGGACTCGAACACCCCGGTCGACGAAAGGAACGCTGCCTGCTTGTCTTGTCACACCAAGGGCAACCAGATGTTCTGGACGGGGAGCGCACACGAGTCGCGCGCCATGGCTTGCGTGGATTGTCATCAGGTCCACTATGGCAGTGTTGCCGAACGTTACGCCGCACTGGCGAACCTGCCAAGCAAAGAAGGGCGTTTTGGGCAGCCGCTAACCGAACATGTCGGGACGAAGAAGACGCAGCCGGAGTTGTGCCTCCAGTGTCATCAGATGCGCAGGGCACAGCTTCAGCGCTCCTCTCATATGCCGTATCGAGAGGGAAAAGTAACCTGCACCAGTTGTCATAACCCGCACGGAAGCCCGAATCCAGCCCAACTGTTGCAGGCGAGTGTGAACGAGAACTGCCTCACCTGCCATACCGAACGCCGGGGGCCGTTCTTGTGGGAACATCCGCCGGTGATGGAGAACTGCGCCAATTGCCACGATCCTCACGGCAGCAGCAATCCGCAACTTCTCAAGGTTCGCATGCCGCGGGTTTGCGACTCGTGCCATGTTACGAGTCGCCACCCCACGCAGCCCCAACCCTTGCAATCGATCAAGAACTTTAACCGCGGGTGCACGAACTGTCACTCCCAAATCCATGGATCGAACCACCCTTCGGGTAATGCTTTTTTGCGTTAGGGAGAGAGCAATGAAGACTGCCAGAGCCGTGAACTTAACCTTGCTGCTCACATTCCTGGTGCTGCCCCTGATGGTGTTGGCTCAAGAAAAGGGCAGCGAGACGGCGACCCAGGAGGACACGAAGACGCCGCAGGTGGGCTTCGTGGAATTTGGCGCCCGAGGAGTTTGGGGGGATGTATATGGTCGGCCGGATCTGCCCTTCAAACCGTCTTTAAAAACATCGAAATACGAAGAGTATCGCGACTTGCGCAACGGGTTCTTCATCCCCCGGGCGCGCTTACGCTGGGATTCGGTCGCCTCAAAATATTTCGTAGATTTCCAGGCGGACAAGGCAATTTACCTCGACCAAAGTTACTTGGCGACTTTTGGCGAGTGGAACCGCTTTAGAATTCAGTTCCGCTACGACGAAATTCCCCATCGATACTCTGACACTGCTCGCCTGCTTTACACCGAAACCCACCCGGGGGTTTTCCAAATCCCTCTGCTTACGCGTAGTACTCTGCAGAACCTAAGCGCGACCGCTCCAACCACCCTGCCTAGCACCATTCAGACGCAGATTGTACCGAGCATGGGATTCTACACGCCGCAGATTGAGCGGCGGACGGGCATGCTCTCCTTTCTGTATGACTTCACCCCGGAGTGGGATTTGTTGGCGTCTTACTCGCGGGAGCACGATTCCGGTAGGCGCGCTATGGGCTTGATCCTAAATCAGAGCCCGAGTGCCTCTTTAACGGGCGGCTACGGCGCAGAAGTGCCTGAGCCGATCGACTATTTCAACAACACGGTCAGAATCCGAACGGAATATGGACGTGAAAGGTGGGCATTTCAAGTTGGGTATCTGGGTTCGTTCTTTCAGAACAACGTCAATCAACTGACGTTTGAGAACCCTTTCCTGACGGCTGATTGTGTTGCGCCTAACGGCTGCACGGCCGCAACACAGGGACCGGCTTTCGGACGCGTAGATCTCTACCCCAACAACAATGCCAACTACGTCACTTTCGCCGGATCTTTTTTGCTGATGAAGCACCTCAGGTTCCTTGCCAGCATCAGCGCCGGTTGGTTGCGCCAGGACGACACTTTTCTGCCGTATACCAGCAATTCGGTGCTGGAGGCGATGACATCCCCGCTTCCGTCCGCTAGTTTGCAGGGGGAGAAGCAAACTCTGGCAATGAATCTCAAGCTGATTGAGACCATTAGCAAAAGGTTCGAGATCAAAGCTGGTTATCGCCATTACGATTACAACAACAACACCCGCGTGCTCAGCCTTACCCCCGTGGAAGGCGATTTCAGCCTGCCTGGCGCGGAGGAAAACACGCCATTTGGTTACAACAGAAAGGACATTGAGGTAACCGGAAATTGGTATTTCGCCAAGAAAAGCACGGCGAAGATCGGTTATGAAGGTCAAATCATGGACCGCAGCCACCGTGACGTCGCCCATTCGATGGAGAACGGGCTGGTGGCTTCCGTTGACACCACACCACGTCAGGACCTCACGTTCCGCGCTGCCTACCGCTATTCAGTGCGTAATCCTGAGCACTACGACGACGACGAGGCGTCCGCAGTTTCGGGAGGGATCACCAATGACTCGATTTTCAGCCGGCGTTTCGATGAGGCAGCCCGCCTGCGCCATCGGGGCGATATTCAATTGCAGTACAGTCCCACCGATAGGCTCAGTTTTACCGGCTTCGGCGGTACCATCCAGGACAATTACAACCGCAGAGGAGGGGTGAACAGCTCCACTCCGCTCAATTTCCTTCCGGGTACCTTGTATCCCTTTTACTTATACGGAGTACTGAAGGATCTTTCCTACAACGCTGGATTCGACAGTGATATTTCTCTGACCAGCAACATCACGTTTTTTGCCGAATACTCCTACGAGCGTTATTACAAGGCGATGGCATCGAGATACCGAGTGCCGGGGTCTGGAGCTGCTCCGACCCCGCTTGATTGCAGCAAGGCGACCCAAGGTTGCGACAGTGCAAACAATGACTGGGCGAGCACTTCTCGCGACTGGGTCCACATTGTTTCCTTCGGATTCGATACGCAGTTGAGCAGGAAAGCGAACTTTGATACCTACTATTCTCTTTCGGCCGCGAAAGGCCAAGTGGATAGCCGCCCACTAGGCGATCCTACGATCACTACCGGCCCTGACAAATTCTTGCTGATCGGGACCAACGCTGCCGTGCCCTATCCAGAGACGGTCAGCCGGAACCACGAAGTCGTCGCGATTTTCAGATACAAGCTGACCAAGAATGTGACTCCCAAGTTCGAGTATCGATATCAGCAGTGGGACAACCGCGACTACCAGACCAGCGCAATGACGCCCTATATGGGCTGCGTTAGCGGCCTGCCACCGGCAGCTCCGGTTCCCGGCTGCACCAGTCCTGTGCTCGGCACTCCGAGCCCTTACTATCCATTCTTCGTGGTGGGCGACCCGAGCGCGGCCAGATATTTGTTCATGGGCGTCGATCAGCCGTCGTATCACGCCCACTACATCGCCGGAACGCTCGAGTATAGCTTCTGAAGGGGGCTGATTCGAGATTTTGGCGCTGTGCCATGATGATGCTTGCGAGAAAAACAACCTGGATCACCAACAGGAGGAGAGATGGCAAGACTGAACCTGTTTCGAGCCGCGATGCTTTCAGCCTTGGCTGTGGGCCTGGGCCTCTGGTCTGAGCCGGCCACGGCAGACGATGCATCCGGGACCTACAAGGCGAAATGTGTGATGTGCCACGGCGCCGATGGCAAAGGCGAAACACCTGCCGGCAAGAAGATGGGCACGCACGATTTTGCATCGCCCGAAGTGCAGAAGATGTCGGATGCCGAACTGACCCAAGTCTTGGAGAAAGGCAAGAACAAGATGCCAGGGTACGCGGGCAAGTTGAAAGACTCGGAGATCAAGGAACTGGTGGCCTACGTCCGGGCGCTTGGCAAGGGGAAATAGTGTGGAGCCGCGATGAGACCGACTGCAAACCGCAAGTTCGCGGTGCTCTCGGTACTCATCGGTTATTCATTGTCTGGCGCAGGGGCCGAGAAGAAACCCGCCAACGACGAATGCCTGGCTTGCCATGGAGATTCGACTCTGAACAAAGAGGTGAGTGGCAAGCTCGTCAGCCTGTATGTCTCGCCTGACAAATACAATACCTCGATCCACGGCAGCCTGTTCTCGTGCGTGGACTGCCACAGCGACATCAAGAGCTCCATGCACGAACGAACTGCCGCGAGAGTCAGCTGCGCACAATGTCATAAAGACGAGCAGTCCGTCTATGACCGAAGCCTCCACGCAAGGGCCAAGGCTGCCGGGAAAACCAACGCTGCGACCTGTATTGATTGCCACGGAAGTCCCCACGAGCTCCTTCCCGCCAGCGATCCGAAATCTAAAGTCAATCACTCGAATATTCCCGAGACTTGCGGCACCTGCCACGGACAGAAGTTTGTAATGCAGCAGAGCGGACTGACCACCCAACCCTTTGTCGCGTATCAGGAGAGCGTCCACGGCCGCGGCATCGCTTCCGGGGTCATGCGCTCGGCGGTTTGCACCGACTGCCATGGATCACACGAAATCCTCTCCGCGATGGATTCCAAATCGCCGATTTTCAAGTTCAACGTGCCCGAAACCTGCGGAAAGTGCCACGAACCAGTACGGCGTCAGTTCGAGGCCAGTATCCACGGCCGAGCCATCGCGCACGGGGACTGGCAGGCCCCGGTTTGCACAGACTGTCACGGAATACACGGTATCAAGTCAAAGAACGATCCCAAGTCTGCCGTCTCGGGTCTGAATCTCGCACAAGCAACCTGCTCGCGCTGTCATGAAAGCGTGCGGCTGTCCGAGGAGTTCGGTTTCGACACCAGAAAAGCCACTACCTATCTATCCAGTTATCACGGATTGGCGTCGCGCCTCGGCTCCCCGGTTGTTGCCAATTGCGCCAGTTGTCATGGTGCTCACAACATCCTGCCATCGAGTGATCCGCGGTCAACCGTGTACCAGGGGAACCTGGTAAAGACCTGCGGGCATTGTCATCCCGGCGTGAATGAGCGATTTGTCGCGGCCAAAGTTCACGTGGACATGGCAATTTCGCAGGACAAAGGCAGCCTAGGAGTTCGATGGGTGCGCCGAATCTACCTGGTTATCATCTTTCTGGTGATCGGTGCCATGCTGCTTCACAATTTTCTGATCTGGCGTTGGACGGCCCTCCAGGAAAGGCGCCTTGGCGAGCCGCAGGTGCAGCGCATGACTTCAAACCAGCGCTGGCAGCATACCATCCTGCTAGTCAGTTTCATTATGCTGGCCCTTACCGGGTTTGCGCTGAAGTATCCAGATTCCGGATTCGCCGCCTTGCTCGGGGTGAGCGAACGCGTGCGGGGAATCATTCACAGGCTGGCAGGGGCTGCCCTAATCGGCTCCGGCATTTATCACATCGTTTACGTATTTTTTTGGGGTGAAGGCCGGGGTCTTGCCTGCGATATGTTGCCGTCCCGGCAAGACATGGCCGGCGCGAGGACGAACCTGCTCTATCACCTAGGGTGGGTGAATCGGAAGCCGCGATTCGGTAGATTCAATTACACCGAAAAGGCCGAATATTGGGCGCTGCTCTGGGGGACGGTCGTGATGGCCGTCACTGGGTTGATGTTATGGGCCAAGGTATTTTTCGGCAACTTATTGCCGCGGTGGTGGCTAGACATTGCGACGGCCGTCCATTTTTACGAAGCGATCTTGGCGACGCTGGCGGTAGTTGTCTGGCATTTTTATCATGTCTTTTTCGATCCGGAAGCG
>Ga0157372_10004122_pt1 | contig 15578 bp, 12 predicted proteins | sample C55metaG_FD_115307 | JGI IMG/M metagenome (GOLD analysis project Ga0157372, IMG submission 115307) | Corn rhizosphere microbial communities from Kellogg Biological Station, Michigan, USA - C5-5 metaG | ecosystem: Host-associated > Plants > Roots > Rhizosphere > Soil | place: USA: Michigan... | reverse complement strand
GCAATTTGCTGGGCGCTCTACGGGTGGGTACCGCCGGGATGGGCACTCCTGGGAAGCCTGCTCGTTGTAGTCCGAATTGCAACCTATAGCTATTGGGTGGACAGCTACTGGGGAGGTACGGTCACCGCGCTTGGCGGCGCACTCGTTCTCGGAGCACTCCCGCGGATCGTACGAAATCTGCGGGTCGTAGACTCCGTGCTGCTTGCAATGGGGATGGCTACCCTCGAGTACACCCGACCGTACGAAGGACTCTTCTTTTGCTTACCGGTGCTAGGCGCGCTGGTGTTCTGGCAAGTCAGAAAGAATGCTTTGCCGTGGAAATTGGCTATGCTGCGCGTAGCACTTCCGGTTGCATTCATCATGCTGGTGGCTACGCTTGCGCTTGGCTACTACTTTTATCGCGTCACGGGTAGCCCGCTCACAACTCCCTATCAGGTGAATATGCGTACCTACGGGCTGCTGTATTTTCCCTGGCAGAAGATCACTCCTGTAGAGTTCCATCACGAAGCCCTGCGTACGTTCTACCGAGGCGGACCAGTGGTCGGATGGTATGAGGTTGCTCGCGAACACCCATTGAAACTCCAGTTGCTGAAGATTTGGGTGATCTGGCTCTTTTACTTTGGCCCAATCCTGAGTCTCCCGTGCCTGGCGTGGCTTTTCACTCGGTCGAAACGCGCGTTCTGGAAGTCTTTCTCTGCGGAATTCCGGCTGCTGGTGTTGTTGTGCGCAGTCACGTATCTGTCGTGCATATTGACCATTTATGTTGGGCAGCCGCACTATGTCGCGCAGCTCACGGTTGTCTTCTACGCCATTATGCTGCTGATGATGCGAGACATGTACGAGAGTGGGAACTTGAGCTTGAAATTCCTCGTGCGATGCGTTCCACTCGTGTGCTTTGTCTTGTTCCTCGCGCGCGCAGCTGCACCTGCGCTTCATGTCACTCCACCTCCGAGTTGGACGCGAATCTGGTGTTCGCAGGATGAACAGAATTTCGAGCGAGCACGGTTGTTGAATAAGCTCGAGCAGATGCCAGGGCAACAACTGGTAATTGTGCGTTATGGTTCAGAACACAATTTGATTCTGAACGAATGGGTGTTCAACAATGCCGATATTGATGGGTCTAAAGTAATCTGGGCACGGGATATGGGGGTGCAGAACTCCGAGCTTGTCCAATTCTTTTCGAACCGCCGCGCATGGCTGGTCGAAGCCGATCTTAAGCCGCCGAGGTTATCACCATATGTCGAGCAATGAGCCGATGCGGCCAGGATTCCGGATAGGCCTGAACGACGGCACCCTCGGCTTGGTGATGGCGGCGATCGTGCTGTTCACAGCCGTTATTTGGGCAGCCCACAGTCCTAACGTAGAAAACGCTGATTTTTCCCTTACGTACGTGGGAGCGATGCTGGTGCATAACGGCTTAGGAAGCCGGCTTTATGATCTAAACCTGCAGAAACAAACACGCAACGCGCTATTTCAGCACCCAAGCCCATTGTTTTTTGAACATCCGCCGTTTGAGGCACTAATCCTTGCGCCACTCACGCAGTATTCGTATCGGACTGCGTACACGATCTGGGGCCTTGCGAACGCAGCGATTTGTTTCGTTCTGATGCTTTGCATGCGTTCCTACTTGCATTGGCCACGTGAAAACTTGGGTTACATTGTCCTGTGGTTTTTGTTCGCGCCGATCGGTGTCGCCTTGTACCAGGGGCAATCCTCACTCTTGTTGTTCGGAGTTTACGCAATCTGCTTCCTGCAATTGCGGAGAGGAAAGGACTTTCTCGCGGGCTTACTGCTGGGTTTCGGCTTAATAAAATTGCAGTTCGTCCTGGCACTCGTCGCCATCTTTGCAATGCGCAAAAAATGGTCTCTCATGGGTGGATTTGCGACAACAACAGTTTTTTTGGCTTTCCTCTCAATGGCCGCGGTGGGATGGCGAGGTATTGTAGATTACGCGGGATTTCTAGTTGCAATCGGCGGTCATCCGAATAACGTCTCCTTCGGCTCCGGAGTTGATATGCCGACGATCCATGGTTTTGTGTTTGCGACTCTAGGACATTGGGTACCTCCATACGCCCTCCAAATTCTCGTCGCAGGAACGTCATTGTTGCTGCTGGGATGGGTCGCATGGCGGTGGAATTCCCTCCAGTCTCAAACCGGTACGGGTTTGATGTTTGCGTCGGCGACCGCTGCGTCCCTTGTCGCCGGCTCACATATGTTTACACACGATTTCAGCCCACTCTTGCTGGCGATGTTCATCTTGGGAAATGCACTACCGTCCGTTCGAACCACGACGGTGCGCCGCATCGGGAAGCCGCTTCTCATGATTTTGTGGGCATTCCCTGTTTACTTCCTTTGCGTGGCCTGGCACTGCATGTTTCTGCTTTGTCCAATCTTGCTGTTATTCAGTTGGGTTGCCGCTGAAGGCGCTCGCAACGTAATGCGCAGCCACAAAGACCAACTTGAGTTCGCCGTCAACGGATAGCAGATGTCGCTCGCATCGGAATTCTCGGTCGACAATACGAGACGAACAACACCTTTCATGAAAATTCCCCAGGGAAGATCTTCCCCTTTTGATTCGGTGATTGCCTCTGCTGTTTTTCTGGCCTGCTTAGGGTATTTGTGTTTATTTCTTCGATATTCGTCGCTGGAACTTGACGAAGGAATTGTTTTACAGGGAGCGGAACGAGTTCTTCGCGGGCAAATACCTTACCGCGATTTTTTTACCTTCTATACTCCAGGCTCGTTCTACCTGGTTGCTCTGGTGTTTCGCATATTTGGTGATTCGTTTGTTGTTGCACGCTTTAGTATCGCTGTTTGCGGTGCAGTATGTTCAGTTCTAACCTATGCACTCTCACGTCGCGTATGTGGTCGCGGGATTGCTGTTCTTTGCGCCATGCTTGCGACGCTTGCCGGGACTGCTTTTCGCTTCCTGGTTCTACACAACCCGTATAGTACCGTGTTCGCGTTTCTCGCACTGTACGCGGCGCTCCGCGCCATCGAGACTCGCCGGTCGCCTTGGATGTTTGCTGCCGGTTCGCTGGCAGGTACGACTTTACTCATTGAACAATCGAAAGGTGTCGGTGTCTTTGCGGGACTACTCTTGGCGTTCGTGCTGATCAGACTGTTCGACAATAGTTGGCAAAGTGGGACCAAACACGTATTTGGATTCTTGCTCGGTGGGTGCTGGCCGGTCTTGGTAACGTGTTGGTACTTTGGCACGCACCACGCCCTTGGGGTGATGCTGCATGATTGGATCTGGCCACTCCAGCACTATACGAAAGCAAACCATGTGCCCTATGGTTTTCAGAACTGGTCCGACCAAACTCGCGACTTAATTTTTCACTCTGGGCCGCTTTGGCTGCGCATTGTTAAAGTGCTGACGGTTTCCCCCACGCTCGTCGTTCCAGTTCTACCGCTGGTTGCTGTTGCACTGCTCAGCCTTTTGGCTTGGAAGGCATGGACCAGGGATGTACGTTCCCAACACTTCGCGTATTACATTCTCGTGTGCTCAGTTTGCGCAGGCCTTCTGGCTTCGGTGTACGTGGTCAGGCCCGATAGCCTGCATTTCATGTACCTCGCTCCAATTTGGTATGTAATTCTCGCGTGGGTACTGGATGCACAAGGAGCTGGCAGTAAATTTCTACAAAATGCTCGCCCATATCTGTTTGCATACGTTGTCGTGTCTTTCGGCATGTTGGCGCTTGCCAGTTTGTTGCCGGTAACAGGTGCTCGGCATCGAGTTGAAACACGACGTGGACTCATCAAAACGAACGCACGGGACACGGTTATCCCCTATATAGAAGCTCACGTAGCAGGAGGCGACGAACTGCTTGTCTACCCCTACCTTCCCTTGTACAACTATCTGACCGGAACTCTCAGCCCCTCACGTTACGACTTCTTTCAGCCTGGAATGAATACACCCGATCAAGGGGGTGAGATCATCGCGTCCTTAAAAAACAGGGGGATTGCTCTGTTTCAACCAGCTTTTGGCGATACGATTCCTCACTCGTGGGCAGACACGCCCTTGAGCGCAATTGTTAACGATCCCGTCGCGAATTACGTAGCGCGAAACTATCGCATTTGCCAAGTTTTGATGTCGCCGGAGAAATCGGGATTCTGGTGGATGGTTCCGAAGAACCGAGGGTGCTCTTGATTTCGTCAAAGCTGACTTCAGACCTAGTGCCAACTACGACGCCTACCAGAAAGACCTGGAACGTACCGTACTACGTGCGTGGCTTGGCTCTCGGAGTTCCAATTTATCTTGCGGCAATCCACCTGTGGACCTGGGCGCTTTACGTCCCCGATTTCCTTGCGAAGGGAGGATTGGACTTCAGGCAGAGCTACTCCGCCGCATACATGCTCCGAACAGGACACGGCAGCGAGTTGTACGACTATGACGCGCAGAAGCGATATCAAAACGTGCTGGTTTCTCAGCAAAACATCCCTTTGCCTTTCGTGGAGCCTGCATACGAAGCAGTTCTGCTTGAACCGTTGAGTCGATTGTCATTTCGTGCAGCCTATTTCGTTTTCCTTGCGATGAATGTGGCACTGCTCTGTATCTGTTATAGCCTTTTGAAACCGTGGCTGGCGAACCTGCACGCGGTCTACTGGTGGCTGCCTTACGTAATGTTTGTTGGCTTTCTACCTATTGCAGTCGCTTTGATTCAAGGCCAAGACGCGATATTGTTGACCACTGGATTCGTCGTCGCTTTTGTTTTGTTGGTAGAAGGTCGGCAATACCTGGCAGGTATAGCACTTGGGTTGACTATTTTTAAGTTTCAAATCGTGCTGCCCGCAGCAGTTCTCTTTTTGGTCTGGCGCCGCTTCCGATTTGTGGCGGGGTGCGTAACGTCAGCGTCAATCTCTCTTGGAATCGGGTTTTGGAGAGCCGGTATTCCGCAAACAAAGGCCTACTTCTCCCTTCTGCTCTCCCTCGCCGGACTGAAGCCGCCTTTGGCAGGTTTTGATTCATATCCGATTTTTTGGAATGGTATGTCTTGTGTACATGGAATTGTGTTTTCGTTTGGGCAGGGTCACGCGTCACACCGGGCGTTGACTATCGTGTCCCTGGCGTTATCTTTTCTGGTTTTGGCCTGTACCGCATTTCGCGGTTTGACCATTAGATCTTCTGCCACACAACTACTACTGGCGTGTTTGTGCAGCGTCCTAGTGGGGCACCATGTAAACATTTATGACTTATCTATCCTCTTGCTTCCAACCTTTGTTGTTCTCAACGCATTCCTTCCAAAGGAACAGAGTGGACGACGAGTTGATCGAGTCATAGCACTTGCTGCGGCATTGATGTTTAGCGTGTCGCTAGGATTTTCATTTTTCCCGTCCCATTTTTCCTCAGCTGCATTCGTAGAGCTTTTTTTTCTCGTGGCCATCGCGTTGGCAGGTGCTGACGGCTTCGACCCAGCTCACAGCAAAACCGCTGGATGACAAGGGCCGTTCCTGGACCAGAATGCGAGCATGAATGTCTTGAAATCAGAAATTATCCAGCGATCAACTACACCCGTGGGGCGCAAGGCGCCTTACTACGTAAAGGGTCTGGCGCTTGGCATTCCCATCTACTTCGTCGCCATTCACATGTGGACGTGGATCTTGAGTGTTCCGGTCGTACTGCCGAAAGGAGGTTATGACTTTCGTCAGGTTTATGCAGCCTCGTACATAGTGAGGACGGGACATGCGAGTGAGCTTTACGATTACTCTGCCCAGAAGAGAGTTCAGGATGAAACGGTTTCGCAACAACCTATCGCGTTGCCGTATGTGAGCCCGTCCTATGAAGCCCTCGTTCTAGCACCGTTGAGCTGGTTTCATTTTCGTACAGCGTACTTTCTGTTCCTCGCAATTAATGTGGCCGCGCTCGGATTCTGTTTCTTCCTGATGCAGCCCTGGATGCATTATCTACGTAGCATTTACCCTTGGCTCCCTGCTGCTCTGTTTCTTGGGTTTCTTCCCGTGGCTGCAGCGCTGATTGAGGGCCAGGATTCGATTTTTCTCATGACTTGTACCGTCGGAGCTTGGGTTCTGCTCAACGAAGAACGCCACCTCTTTGCAGGCATGGTTCTAGGTATCGCGTTGTTTAAGTTTTCCATCATTCTTCCGATCGCTCTACTATTCGTCTTCTGGCGCCAGTGGCAGTTTTTATTGGGGTTCGCGGCCTCCGGGGCTGCGTTCGCAGGAATCTCGATCTGGCTAACGGGAATTGCTCAGACGAAGCTATATGTCGGGACATTATTCTCGATCGCCGGACTTCGCCCTGCAACCAATGGACTTGCAATTTATCCGGTCAGCTGGCAGATGATGGCTAACGTACATGGTCTGGTTTTTACAGCCGCGAGTCAATGGGCTCCAAAGCACGTTGTCGAATTCGCTACAATCTTGCTCTCTGCCGTCGTAATGGGATGGACCACGATTCAGGGTTGGCGCGTGAAGCAGGGATCAAAATTGCTGCTGCTGGCAGTACCCTGCAGCGTGCTCATCAGCCACCACGCTTATTCTCACGATCTGAGCGTTTTGCTTTTGCCACTGATAATTCTGCTCGACGGTTTTCTTCTAAGCGAGGCTCTGCCCGGAAATAGCGAACACCTGATCGCAGGGTCGGCAGCGGTGATGTTTGTTGCTCCGATAATGGAGTCATATTCGCGAAACCACTTTTATTTTGTTGCGATCCCCGTAATGTTATTTCTGTGGGCGGTCGCAACCTCCCTATCGAAGCAGAGCTTCGCGCCAAAGCAGGCACAGTCTAATCTTGCGCAGGAGCGGCTTCGATGACCAAAGTAGGGTTTAGGGAAGACCTAATAGGCGGCGACAGCGTCCGTGTTGAAGGTATACTCGTCGAAGTCAACGAGGGAAAAAGCCTATTGCGCAGTTTGATCGCGGGCACCTCCACCAGTTTCGCCATACCCACTCCTACCAGAATCGTCGAAAAGATAAACAGCGGGAATCTGACGACGTGAGGCACCGACCGTAATACAACGTCAAAGAAGACCTGTGCCGCTCCATGCCAGAGATAAATTGAGTACGAGTAATATCCAACCCACTCCAGCGAACGGAGGAGACGGTTGGCAGAATAAGGTTGATTTGCCGCCCACGCCACAATGCAGGCAAACGCCACGTACGCCACCGTAACACCCACCACCGTTCCGGGAAAGAGGAATGCCGGAAGCACCAACAAAAGCCCGAGCACCAAGACTAATTTTCTCCGTCCCTCGGCAAAGGACTCTGCGTCGAAATGAGCGTAGTAGCCCAGCGTCACACCTGCAAAAAGCGAATCCATCCGAAGGTGGGTCGGGGCAAACATTTCATCCCAGGTGCGTGCATGGTGCGCGGCTAGGGCCCTCAGGTACACACAAAGGACCGAGAGGGCGATTGATAGGATTGGAATGAGCCGGAAGGCATTTGGAGAACGCCTCCCTATCGCCAACAAGAGCAACAACAATAGCGGCAATGCAATGTAAAAATGCTCCTCAACAGCGAGGGACCAGCCATGCATCCACAGATGAGGAAAATAGTTCTGCACGAAGAAGATATCAGCAACAACTTCATGCGGAACTCCACCTGTTATGAACCATAAAACGAGAGAGGTTAGCAAAAGAAAAGCGTAGAAGGGAGGGTAAATCTTGAATCCGCGACGGACCCAGAAGCGCCAGACGTTAATGGTTCCAGTCGCCTTAAATTCCTGGAAAAGCAACCCTGAAATCAGGAAACCGCTGAGCACAAAGAATAGGTCAACGCCGAACCCTCCAAATGACAGGAGTGGGGAATAGTGGCATAACAGAACCAGCAGCACGGCAATGCCGCGCAGCACGTCGAGAGACTGGCTCCGTTGCCTCACTCTAGTAAGGTTTGTGCAATCTTCAAACCAAACGCGCCGCAATTCCCAGTCAGAGCCTTCCTTCAATAGCGCCGAGCCAAGGTTGGAGGAGTCTGGGAAAATACCCTGGCCATCGGATCCCGAGACCCCGATCTCTCGCCCGGGCAACAAACACCTGTCCAATGCTGTGAACAAAAGTACTCACCTCGTTTTGGACCGAACTAACGAAAAGTACCCATCGAGAAATCCGTTGCACCATACACTCAGATATTGTTGCCAACGAGGCGCCATCCCGAGTGCGATGCTGCTGTGTTCATTATTTGTTTTCTTTAACATAGCCTAGGTAATGGTTACGATGTTCGGCTTCTAGCACTTTGGCGACGTACTTGCCCATTACCTAGCCGGATGAGAATCCGTCGCGAGCCCCCAACGCGTTGGAATCCAACAAAAACCTGAGGAGACTACGATTATGATGACATTTGTTTTGAGTTCTTTAGCTCGGCTACATCGAGACGAAGAGGGCCAGGGCTTGGTCGAGTACCTGTTGATTCTGGCTCTCGTTGCGTTCGCTGCTGTCGCTGGCATGAACCAATTGGCAAGCTTCCTGAACGTCGCTTTCAGCTCTATCGGTGCTGCGGTGAGCAAGTATACGATCTAGTTTTAGTGAGTTCTTTGTTGAAGGTTGTTGAGATGACCATCGCTCGACACCTTTCCACATCAGTACTGACAAACTAAACCGGGAGATAAACCAATGAATGTCGTGCGAATTCTGCTTGCCAGCTTGCACAAGGACGAAGAGGGTCAGGGTCTGGTGGAGTATTTGTTGATTTTGGCTCTGGTTGCCTTTGCCGCGGTAGCAGGAATGAACCAACTGGCCAGCTTCCTGAATGTTGCATTCAGTGCTATTGGCGCTGCTGTAAGCAGCTATACGATCTAGCATTCGCGTGTTCTTGAAGCTTTCCGGACCAGTGTGTCGGTGTTTCTAGGCCGATGCATTGGTTCGGAATCGGAACATTCTGCAGCACTTGCGGTTCGGCTCCGCTGGACTTAGTGTTGTGAAAAAGCTGATTGTTCTTGCCTTCCTATCACAGCAGTGTCGTCGTGTGCGCTGCAGAGAGTATGACGTTTCTGGAGGTGTTTTACGGCCCTGCAAAGATTACTCACCGCATTGATAATCGCCGCACTGCTTGCAGGTGGCATTACGTACATGTTCTATCGCCGCATGAGCGCCAGCGTATCGCAGCGAAAAGCAGTGCAGATTGTCGCGGCGAAGACAGACCTGTCAGTTGGAGTAACTCTTTCCGCAGATAATGTAATGCTGCTCGACTGGTACAGCGACGCTTTGCCGTCGGGGGCATTTACTAATGTAGCGGATGTCAACGGCCACCCGCTCCTGTATCCGATGTCGGCGAAGGAACCGGTTCTGCAGCGCGACATAGGTGTCGTTGGTGGTGGTATTGGCCTCGCGGGAAAAATTCCGGAAGGCATGCGCGGTGTTGCGATCAGGTCAAATGAAATCATCGGCGTCGCTGGTTTCCTATATCCAGGATCAAGAGTTGATCTGTTGATGACGTTTACTCCGCCTGGTGCGCCTCTGCCTGTAACGGAGACGGTTCTCCAGAATGTCGAAGTGCTTACCGCAGGGCAAACGATTGAACCTGATCCCCAAGGCAGGCCCCAGACTGTCAACGTGGTCACGTTGCTACTCAGCCCAGAAAATTCGCAAAAACTGCAACTCGCCAGCGCTCAGGGAAACATTCAGTTCGTACTGCGCAGTGGAGCCGACCAGAAGCAACTCGCGGACCTGCGTCCGACGCGCCTTGACGAACTGGTGGTGGGAGGAAAACCGGCGCCGCCGGTGGTCGCAGCCCCAGGAGTGAAGCACACTCCTCGCAAGCCCACTCCCCAAAACCCAATCTACCTGATGGAAGTTATCCAAGGAACACAGCGGTCGGTTCAGAAATTCTAAAGGATTCTGTACCTACGAAGATGAAAACTCGCGCGTTGGGAAAAATCAAAGCTCTAACCCTCTCACTCGGAATCGTAATATTGCTCTGCGCCCTACCGGCAACAGCCCAGTCGGAGGGTCAGGAGTTGCACGTTTTCGTTGGCAAGTCCGTTGTCATCAACCTCCAGACTCCAGTGACGCGGATCCTGTCGAGCAATCCCGCGGTTATTGAGACACTGGCCACTTCGCCAAAGCAGGTTGTTGTTGAAGGAAAGGCTCCAGGATCAAGCAGTCTGATTTTGTGGGATACCTCCGAGCATTCGCAGATGCTGGATGTGACCGTAGATGTAAATATCGCCAAGCTGCGTACCACAGTGGAGCAGACTTATCCGAATGAGCTGATTAGCATTCAGTCTGACGGCGCACACTTAATCCTTACCGGGACTGTTTCTGACCTCAAGATTTCGGAAGATGTAGGGAAAATGGCAGCGGCATATAACCCGGCGGTGGTGAACTCGCTGATCATCGCTCCGGTACACGAGCAACAGGTACTGCTCGAGGTGAAATTCGCCGAGGTCGACAGAACCAAACTGCAACAGCTCGGAATCAATTTATTCAGCACGGGCGCAGCCAACACAGTCGGAAGCGCTAGCACACAGCAGTTTTCTCCACCTACGCTGTCAACAAACAGCGCAGGCGGCGGAGCCGCAACCTCGACGATCGCAGTCACCGATCCCTTGAACATCTTTGCATTCAGACCCGACGTCAATCTGGGAATCACGATCAAGGATCTGGAAGGCAAATCGGTCCTGCAGATTCTTGCGGAACCCAATCTCCTGGCGCTGAACGGTCAGAAGGCCAGCTTCCTCGCCGGTGGCGAATTTCCGGTTCCTGTTGTTCAGGGTGGTCAAAGCATAGGCGTAGTGACCATACAGTTCCGCCCATTCGGTGTGAGACTCGACTTTACGGCGTACATCGGCAAGGACAATATTATTCGGTTGCACGTTTTGCCGGAGGTCAGCACGCTCGACTTCGCGAATGCGGTTATTATCTCGGGTTTCACTGTACCGGCGCTCTCGACTCGCCGTGCGGAGACCGACATCGAGCTTAAAGACGGTCAATCTTTTGGAATTGCCGGCCTTCTCGACAATCGCGCGCAAGTCCAAATGAGCAAGGTGCCTGGGATTGGTGATATCCCCATCCTCGGCAATCTGTTCCGGTCCCATAGCATCAGCCGGAGCAATAGTGAGCTAGTCGTACTAGTTACGCCTCACGTAGTGGATCCTGCGAAGCTGAGCGGCCCAGGTCCATCTACACCGGCGAATCCGATCAAGTTCCTCGAGAATAAAAAATTTGACAAAGACCTACCTGTCAAAAACAGCCCGGCAAAGAGCGGCGAAACGAGCGAACCGACTCCGAGCACGAAATGAAGCCAATGCCTATCCGAGATTCACTCAATGGTTCGCCACGCGACAGTTTTTCCACCAGCGAACCCATTTCGGTGGTCGGCGTCTGCTTGGACGACGAGACATGGACGGCCTTGAAGCAGTTTGCCGAATCTGCTCCGCTGATCCAGCTGCGTTCACATCTTTCGGATTACCGGGTTCAGGAAAACGAATCTCCTTTGGATTTGTTCGGCACATCGGCTCCGGACATCTGCATCATCGATTTCGACCGAGACCGGCGTAAGGCGGGTCTGGCTGCCGAGGCAATTCACGCGTCCGCTCATGACACGGCACTTTTTGCAGTATCGACCGATCCGCAGCCCGACTTCATTATCCAAGCGATGCGGAGCGGGTGCAGCGAGTATCTTCTCAAACCTGTTGGACGAGAACAACTGCTCAACGCCATCGCCAGAGTGGGCGGTCGCCGTCGCGAACGGCTCCAGCCGAATAAAGCGCAGGTGTACGCTTTTATGGGGGCAAAGGGCGGATGTGGTGTTACCAGCCTGGTCACGCAGCTGGGGGCTCTTTTCGCTAGCTCCTTCTCGAAAAAGACTCTTGTAGTGGATTTGCACCCAGACTTTGGCGATGCAGCTTTGTACCTTGGACTCACCCGTTACCGATATCACTTTTTCGAGCTTGTCGAGAACACCGATCGGCTCGATGCAGAACTATTAGGAAGCTTTTTGGCTCATCACTCCAGCGGTCTGGATCTGATTCCTGCCCCGGAAGGCAACGACATGCCCAGGCGTATTCAGCCCGGGGCGATTGCGCAGACTTTCGATTTTCTAAAGGCACGTTACGACTACATCCTCGTGGACATGGCTCCAGGCCTGAGTGATGAGAACCTCGAGATGATGCGCCATTGCGACCACCTGCACGTCGTGACGGTGGCTGAGGTTTCGGCGCTCCGAAATGCGGTACGGCACTTTGACTATCTGACCCGCAAGGAGATCCCTCGAGAACGGTTCCGCGTCATCCTCAACCGACACCAAAAGCGCTCGCTTATTAGTGACTATGAAATCGAAAAGACCATCGGACAAAAGATTTTCTGGAAGGTCCCGAATCAGTACGCTCACGTTGTCAAAGCGATTAACGGTGGCGATCCAATTGCATCGCTTTCTAGTTCGGATGTGACGAAAAACCTGAAGGAGCTTGCGTCAACGCTAGGTGCAAAGCCTTCAACAGTGATGGAAAAGAGAAAAGAAGGCACAGGCCTGTTAGGACTTCTTGGTCGGTAGTAAGGGGGATGTATGGGAGAGTTTAACTCGGTTTCGACTCCAATCAGCAGTTCTGGGATTGCGGTGGCGACTGAAGCCAAGCGCACCGGGCTGAGTTTTAAGGAGTACCAGGAGCTGAAAACAAGCGTGCACCGCGACCTAATCAGCCGGGTGGATCTAGAACGTGTAGCCACGCAGCGTGACGAATACACCCGAGCGCAGGTACTCTCAGTCATACAGGATTTAGTTGCAAATCTGAAGACTCCACTTAGTGGCCGCGAACGGGAGCGACTCTCCCTCGAAGTTCTCGACGAAGTTTTCGGGTTGGGACCTCTCGAGCCTCTTCTGCAGGATCCCACTGTAAACGACATCCTCGTCAACGGTCCCAAGCAGGTTTATGTCGAACGCGCTGGCGTACTTGAAGAAAGCAATGTGATGTTCAAGGACAATGGGCACTTGATGAACATCATCGACAAGATCGTGTCTGCAATTGGTCGCCGTGTAGATGAATCATCGCCAATGGTTGATGCACGCCTGGCAGACGGTTCCCGCGTGAACGTAATCATTCCGCCGCTGGCGATTGATGGTCCACATATTTCAATCCGCCGGTTTGGACACATTCCCATCACGGAAGACGACCTTCTACGCAACCAAACCATTACGCAGCCGATGCTCGAGTTGTTGCGTGGCGCAGTAAAGGCGCGACTGAACGTGATCATTTCTGGCGGAACTGGCGCCGGGAAAACGACTCTACTGAATGTTCTTTCTGGCTATATTTCGGACAAAGAACGAATCGTCACGATCGAGGATTCCGCCGAATTACAGATGAAGCAGCGGCACTGTGTTCGTTTGGAAACACGGCCTTCGAATATCGAGGGTCGCGGCGCAGTCTTGCAACGGCAGCTTGTGATCAATAGCTTGCGTATGCGACCTGATCGCATCGTCATCGGCGAGGTCCGCGGTGAGGAAGCACTGGACATGCTGCAGGCCATGAACACCGGCCATGACGGATCGTTGACCACTGTACACGCAAACAGTCCCAGAGATGCTCTGGCCCGCGTGGAAACGATGGCGATGATGGCGAATTTGAACCTGCCGGAAAAGGCTGTGCGTCGACAGATCGCTTCGGCTGTTCAGCTTGTCGTTCAGATCTCCCGATTCAACGACGGCACTCGCCGTGTGACATATCTCTCCGAAATCACCGGAATGGAAGAGGACATCGTCAGCATGCAGGATGTCTTCGTATTCGAGAAGCAAGGAATCTCACAAGATGGTCGGGTCTTAGGGTCGTTCCAGGCAACGGGTATTCGTCCAAAGTTCGCAGAGCGGTTAAAGGCGTCGGGCATCAATGTTCCTGCATCCTGGTTTGAACACTCGTTCACGATTTAGGGAAATCTGATGTTACTGTTCATATTTCTACTCTTGCTCTGCTTCGGCGTCGTCTTCTACGTGCTACGGCCGACGAAGACGGAAGCTGCCGTTCAGCAGCACCTAGAGAATATTCAGGAAACCCGCCCTGAAGCCATAAATCGGACCATTCTACGATCTGAGGGATACAGCCAGAACTCGGGAGTCACTGAAATCATCCGAGAACTTCCCGGTGCACAGGAAACATTGAATCTGATCCGCCAATCAGGTGTGAACTGGACCGTGGCCCCAGTTATGGGGTTTTCGCTCCTTGCTGCCGTTCTTACAGCGTGGATCTCATCCTACTTCCTCCCTGGTATTTTGCTCGCGGTCGTAGTGGGAATAGTCGCTGGAGCAGTACCGTACGCGTACTTACTCATCATGCGAGAGGTGCGCTTTCGGAAGTGCGATGAATTGCTACCAGAGGCGATTGACCTCATGGCGCGTGGTCTGCGGGCTGGCCACGCACTCACAGCAGTTATCGAAATGGTTGGAAGCGAGATACCCGATCCCATTGGGACAGAGTTTACTCGTATGCACGAGGAGCATTCGCTTGGCTTGCAACTCCGCGACGCCACGATGAACCTTGTGGACCGCCTGCCTCGCGACGATGTTCGGTTTCTTGCAACCGCCATTTTGTTACAGAAAGAGACGGGCGGAAACCTGGCTGTGATTCTCGACAAGACTTCCGCAGTGGCACGTGAACGCGCGAGATTGCGTGGCCAACTCAAAATTTATACCGCGCAAGGACGTATCACCGGATGGATTCTCTGTTTTATGCCGTTCATCATGTTTGGCCTATTAAGCGCTATGAACTGGAACTTTGAGAAGCTGCTTTTTACTGAACATACTGGACGGGTGTTGATTTACATCGGGCTCACATTGATGGGATTCGGTGTTTTTGTGATTCGCAAGATTATCGACGTGAAGGTCTAAGCATGGGTTTTTGGATCTTAGGCATTTGCTTGTTCGTTGGCTTTGTCTTGATATTCCTGCTGTTAGCGCCTCGCCCGACAGCGGCGGGAGCTCTCCTGCAGGAAGCAGTCCGGCCTGTGCGCTCTGCCGAAGCCCCAGCATGGCGTGGTGCGCTCGACGTTGATTTTCTAGCGAAGCCATTCACCTTCCTTCGCTCGCTGGTCGCGGCTGAACCAAATCCAGAACTCGTTCGTCGACTGATGTTGGCCGGTTATAGAAAGCCAGCTCACGCTGACATCTTTCTTGGATCAAGGTTGGCCATTCCCGCAGTACTCGGGATTTTGGTGGCTCTTTTTATCAATACCAGCACGATAATTTTTTTCCTGGTGTCAATAGGAGTGGGATTTTTCATTCCTGATTTTTGGCTGAGCTGGGCCATCAACAAACGCCGCGAGCGAATTCGCCTGAGTTTGCCAGATGGTCTGGATTTCCTGGCTATTTGCCTAGAAGCGGGTCTCGGCCTCGACCAGGGCATCATCCGTTTGGGTCAAGAATTGCGAGTCAGTCATCCGGCGCTCTCGGAAGAGCTGCTCCAGATCAACTTTGAGCAGCGAGCCGGAGTGCCCAGAATTGCTGCTTGGAAGAATTTCTCGGATCGGGTGGACTTAGAGAGCGCCCGGTCATTTGTGGGCATGTTGGTTCAAACAGACAGGTTTGGCACTCCCATCTCCAAGTCTCTAGGAGCTTTCTCTGATTCATTGCGTACGCAAAGGCGTCAGAAAGCAGAGGAGCTGGCGGCAAAAACCACTATTAAATTGCTCTTTCCG
>Ga0157372_10004118_pt1 | contig 15587 bp, 12 predicted proteins | sample C55metaG_FD_115307 | JGI IMG/M metagenome (GOLD analysis project Ga0157372, IMG submission 115307) | Corn rhizosphere microbial communities from Kellogg Biological Station, Michigan, USA - C5-5 metaG | ecosystem: Host-associated > Plants > Roots > Rhizosphere > Soil | place: USA: Michigan... | reverse complement strand
TTTTCCTTGATAACATCATCGACGTCCGATAACATCGTCGATATCCTAGGTCGAACTTGAGCTCAGTTTAAACAATACCGTCTACACGGTGTTTGCATCGCTGCCGTCGAATATATATAATGGAGGTAGCCTTATGAAACAATTCCTAGTTGCAATTGTGGTGTTAGGTTGCGCGGCGTGTTCTCACCCGAAACCGGTAGTGCAGACGCCGCGGGATCCGACCCCGGTGGCCCCGGTGACACCCGCTCAGGCCAAGCCGGCTGCGCCGCAGACCGTCGCGAATAACGTCACGCCGCCACGAGTAGTCGCGCAGCCCAGCAAGCCGACTACCATGCCGGCCGCTACCAAGAAGCTACTGAATGAGGAGCTAGCCAAGCTGGAGGATGCTCTGTTCGACTACGATCAAAGCACCATCCGCAGCGATGCCACCGTGGCCCTGCGTGACGACGTCAACGTTATTCGCGAAATTCTTGCTGACTACCCCAGCCAGAGGTTGATCATCGAAGGTCACACGGACGAGCGAGGGTCGGCTGAATACAATCTCGGCTTGGGCGATCGGCGCGCGCATGCAGTCCAGGAATTCCTTTCGTCGATGGGCATTCCGGGCCCGCAACTGGCCGTTGTCAGCTACGGCAAGGAAAAGCCGGTTTGCACGCAGGAAACCGAAAGCTGCTGGCAGCAGAATCGGCGTGCGCACGTAACGGCTGCGCCCTAGCTCGCGCGTTCCAGTTCCTCTAGCCGCCTGGCCGAGCTTTTTGGCTTGAAAAGGGTACACTGTCCTCTATGTGCGCGGGCCATCCAACCGCGCGAGGAGGATCTGGATGAAGTGGTATTACGCGGAAGGCGGGAAGCAACTCGGCCCGATTGAAGAATCGGAGCTGGATGATCTGGTGCGCCAAGGCGTGGTGCGCAACGAAACCCTGGTATGGCGCGAGGGGATGGCTGCCTGGCAGCGCCACGGAACGGTTCGAGGCTCCAGTGCAGGATCTGCCACTACTGCCGCGGCTGCCCCGGCGGTCCCCGTCGCTGCGGGAGCAGGTGACAGCCGCTATTGCTCGGAGTGCGGCCGTTCTGTTCCGGCGAGCCAACTCAGCACCTTCGGAGACATTTCCGTATGCGCTCAGTGCCGGCCCGCATACGACCAACGGCTGCGCGAGGGCGGTTCGACCCGCCGTTTTGGCGGTTTCTGGATTCGCTTCGGAGCTCTCATCATTGATGGCATCATCCTAGCCGCTGTGGGCACCGTTATTCGTATTCCTCTGGGTTTGGCGATGGGTGGCGTGGGCTTGAGCATGAGCCGCAATCCCGATCCGAATCAAGTGTTTGCCGCTCTACCGGCCATTATGGGGCTGATCGGCCTGAGCTGGTTGATCCAGATGGCCTTGTCGCTGGCGTACGAGGTCTATTTCCTTTCGACCCGCGGGGCGACCCCCGGGAAGATGGCGCTGGGGCTTAAAGTTATCCGTGCAGACGGCGCGCCGATATCGGCGGGGCTCGCGGCGGGCCGCTTTTTCGCCCGGATCCTTAGTTGGCTGACCCTATGCATCGGCTTCATCATTGCGGGCTTTGACCGCGAGAAGCGTTCGCTGCATGACCACCTTTGCGGTACGCGGGTGGTTTATACACGTTAGGCCGCTTGAGGGCGCGGTGAACCCCGAACAGGACTATCTTCCCAGGACCTAAGTAGACCTGCGGTTTAGGACTTCGGTTCGTTGCAACCCTCCAGATTTAGAGTCAAGATAGGAGCTATGAAACGCGGTCCATTTGTGAAATGCCTGCCGTTGCTGCTGTTGGTAATGTTGGCCTCCTGCAACAGAGATCCGAAGGTGCAGGCCCAGAACTACGTCAACAACGGGAACAAGTTTTTCGACAGGGCGAAGTACAAAGAAGCCGCCATCATGTACAAGAAGGCGCTGAGCAAGAATCAGCTCTCTGGCGAAGCGTACTATCGCCTGGCCTTGGCGGATTTGCAGTTGGGAGCCCCGGGCGAAGCGGTGGGGATGCTGCGCAGAGCTGTTGGGCTGCAGCCGGACAACATGGCCGCCGCGGTTCAGCTGGCCAACATCTATTTGTTTGCGTCCACCCAGGACCAGAAGAACGGGGCGCAACTGGTGGAGGAAGGCGCCACGCTGGCCGCAAAGATCCTAGCCAAGGATCCCAACTCTTACGATGGCCACCGCCTCTTGGGTCAGATCGCCCTGTTGAAGAAAGACAACAAGACAGCCATTACAGAATTGGAGACTGCCAACCGGATCAAGCCGTATCAGTCCGATGTGGCGCTGGCGTACTACGAGGCTCTGGTGCGTGACAACCAGGAACCGGCCGCGGAGAAAATGGCCCGCGAGTTCATCGCCCAGGAAAAAACCTTCGCGCCGATTTACGACCGGCTTTACGTTCAATATATGAACGCCAGGCGGCTGGCGGATGCCGATGCGATCTTCAAACTGAAGGTTGAAAACAATCCCAAGTCCGCGAACTACCTGCTGCAGCTCGCGGCGCACTACGCCAGTACCAACCGCCGACCCGATATGGATGCTGTGATACAGCGGCTGACCGATGAAAAGCAGTTCCCCGACGGACACCTCCTGGCGGGTGATTTCTACTTTTTGCGGTTGAAGGAAAACGAGCCGGCGAAGAGGCAATACGAAGCTGGAGCCGCAGCGTTTCCAAAAGACAAGGCTGTGTATCAAAAACGCTTGGTTGAGTTGTACGCCACCACTAACAACGCGGCCCAAGCGAATCAACTGTTGGCCGCGATTCTGAAGGAAAACTCCAAAGACTCGGAGGCGATCGCCATGCGCGCCGCCCTCATGATTACCAGCGGCGATCCGGTTCAAGTCAATCAGGCCGCGGTCGATCTGCAGAGCCTGGTGGCCAAGACCCCGAGCAATTATGTGCTTAAGTTGAATTACGCGAAGGCCCTGCTGGCCCAGCTGATCCTGGATTCGCGCGACCCCAACAATCACGACCGCAGCAAGCTGGACCAAGCCAGGTTGCAACTGGAAGATGCGATCAAATTGCGTACGGACTTCGTAGCCGCACGAGAACTGCTGACCAGGATTTACGTAGCCAAGCCTGACATGGCCAAAGCGCTGCAGTCAGCCGAGGATCTGCTGCAGATCGATCCGAGAAATCTGACGGGACACCTGACGCGCTCGGCGGCGCTGCTGTCCCTGGGAAGCAACGCGAAGGCTCGCGAAGAACTGGAAATCATCGCAAAGTTGTACCCGCAGAACCCGGACGCTCGCTATCAGGTCGGTGTGATGGCCTGGCAGGATAAGGACTACAAGAAAGCCGAGCAGGTGTTTACGGCTCTGAATCACGACAACCCAAAGGATCCCCGCGGATTGTTTGGAATTACGGAAACCCTGGCCTCTCAAAATCGGCTGAACGACGCGATTAAGGAGATGGACAAGGCTATCGCCGCAGATCCAGCCAGGAGCGACTTAATATTAGGCCGGGCTAACTTCTACGTCCGCGCGCAACGCTACGACGAGGCTATCGCGGCGTACAAGAAGCTGCTGGAGAAGGAGCCGAACTCGCCTGATCTGCTCTACAGGCTGGGGGAGACATACATTCGCAAAGGCGATATCAATCTTGCGGCCGAGACATTCCGGAAGAATGTTCAGGCGGCTCCAAACAATACTCTGCCGCTGCTCAAACTGGGTCTGATCCTGGAATCGACCGGTCCAGCGGAGCAGGCTAAGGCCGTCTACGAGCAGATTCTCAAGCTCGATCCGAATCAGGCCATCGCTCTGAACAACCTGGCGTTCCGCAAGGCGGAGGAGGGCTCGGACCTGGATGCCGCGCTGGCCATGGCGCAGAAAGCCCGCCAACTCCAGCCCAACGCCAACGCCATGGCCGACACCCTGGGTTGGATTTACATCAAGAAAAGCCAGAGCGCGGATGCTGAGCGCATTTTTAAGGATCTGGTCACGAAAGAGCCGGCCAACTACACATACCACTATCACTATGGGATGGCGCTGAGCCAGAAGGGCGACAAAGCCTCCGCAAAACGCGAGCTGCAGATCGCGCTGAAGAACAATCCGTCCAAAGACGACCTCAAGAAAATCCAAGACGCGCTGTCCACGCTCTGACGGCGGGTCCATTTGGCAGCTCTTCCGTACGTCGTCCCATTTGCAGTCGTTATCGCCCTGCTGGGTCTTCACCCGGTCCTATCGTTGTCGCCCGCGGCAGAACAGGTGGTCTGGATTCTGGTCATGGTCGCCACGCTGGCGGTGGTCTCGCGGCCAGTGCTGGATTTCAGAATCCGCAACTGGTTTGGCTCGCTGGCGCTGGGCGTTGCGGTCTTCATGATTTGGATCGGCCCGGACCGCCTGTTCCCCGGATATCACGGATTTTGGCTGTTCACGAATCCGGTGACCGGATCCATGGCCGCGACGCTTCCCGAATCCAGCCGCGGCGATGCATTGTTCCTGGGCCTGCGAACTTTGCGTTCTGCTGTGTTCGTGCCCATCGCCGAGGAGTTGTTCTGGCGGGCATGGCTGATGCGCTGGGTGATCTCTCCGCAATTCGCGGAGGTGCCCCTGGGCGCATGGTCGGCGCGTGCGTTCTGGATTGTGGCGGTGCTGTTCGCCGCGGAACACGGACCGCTGTGGGATGTAGGACTGGCGGCCGGAATTCTGTACAACTGGTGGATGGTACGCACCAAGAGCCTGGGCGATCTGATCCTGGTGCACGGCGTCACGAATGCGTGCTTGAGCGCCTATGTCGTGCTAGCAGGGCGGTGGGAGTACTGGCCGTAGCCGGTACTGGAAAAACTACTCGGCGTCGGGCTTGCGGAACAGGCTATCGAACGCGGCGCGGGCGTCGGTAGCATTACGCGGCTCGGGCATGCTGGCGCCGCTGCCATTGCCGTTCGAGGGAACCGGAGACGCCGGGTGAGCGACGTCGCGCGCGACGGTCACGCGTGGATTGAAGAGCTCGCACTCGTTGGCCTGGTCTTTGACCGAGATGCGGACTACGATCGGCTTCAGGCACTGGAAGCGCGTGGACGGCTCAAAGTGGGCGCATTGCTTGCAGCAATGCAGGGCCGTTCCGCACTTGGGGCATTGTCCCTTAAAGTCGGTTCCTGCGCCGAGCAGCGTGGAACAGTTGTAGCAGCGTGAAGCGGTCACAGCCTGCACCATGCGAGGTAGCCGCGGCCCGGTGATATCGATGGGCGGGCGGGGACCCTGCGGCGGGCGGGGGCGATCTTCTCGCCTGAACGCGCCGTTCTCAGTTTGTGGACGGTCGGAGTCGTTGTAGCCCCGTTGCCGGTACTTGCGGTCGCCTTCCATAGAATGCTGGTTGGCTCCTTTTATCGATTAAACGATGCTGGGATTCTTCGGATTCAATGAGGTCTGCAGAATCGGGAGACGGCGGGTCCAGCCAGACGGGGAACAATTAGTTTTTGGATACCCGCGAGAACGTCTAAACCACTATTTACCACACACCGAGCGAAGAATCCAGCAAAATCTTTTGGTACAGCCGTTAGATCGGACGCGGCGGGTGTCCGCTTTAGCCTGTTGGAACCCTAAAATTCACTCATTGGCCCATTTCAGCAAGGCGTTACACGGCCGGTTCAGGGGGTCGTCAAAGTGGTTGGGAACGATCCGGACCGAGAATCCCAGGCGTCCGGTGGCGTAGGGCACGATGTCCCGTCCAAACAAAACCGTGCTTTCGTGCTGCTCTCGTGGCTCCAGGACCAGTACCTGGACCTCCTCGAGTTCTCCCTGCGGGCCGACCCTTCCGACGAGGGCTTCGACGCGAACGTCGTCCGGCTTCAGGCCCGCCAAGTCCACTTCTGCCCGAAGGGCCACAGGCGACCCCGTCGAGACCGCCTCCGCGCCGATGCTGCAATCGGTGAAGCGCACACCAGGCCACGCCTCCACCACGGTCGCGCTCCAGAGGACGCGCTCCCGTACGGCCTGGAAACACCCTTCCGACAAGATCTGGAAGGCCCTGTGGGCCGGATCGTACAACTCGGTCCGATACTCCTCTACCATGCGCTGGCAGTTGAAGTGCGCGCTCAGGTATCGCAAAGACTGTTTGACCCGCCGCATCCACTCTTCAGGAACGCCCTGGTCGCGCTGGTAGTACACGGGTACGATTTCGTTCTCGAGCGCGGAATAGATTCCCGCTGCATGGGCATCATCACGATCCGGCGAGTACGGCTCCCGGTTCCCGATAGCCCAACCTCCGGCAGCATCCTCCGCTTCGTCAAACCAGCCGTCCAGGATGCTCATGTTCAGCGCGCCGTTGATGCCGGCTTTCATCCCGCTGGTACCGGACGCCTCTTCGCCGCGCCGCGGGGTATTCAACCAGATATCCACGCCGCCCACCAGCTCCCGGGCGACCTGAATGCTGTAGTCCTCGACAAATACGACGCGGCCGGCCAGTTCCGGGTCGCGCGAGAACTGCACGATTTCACGGATCAACGATTTACCGGGGACATCCTGCGGATGGGCTTTCCCGGCGATGACCAGCTGCACGGGCCGGGTGGCGTGGCACAGGATTTTCTTCAGCCTTGGCAGATCCCGGAAAATCAGCGTCGCGCGCTTGTAGGTAGCGAAGCGCCGCGCGAATCCAATGGTGAGCGCCTCCGGATCCAGGACGTCCTGCAGCCGCTTTATCTCCGGCGTGGAGGCGTTACGGCCCACTGCGCTGGCCACCATGCTTTCCCGAGCAAACGCGACCATGCGGCGTTTTCTGCGGCGATGCGCCTCCCACAATTCCGAATCCGGAATGTCCGCGATCTGTTCCCAGACTTTCGGCTCGGCATGCCCTTCGCGCCAATCCGGCTCCAGGTACTGATCGTACAGAGCCGCAAAATCTCCATTGATCCAGGAGGGAAGATGAACTCCGTTGGTGACCGACGTGATTGGGATTTCCCAAACTGGGAGTTTCGGCCACAAGCCTTCAAACATCTCCTGCGATACGGTGCGGTGCAGCCGGCTGACGGCGTTGCGGTAAGCCGAAGTCTTGAGCGCGGAGACGGCCATGGAGAAAGTCTCCTGTCCATCCTGCGGGTTGCGCCGTCCCAACGCCATGAAGTCATCGAAGCCGATTCCGGCTTGCCGGCAATACGCATCGAAGTAATGGTGCATCAGTCCGGGATCGAACACGTCGATGCCCGCCGGCACAGGCGTATGCGTCGTAAATACGTTGTTGGTTCGCGACGCTTCGAGAGCTTCCTCCAGGCTCAGTTTCTGCTCCGCCATCAGGATGCGGATTCGCTCGATGGCCTGAAAAGCCGCGTGGCCTTCGTTCATGTGGAAGACGGTGGGTTGGAGCCCGAGGGCTTTCAGTACCCGCAGTCCGCCGATGCCGAGCACGATCTCCTGGCAGATTCGTTTGTGGTGATCGCCGGCGTAGAGCTGGCCGGTGATGTCGCGATGGAACGGGTCGGCGTTCTGCGGAATGTTGCTGTCCATCAAATACAACAGAACGCGCCCTACAATGATCCGCCAGACTTTCAGAAACACTGTGGTTTCGCCGGCCAGAACGTCCACAATCAGCTCGGTTCCATCCGGGTGCGTGACCGGCGTCAGAGGCAGCGCGTAAAAGTCGTTGATGGGAGTTCTTTCCTGCTGCCACCCGTCCGGATCGAGCGATTGCCGGAAATATCCCCGCTGGTACAGCAATCCCAAGCCGACCAGCGGCAGGGTGGCATCGCTGGATGCCTTGAGATGATCTCCGGAAAGCACACCCAGGCCGCCGGAGTAGATGTTCATGCAGTCGAGCAGGCCGTACTCCATCGAAAAATACGCCACCAGCATGTTTGAGGCCGGGGTATTCTGGGCAGCCATGTAAGCATCCAGGCTTTCGCAAGCGCGATGATACAGGGCCAGGAAGCGGGGATCCCGCGCGGCCTTCTCGAGCGTTTCCTGGGGGACGCGTCCTAGCATGACCACGGGATTATGGTTCGACGCTTTCCAGATGGCCGGGTCCAGGCGCCGGAACACGGCGCGTTGTCCGTGGTGCCAGCTCCACATCAGGTTCAGGCCCAGTTCGGGCAATCGGCTGAGCGCCGGTGGAAGGGCCGGCTTGACGAGAAATTCCTTAAGGGGGCGAATCTGAAAAGACATTCTTACGTTGGAACAAAGACCGACTAAAGAACTTGAGGATAGCAAACACGGCGTTCCGGGAGGGATTCGGGATATCCTGATCAGATGCTCGCAATCTTGCGTGGGACGCCAGCCGTGCTGCTGTGCGCCGGCTTGCTGGTTTCCTGCGGAAGCTCGAAAAAGCCAATTGTCGTGGGCTCCAAAGATGAAACCGAGCAGATGATTCTGGGTGAAATCGTGGCCCAGCATGTGGAGCGTCGCTTGGGCCGAACGGTGGTGCGCCGCACGGGATTAGGCTCTACAGGAGTGGTTTATCAGGCCATACTCTCGGACAGCATCGGCATCTACCCGGAATATACCGGCTTGATCGAATCCGAGATTCTCAAAGAGCCGGCCGACAAGGATCCACAGATTGTATTCGCCCGCGTGAAGAGAGAGATGGACCGGATCGCGCATCTCGACGTTCTGGATTCTTTGGGTCTTGATAATCCCTCCGCCATGGTCGTGGCCGCAAAGGGGGCCGAAAAAATCGCCAATCTGACGGATGCGGCTCGTGCCGAGGCCCGCTGGAAACTGGGTATGACCTACGAGTTTCAATCCCGCGGCGACGCGTTGCAGGCGCTGGCTCCTTATCGACTGCCGGTGGCGGCGACCCGCGTGATCGATCCGAAGCAGCTTTTTGCGGCGCTCGAAAAGGGCGACGTGAACATGATCGCCACACGCGCAACAAACGGCCACCTGATGTCGCCGGACTGGAAGATTGTGGCCGACGATCAGAAGGTGTTTCCGTCCTATGAGGCTTGTCTGATGGTCCGGAAAGACTTGATTATGGCGGAGCCTATGCTGCGGCCGGCGCTAGCCGAGCTGTCCGGCAAGTTCAACCTGGAAACGATGCGAAAGCTCAACGCGCAGGTGGACATCGAGCACCGGGCTGTGGCGGCGGTGGCCGCCGATTTCCTAACCCAGGCCGGACTCCGCTAGAGGCTGGTGCGGTCGTCCATTAAATACACCAGGGGAGTGTTTGCTTGGCGGAGCCAAAACCGCTCCCGAAGCGAAGCAGCAATTAGAAGGACTTAAGGACGGCGGTTCGGTGTATACTGACGAACATTATTCCGCTCAATCACTGCGGCGGCGTTCAGCCTTGGACGTTTCTGATCGAGCAACGATCCAGGCGCTGATTCGTGTTTCTAAGGAGTGCAGAAGGCGGCGGCGCGCCAAAATCACTAAATGCCGCCGCGAGTTGTAAACGTTTACTCGGGAGGGAAACATGCGCGTATTCGTCCGGTTGGCTTCGTTGGTTTTCGCGGCGACAGCCGCGTTCGGCCAGCTCACCATGGACCAGAAGATCTCCGATTTCCTGAATGTCGTGGGGGTCTATGACAAGAACTACGGACCTTATGACTGGAAGCGAGACGCATTTGGGTACGATTTGCTGAATATTGCTCCCTGGGTAGATAAGATCAGCGCCACCAAGAATGACCTGGATTTCTACGAAGTCATGGTGTCCTACGTCGCTAGCTTGAACGATGCTCACGACTATTACGGCCTACCGTCAAACTTCATCGCACGGCTCAACTTCGGCGTGGATATCTACGACGGAAAGCTGATCGTCGATACCATCGACCGAACCCGGCTTCCGGTTAGCGAATTCCCCTTCCTCATCGGTTACGAACTCTTCGCGATCGATGGGAAAGACGCGCAGCAGATCCTGGACAGCTTGCTACAGTATGACGTCGCGGCCAATCCGCGCAGCACCCGGCGGTTGGCGGCCGGGCTGCTGACCATCCGCCCGCAACAGGTGATGCCGCATGCCCCGGACGTACCTGACATCTCGACCGTTGTCTTCCGGCGCCCGGACGGCAGTTTTGAGTCTTACCGGATCCCCTGGGCGAAGTCCGGCCTGCCTTTGACCACCGTCGGGCGGTACATCACGCCGAACGCGGCCGGGGGCGAGGTGAATCAGGATGCTGAAGACGACTCGGGTGATTACGATCCTGCCCCTAACTACATGCAGCCGCTATCACGTTTGTGGAACTGCCAGCTCCCTGATCGTAGCGTGAACGGCTTTGGCTCGCAGTTTCCGATCTTCGCCGCTGCGATGCCCGGCGGTTTTACACTGCGCCTGGGTGCGTCTTCCGCCGATATTTTCTTCTCGGGTACATTCCAGGCCGGCGGTTACAAGATTGGGTTTATCCGCATCCCTAATTTCTCGCCCGCCAGTACGAGTGTCGCACTGGCCGCGTTCCAAAGAGAGATTGATTTTTTTAAGGCAAATACCGACGGACTGGTGGTCGACATCACCCGGAATCCTGGTGGCAGCGTGTCGTACCTCAATCAGATTATGAGCCGGCTCTACGTTACTACTTGGCGTAGCATTCCCTTCGAGGTGCGAGCCACCTCGGCGTGGGTCGCGAGTATCTCTAGCTCTCTTGAACAGGCCAAAGCTCAGGGCGCGCCGCAAAGCATCCTCGACCTGCTTCAATCCATCAAAGATGAATTCATCGCCGCCAACCGGGCCAACCGCGGCCGCACCCGGCCGATCCCCATAGATGACGTCACCATTGACCGCGAGCCCGCCAGAGATGCGGCGGGGAACTTGATCGGATATGACAAGCCTCTCATCGTGACCATTGACGAACTCACCGCCTCCGGCGGCGACGCCTTCGCGGCGACCATTCAGGATAATGCGCGCGGGTTGCTGGTGGGCTATCGCACGATGGGCGCTGGCGGCAACGTGGTCGGCTGGGAAGCCGGCAGCTATTCCCTCGGATTCACAAGCGTGACCCAATCGCTGATGAGCCGGAAAAACCCGGTCCGGGCGGATGGGTATCCGGCGGCGCCGTACGTTGAGAATATTGGCGTCTATCCCGACGTTGCGGTGGATTACATGACTCTGGATAACCTGACACAGAACGGCAAACCGTTCGTCGACGCGTTCGTTTCGGCGATCACCAACTACATTCGGACTCAGCGAAACCCCTAGGGAAAAAGCGCCATGAAGAAACTAGCCATCCTCTTCGTTTTTTGCGTTGCGGGAGTCACGGCCCCCGCCCAGAACCTGACTCTCGCGCAGAAGCAATCGGACTTTCAGTTCCTGGCGAGCCTCTACGCGACCTACTACGCCCCTTACGAATGGAAGAAGCAATTGCTCGGCTTCGACTTGATGAACATAAAACCATGGCTCGACAAGGTCGCGGCCACCAAAACGGATTTGGACTTCTACGAGGTCTGCGTCGAGTATGTGGCGAGCTTGGCCGACACGCACGACGCATTCTCGCTCCCTTCGGATTTCGTCGCCCAGCTTGGGATGATAGGGGATATCTACGATGGCAAGGTCTTGATTGAAAGCATCAACAGGACCCTTCTGCCCCAAGCCAGATTTCCATTCGCGTTGGGCGACGAGATCGTTTCCATCGATGGGACCGCCATAGAACAACTGTTGAAGGACTTAGGGAAGTACGCGGCGGGCAAAGGGAATCCGATCTCCGTTCGGCGGTTCGCGGCCACGCGGGCAACCTCCCGCCCCCAGTCGGTCATGCCGCATGCGCCGGACGTCGGCGCTTCAGCCAAGGTGGTCCTCCGGCGCCAGAGTGGGGCCCTTGAAACCTATGACATCCCGTGGGTGAAAACGGGCACCCCGCTTGAAGTCGGCCCCGTTCCTTCTCCGAAAGCCCAAGTGCACGCGCTTGCACACCGGCAGTCCGACGCGCGCGCGATCGGCTCGAACGAGCCAGACTACATGAGCTTGCTCAATCAGTATACGTACTCCGGGGTGAACGCTAGCGAGACCGGGGTGATCGGCTATGGCGCCCGAAACCCGCTTTTCCTGGCTGGTTTTCCGTCCACCTTTACGCGACGCCTGGGCGGCAACGCCGCCGATTTCTTTTATTCGGGAACCTTCAAATATGAAGATCTGACGATCGGCTATATCCGGATTCCGAATTATTCTCCGCCGTCGCAGCCGGTGGCCCTGCAGCAGTTTGAGCGCGAGATCGACTTCATGAACTCGAACACCAATGGATTGATCGTCGACGAAATGCGCAACACCGGCGGAAATTTGTGTTTCGGTGAAAACATCGCAGCTAGGTTGATTCCGTATCAGTTCCACGCCACCGGATTTCAATTACGGGCTTATTGGAGCCGCGTATTGGGCTTCTACAACTCGATGATCGCCGCGAAGGCGGCGGGCGCTCCGCAGGACGTCATCGCGCGTTATGAGCTGATCTATAACGCGATGCTGGCTGCGAATCTCCAAGAACGCGGACTCTCAGAGACGCTGCCGCTCTGCAGCTCCACTTTGAACCGCGATCCGGCAACCGATGTGTCCGGAAACATTATTGCCTATAAGAAACCCCTTATGTTTATGGTCGACGAGTTTTCGACGTCGACGGCCGACTCGGTCGCGGCCATGATCCAAGATGCCGGACGGGGAATCCTGTACGGCATGAGGACCAACGGCGCGGGCGGCAACAACACGAGTTTCGATGCGGGTCCTTTCACCGAGGGAGTGACTGGTATGACCTTGGCGTTGCAGGTCCGCAAAGGCCCCATTAGCACTCCTGATTACCCGACCACCGCCTATATCGAAAACGTGGGCGTGCGGCCCGAGTGGATCAGGGACTATATGACAAAGGACAACCTGCTTCAAAACGGCGCTCCGTTTGTCAAGGCGTTTCTGGACGGGATGGCCAGCTACATTCGCCTGGGTCCGAATTTGCCTTCGATAAGTTCCGGGGGCATCGTCAATTCCGCCAACAGCACGGCCGGACTCTCACCCGGGACCGTGGTAGAGATCGACGGCGCAAACATGAGTCTCGGTACGTGCGTCGCCAACACAGAGCCGTGGCCAACGCAGTTGCCATGCAGTCCAACGCGCGTGGTCGTGGGCAACCGGGATGCTCAGCTTTACTATGTCTCCCCAGGGCAGATCAATGCGCAGATTCCTTCTGACTTGCCACTTGGGAGCGTCAGCGTGGCGGTCTTCCGGGGAGGCGTGCAAAGCAATCCGGTGGTTATAACGCTGGATCGCGTTGCACCCGGCCTCTACACTGCCAATGCCAGCGGATCAGGCGTGGCCGCGGGTTTTTCGATTCGCGTGGCTGGCAGCGGACCGCCGAAAGTGGATTATCTTTTCGATCCGGCGAAACCGGTGGGGAGCCGTGTCCCCGTCCCCGTGGATCTTGGTAACCAAAGCGATCAGATCTTCCTGTCGCTGAATGGTACGGGTTTCCGAGGCGCCACGGGGCAGCCTACGGCCACGGTTGGTGGCGTGAGCGTGCCGGTCGTCTCGGTCACCACCGAGCAGGAGCTCGATGTCGTGCACATCGGGCCGATGCCGCAGTCACTCGCCGGACGCGGTGAAGTCAGCATCGTTGTGACATTCAACGACAAACCCACAAACGCGGTCACTAGCAGTTTCCGGTGAGCGGCTGGCAGCCATGTCAAGTAAATAATTCTCTAACTCGCGTTCAGTCGCGGCTAGAAGGTTTACGCGACCGGTTGCGGCTCAGGCTGCACGCCCAGTGGCCGCCGATTTCCTAACCCAGGCGGGCCTGCACTAGCCTCCAATCATTTTTCCCCAGTAAACGTTTTGCCTATGAAGCACGTTCTATCTGGCAGGGGAATGCTGGAAGCCGTACTCATGGGCGAGATCCCGCGCGAGACGACTGGATCTTTCGATCACGTGGTCCGCCAGCGTGAAGCTCAGGTCCTCCGGACGGCGTTCCGGATTCTGGGCAACTGGGCGGATGCTGAGGATGTCGCCCAGGAAGTATTCTTGCGGCTGCATAAGAACGGGCTGAAGTTTGTGAACGAGGCGGCCGCCGGCGGATGGCTATACCGGGTCACGGTCAACTTGTGTGTAGATCGGACGCGTTCCGCACGGCCGGCGCAGGAGCTGCCGGAGTTGACCAGCCGGGATCGGTCGGCCGAAGCCACGGTGCTTCTGGAAGAAAAGAAGCAGCAGCTCATGGCGGCGCTCGCAATGCTGCCGGCGAAGGAACGGGCGGCCGTGGTGCTGCGCGAAATCGAAGGATTGTCCACGGCAGAGGTAGCCGAGGCGCTGGGCTCGACTGAGGTGACGGTGCGGAGTCAGATCTCGAAGGCCATGGTCAAGTTGCGCGGCATTCTGAATCGGGAGGAAGTATGACCGAGCGCGAGATACAGGATTTGTTCCGCGAAATGCGCGATGAGCCGGTTCCGGCGGATTCGCTGGCTCGGGTGCGCATGGCTGTGGATCGTCGGACTGCGCGGAGAAACTGGTGGAAATTCGCGGTGCCGCTGGCATTGGCCGCGAGCGTGGTGGCGGGATTCTTGATGCTGAGGCCGGCGAAGGTGCCTGCGCACATCGAGCGGTCCATTGAACCGCCCATTAAGCAGCCCAGCACGCCCGAGAATGCTCAGGTAGTGATTCCGGCGCCGGAGCTTCCCATTCAGGTTGCTCAGACGGCCCCACGTGCGAAACGTGTCCGGCCTCGGCCGCAGCGTGTGGAAGTTGTGCCGGTGTCGATTCGTATTGAAACTCCGGATCCCGATGTCGTGATTCTGCTGGTGAACTAAGGAGCGAATTATATGCGTACATTGATGGCGATTCTTCTGGCCGCAAGTTTTCTTCAGGCTCAAGAAAAACCTGCGGAAGTAGTAAAGCAGGAACCCCGGGAAGCCGTGATCATTCCGGTGAAGACGCTCACCGGTGATTCGTTCGACCGTCTGGTTAACCTGCTGGGCGTTTTCCAGGCACAGCTCAGGGCTGACAAGAATTTGCGGACCATCATTGTGTACGCACCCAAAGATGTGGTCGAGCAGATGCGCAAGGTGGTGAACGAACTGGACCGGCCTGGCAGCGAGGCAGCCATCGGCCGGAACATCGACATGACACTGACGTTCTTGAAGTGTTCCGTTAAGCCTGCGTCTGGAGCACCCACGCTGCCGGCTGATCTTGAACCAGTTGCCCGCCAGTTGCGAGCCGCGACCCAGTATAAGGACATCGAGCTCTGGGACATCGTGCCTCTGCGCCTGCAGGAAGGAAAAGAGACGCAACAGTCAGAACGCTTGCCCGGCCCTCAGATTAGCAGTGGGGTTCCTACCGTGCAAATTCGAATACACCCGGAGGCGGTAAGCCGCAAGGATCAGGGACGTTATGTTCGGTTCGAGCGGGTGCAGATTGGCTTCAAGTTGCCAGTTGCTACTGGTCCCAACCAGTTCCAGTTCATGGATTTTGGACTGTCCACATCGGGCGATTTCATGGAAGGTCAGAAAACCGTACTGGGTAAAGTATCCGGAATGGAAGATGACACTGCGATCTTCGTGGTGATTGCCCTGAAGGTTTTAGACTAGTTACGCGACTGGCTGCGGCTCCGGCCGCACGCCTAATTGGCGCAAGCATAGGTCGATCCACTGCTTGGTCAACTTCTCCTGCACGCCGTTCTGCGACAACCGCGTTCGGAGCGAAGCCCAGTCCACCTGATCCAGCTGCTGATCCTGATTGAAGCAGGAGAAGACCACGGTTTCTTCACCGGT